>Ga0155753_130_pt2 | contig 11254 bp, 13 predicted proteins | sample RifCSPlowO2_01_FD_107407 | JGI IMG/M metagenome (GOLD analysis project Ga0155753, IMG submission 107407) | Elusimicrobia bacterium RIFCSPLOWO2_01_FULL_59_12
CGCGACCTGGCAAACCTGGGCCAGGCGCTGCGACGGGTCACCTCTCTGAATGCCCCCCTGGACACCCAACCGATTCCCGAAGAGCCGGATCTCGCGGCGCTGCTGGAAAAAGCGCTGGTGGAGACCCCGCCGCACTCCCTCCGCGACGGCGGCGTTATCCGCGACGGCTTTGACGCGGAACTCGATGAAGTGCGCGGCTGGATCCATGAAGGCAAGACACGGCTGCTGGACCTGGAACAACGCGAGCGCGAAGCCACCGGAATTCCGTCCCTCAAGGTGGGATTCAACAACATCTTCGGCTACTTTCTGGAAGTGACCCGACCGCATTTGGCGCGCGTTCCCGCCGGTTACCGCCGCAAGCAGACAACCTCGAACGCCGAGCGCTTCATCACGCCGGAGCTTAAGGACTTCGAAACCAAGATCCTCGGAGCCCAGGAGCGCGCGCTGCGCCTGGAAACCGCGCTGGTGGAAAAACTCAGTTCGGACATTTTGAAAAGGTCGGCGTCGATCCAACGGATCTCCCAGGCCGTGGGGGAATTGGATGTTTTCGTCAACCTCGCGGAGGTCGCCGAGCGGCATCATTACTGCAAACCGACGGTGGACGGGTCCGATACCCTCTTCATCCGGGAAGGGCGCCATCCCGTTCTGGAGAACGTCCTTCCCGCCGGCACGCTGGTGGCCAATGATCTGGAGCTCGACGGCGGCAAGCGGCAGATTCTGATTCTGACCGGCCCGAACATGTCGGGCAAGTCGACGTATTTGCGGCAGACCGCGCTGATTGTGATCCTGGCGCAGATGGGGTCCTACGTCCCGGCCGCGGAGGCGCGCATCGGCGTGGTGGACCATCTGTTCACCCGCATCGGCGCCTCGGACCGGCTGGCGGAGGGCGAATCCACGTTCATGGTGGAAATGGTGGAGACGGCGCACATCTTGAACCACGCCACGCCGCGCAGCCTGATCGTCCTGGACGAAGTCGGCCGCGGGACATCGACCTACGATGGGATTTCCATCGCGTGGGCGTGCATCGAGTATCTTCACGCCGAAAAGCAGGGCCCCAAGGTCCTGTTTGCCACGCATTACTTCGAACTCACCGAACTCGCGGAGAGACTGCCCGGCGTGCACAACGCGCATGTCACCGCGCGCGAATGGGAGGACCAGGTCGTTTTCCTGCACAAAGTGGAGCCGGGCCCCGCGGACCGCGCCTACGGGATCCATGTGGCCAAGCTCGCGGGAGTTCCCGCGCCGGTGCTGAAACGCGCGCAAACGCTGCTGCACAGGCTTGAAAAAAACGCGGTCCGGGCCTCTGTGGAAGAACCCAAGCAGCTGTCTTTGCTAGAATGAACGGCATGAAACGACCCCCCGAGCGACGCCGGCATCCCCGATTGCCGCTGCACCTGAGCGTCGCCAAACTTGTGGATTTCAAATTCGACGGAATGGACCAGCCCGCCCCGGCGGTCCTGGTGGACCTCTCCGCCGGCGGACTCTCGATGATTTGTTTTACCCCGCCGCAGGTGACCCAGGACCTGACGTTTCGCATGAGCCTTCCCGGCCTGGTGAGCGCCAAACTAAAGGGAAAAATCATCCGGGCGCGCCGCAAAGGGGAGACTTATCAGGTGGGGATCGTGTTCACCGAATTCCAGGACAAGTGGGCGCACCTGATCGGCAAGCTGGCGAAAGCCCACATCGCCTGCGAAAACCGCCTCCAGCAGGGGGACCGCCATTTTTGTTTCCGTGAGTGCGCGTTCTGGCCGCTTTGCCAGAAAGAAGAGAAAGCCCGCGTTTTCCCGAAAAGCCTAGAAGTCGTATAACACGCCGCGCCGTGGGAAAAATTCAAAAACTGCCAGAGTCGTTGATTCATCTTATCGCCGCGGGGGAAGTCATTGAACGCCCCGCGAGCGTCCTCAAGGAACTGGTCGAAAACAGCCTCGACGCCGGAGCGACGCAGATCGCGATCGACATCTGGGGCGCCGGCCGCAGCCGCATCCGCGTCTCGGACAACGGCGTTGGGATGAGCAAAGAAGACGCCCGCCTCGCGCTGGAGCGGCACGCCACCTCCAAACTCCGGTCTTTTGAGGACTTGCAGACCCTCGCCTCGTTCGGTTTTCGCGGCGAGGCCCTGCCGTCCATCGCCGCCGTGTCCCACCTGGAGCTGACCACCCGCGAACCCCAGGCGAAGCAGGGCCTGCGGCTGAAAGTCGCCGGAGGCAAAATCATCTCGACGACCGCGGTGGGCGTGCCTCCCGGAACCACGCTCGACGTGCAGGATCTTTTTTTCAATACGCCGGCGCGGGCCAAATTCATGAAGCGCGACGCGACCGAACGCTCGCACATCCTGCGCACCGTCCAGGAGCTGGCGCTGGCGCACCCGCGCGTGAGTTTTGAAATTTCAGTGGATGGAAAAGCCGCGATGCATCTGACGCAAGCGGCCGACCTCCGGACCCGCATCCGGGACCTTTGGGACGTCTCGATCACCGACACGCTGGTTCCGCTGGAATTTTCACAGGGGCCGGCGTCCGTTCATGGATTTATCAATAAAATTCCCGCCCACCAGCCGACCAAATCCTACCAGCACCTGTTCGTGAACGACCGCCCCGTCCATCAGCGCGTCTTAACCCACGCGATCTATGAGGCGTACCACGAGTGGCTGCCGGTGGGTCGCCACCCGGTTTTCATGCTGTTCTTGAAGGTCGATCCCAGCGTGGTCGACGTCAACGTGCACCCCGCCAAGCGCGAAGTGCGCTTTGCCAACGACCTGATGCTGTACGATTTGCTGTTCCATCACATCCGGAAGGACCTGCAGGCCGGACAAGATGTACCGGTCATGAAGCATAAAGCTCCTTCCCCCCGTGCGGGGGAAGGTTGGGATGGGGGGTACCAACAACCCTTGATGCCGCCCCCCGCCTCAGTCCTCCCCCACCCGGAGGGAGGACGTTCGGTTTCAGTTGTCGCCGACGCGCCCCCCGCGATCAAGAAGCTCGACGCGACAGTTCGGATTCTGGGTCAGTACCGGAAGGTGTATGTACTGGCGGAACAGGGGGACGATCTGCTGCTGATCGACCAGCACGCGGCGGCGGAGCGCGTTTTGTATGAAAAACTCCTGGATCAATCGCGAACCGAGGGGGCCAAGCGGCAGCCGCTTTTGACCCCTTATGTCTGGGACCTGCCGCCCGACCGCCTGGAGATCGTGCGGGACGCCCAGCCGGCTCTGGAAAAACTCGGATTCGTACTGGATGCCTTCGGGGGGAATTCCCTTGTCCTGAAAGAGTGCCCCGCGGTTTTTCCGCAACTCAAACAAGCCAAACGGTTTCTCGACGTCTTCATCGAATCCCTGGAAGCCGAATCCTACGACCCCCAGGAGAATGCGGCCCATGAAGCCGTCGCCCGCGCCGCCTGCCGCGCCGCGATCAAAGCCAATGACGCCCTGGCCGGTCCCGAGATGCAGCACCTGCTCAAAGAGCTTGCCGCCTGCCAGCGCCCGATGACCTGCCCCCACGGCCGGCCCACGCACATCCGCCTGCCGCTCTCGGAACTTCACCATAGGTTTCGCCGGAGCTGAGGCCTTCTGGGCCTTCCGGCCCCTTTTTCTTAACTTCCATTAACTTCCTATTGAATATGGGCAAATTTCCTGTATATATAGGAATGTGCCCAAGGTGCTGATCATCGACGCCAATGAGCGCCACTCCCATCTGCTGAGCACCCAGCTGACCGGTCACGGCTTTGAAGTCTCGGTGGCTAACAGGGCTGTACAGGGGGTGGAGTTGGCGATCCAGGGCAGTCCGGACTTGATCCTGATGGATGGCTTCATGCCGGACCAGACCGGTTTTCAGATGTGCAACCAGCTCCGCCGCCATAAGGCGACCCAATCCATCCCGATTGTCATGATGTCAGGCATTGCGCATTATGCCAATCAACAGGCATTCGCCCTTGAGCGCGGAGCGACCGCCTATCTCACGAAATCCCGCGTCACCATCGAAGTGGGCGAAATCGTCGATAAATACCTCAGCTGGAAACCGGGAAAACAACCGGCCAAAGCCCCGCCCCCCCAGAAATCTTTCTCGGCGTCGACCGACATTCACAAGGCGCTGAGCAACCACCTCCACCAAGCCCTCGACGACAACAAGAACGGCTAGTCCGGCAGCGCCCGACCTATTCACCCTGAATAAGTCATGAATAAGTCGGCGGAGTTTCTGCCCGTCGATAAAAGCGCGGACTTATTCATTTTGAATAAGTCACTTATTCATGAATAAGGGCTGAATAAGTCGTGAATAAGTCCCTGACTAAGCGGGTTAGGCGAGGGCGTAGCGGCGTTCGCGAAGGTTGGCGGACTCGACTTGACGGGCGTGGCCGGTTTTAACCAGGCCTTCCAAGATGCGCCAGGCGGTGGACTGCGAAATGCCGAGCGTCTCTGCAGCCTCCTGGCTGGTTATCGGGCCGCGGTCATGGAGCAGGCGGATCATCTGCACGCGGCGGTCGCTTTCTTCCTGGCTGGTCGGAGGGACCCGGGACGGGCCCCGCGCCTGGCGCAGGCCCACGCTCAAACCCGTAGCGGCGAAGATGCCCAGCACCCCCAGGGTGATGGTCTTCAGCTCCTGAGGCAGGACCCAGCGGTCGGAAAGGTTGGCGCAAGCAACAATCGCCAGATACAGCGCGAACCACAACCCGATGAAGATTTCCCCGCGCCGGATCCGCATCGTCGCTTCATCCACCCCCAGCCACTTCGAGCCCTCCCGCTGGGCCGCATAGGCGGTCAAAAGCGCCAGATAAACGTCCCCGAACTGAAACCGCGGCTTAAACGCCCCACCCTGGAAGAACTCATACAGCTGAAAGGCGAAGATCACCGCCGTATATCCCAGCGTGATCGGATACAACACCCGGTCCATCGCCCGCAGAAAGGTTCGGGGTTTTGCTTTCGGAGCGGGCGGGAAGGGGGACGACGCGTCCGAAATATCACTCATGCAGAAGATCGTAGGAAACGCGGGCGGGGATTTCAATCACGGGAGCCGCGGTCTGCTGGGCAAGCCGTCACCCCGGCAGGCCGTAAGCCGGGGAAGCCGGTCGAATCATAAGCATAAAGTCCAGCGAGGACCCCGTGCGGGGCGGAGGGCGAGGAGCGCATGTTCAGTGAAGCCCTCATTGTTATCGCTGGCCCGACCGACGTTTTGGAGGGCAGCGAAATGAGGGCTGAGCGTTGAACCGAGCACCGGAGCCCGAGACCCGCACGGGGTCCGAGCAGCGCCCGCCTTCCCTCCCTCCCAAAAAATATGTGAATAATCACCCTCGAAGCGGGTCTAAGAGATGTGACCCACGTCAACTAGGCCTTGAGCGGGAGGAGATTATTGATGTACACTGAAACAGCCGCTTTCGAGTGGGACGGCCGTCAAGCGCGACGTAATTTCCGAAAACATGGAATGCGCTTTAAAGAAGCTGCAACAGCGTTCGATGATCCCTGCGCAATCATTCGCCTCATCAGCGCTCGTCCGGCAAACCGCCAAGAAAGGACTCACTATGCGTTTAACCGATTCTTTTCCATTCCATAAAGCCAGGAAAGTAACTCCTGCTGAGCATCGAATGTTTCGAAAAGCCTACGAAAACACGTTCGGGGAGAAAACCCCGCGCCGGGGTCGTCCGAGAAAGCTTGATCACCATAAGTACCGGGATATCCACATCAAACTCCATCCCCGCGCCCTGCAATGGGCCCAGGCCGAAGCCAAGCGCCGCGGCGTCGGCTATCAGACCGTCATCAATGAACTCCTCCTTCGCCACGCCGCGTAAATAGAAGCCATTCTTCCTTTCTATTTCACTTACAATAGGCGTTGCTGTGAAATCAAAAACAGAGTTACTGGCGATTGTCGGTCCGACGGCGTCCGGTAAAACGGATCTCGGGCTGCGCCTGGCGCGCGAAAATGACGGGGAAATTATTTCGGTGGATTCCCGGCAGGTGTACCGGGACCTTTCGATCGGCACGGCAAAACCCGCCGGCGCATGGGTTCAGCAAATCTATCGCGTCCAGGACATCCCTTATCATCTCGTGGATTTTCAGGATCCGGACAACGTGTTTTCGGCCGCGGATTTCGTTCAACAGGCCGAGGAAAAAATGACCGAGATTCGCGCCCGCGGCAAACGGCCGATCCTGGTGGGGGGAACCGGCCTCTATTTCAAAGCGCTGGTCGAAGGCCTGGCCCCGCTGCCGCCGAGCAACAAGGCGCTCCGAGCCGGGCTGAAGACGCTGGCGGAGAAAAAAGGACGGACTTTCCTTCACGCGGAACTGGCGAAGGCGGACCCCGAAGCCGCCCAGCGCATTCCAGCCAACAATATCCATCGCGTGATACGGGCGCTGGAAGTCTATGAGTTGACCCAAAAACCGATTTCGCAATGGCACCGGGAGCATCAAGCCAATTTAAAACAGACAAACCCCTCACCCCCGCCCTCTCCCCTTTCAAAGGGGAGAGGGAATACGGGTGAGGGGTTGAAGATGATCGGCATCGAGATGCCCCGCGAAGACCTGCACCGCCGGATCGAAAAACGCTGCGCCGACATGTTGAAAAACGGGATGATCGATGAGACCGAACGCCTGCTCAAGAAAGGTTTCGCGCCCGATTGCCCGGCGCTCACCGGGCTGGGCTACAAGCGCGTGACCGCTTTTTTGAACGGTCGATTGTCTCGCGAAGACCTGCTCGCGCTCCTCACTCAGGATACACGGCAGTATGCCAAACGGCAGATGACGTGGTTCAGACACCAAGCTCAGGTGACATGGAAAACGTTATAACGGTCTCCCTGCAGACGCCGGACCAAAACCGGTCCTTGGTTCGCGGGTCGATGGAGGAACTTCACCGTTTGGTGGAAACGGCCGGCGGCCGGGTCGTGCAGTCCATCACGCAGCGGCGCCATCGGCCGGAGCCCGCGACCCTGATCGGGCGGGGGAAAGCCCTGGAGCTCGCCGAGCTGGGGAAACAGGCGGGCGTGCAGACCTTTGTGTTTGACCAGCCGCTCAAACCGGCCCAGCAGCGCCACCTGGAAGACACGCTGACCGCCAAGGTGATCGACCGCACCCGGCTCATCCTGGACATTTTCGCCCAACGCGCGCGCACGCGCGAAGGACAATGGCAGGTGGAACTGGCACAGCTCGCGTACCGCCTTCCGCGGCTCACCTCGGTGTTCGGACGGTTCGAGCAGCAGACCGGCGGCATCGGCACGCGCGGCCCCGGCGAACGCAAACTGGAGGTCGATTTGCGGCGCCTCCGCGACCGCATGGCCCTGCTGCAGAAACATATTGAAAAGATCCGCCAGGAACGAACGCTGCAGCGCCAGGTCCGGCGCAGCGTTCCGGTTCCCCAGGTCGCGCTGGTGGGCTACACCAACGCCGGGAAGTCCACGCTTTTGAACGCACTCCTCTCCATGTCCGCGGGTTTGCCTGGCCGGCAGGCGGGCGCGCCCCATCACCGCGTCTACGCGGACGACAAGCTCTTCGCGACGCTGGACCCGACCACCCGTCGCATCCGGCTGCCCTCCGGTCGCGTGGTTCTCTTCAGCGATACGGTGGGATTCATCCGGAATCTGCCCACGGAACTGGTGGCGGCCTTCCGCGCGACGCTGGAAGAGGCGTCCAACGCGGATCTCCTGCTGGAGGTGATCGATGTGTCCGACCCGGCCTGGCAAGAGCAGGAAAAGACGGTCAGCGACCTGTTGAACCGGCTGGGGATCCATGAATTGCCTCGCCTGACGGCATATAATAAAATGGATCGTCTCTCTCCGAAAACACGCGAGCGCGCCGCGCGACTGGACGGCTTCCTCATCTCCGCAGAAACCGGAAAAGGATTAAAAGAGCTTCTGGCCGCGGTCGAAAACCGCCTGTCTGAACAATGGGTAGAGAAAGACCTGCTGCTTCCCTACAGCGAAGGAGCCCGCTTGGCCCAGCTGCACCAACATATGGATGTTCTCTCTAAAGTCGCGACCGAACGGGGCATCCAGGTCCGTGTGCGCACGCATCCCACAACCCTGGCTCAATGGTTATCGAAAAATGACGCTCGCGAATAAAATCACGGTTCTGCGAATCATCGCCATCCCGATTTTCATTATCGTGCTGCTGCAGGGCCACATGACTTGGGCGCGGGTGATTTTCATCCTCTCGGTCTTCAGCGACGCCCTGGATGGGGCGCTCGCCCGCATCCGCGGAGAACGCACGCCGCTGGGAAGTTTCCTGGACCCTTTGGCGGACAAGCTCCTGTTAATGGCGACGTTCATTGCTTACACGTATTTGGGATGGATCCCTGTTTGGATTTTTATCGCCGTCCTATCGAGGGATCTGCTGATCATCATGGGATGGGCCGTCGTCTACATCCTCACCGGAAATTCTAAAATTCAGCCGCGCCCTTTGGGAAAGCTCACCACCGCGCTGCAGATGGCCGTCGCTCTGGGAAAAATGATCCACCTGTCCCCGCCGTTCTACGACGTCCTTCTCTACGCCATGATTACCGCAACCATTCTTTCCCTGTGTGATTACATCTGGGTCGGCAACCAACGGCTGGGGTCGGCGGCATGACCCCGATCGAATTACAGCGGGGGGTCTCTTACTATTTGCCTTTCACGCTCTTGTCGTACCTGATCGGGGCGATTCCCACCGGGTACTGGCTGGGGAAACTCTGGAAAGGCGTTGACGTCCGGCGCCGCGGATCGGGAAACCTCGGGGCGACAAACGTGTTCCGCGTCCTGGGCATCGGTCCCGGCATCGTAACGCTCCTTGTGGACGTCGCCAAAGGGGCGGTCCCCGTGGTCTGGATCCAGAACGTCGATCCGGATGCCCTCGGCCTGGCCGTTGTCGCGGGACTGGCCGCGATCGCGGGCCACACGGCCTCCTTGTTTGTCGGTTTTCGCGGCGGCAAAGGGGTCGCGACCTCCGCAGGCGTTTTTGCCGCCCTCCTACCGGTTCCCTCCGTTATCGCGCTGGCGGCGTTCCTGCTGTCCCTGGCGATGTCGCGCAGGGTCTCGGTGGGTTCGATCGTGGCCGCCGTTACGCTCGCGGGCACCGCTTTTATTTTCTCCCCGGACCCGCTCCGCACCTACACCGCCGCGGCCGTCGCCTGCCTGGTCATCTGGACCCACCGCGGCAACATTAAAAGGATTCTGGCGGGCACAGAACCGCGCATTGGCAATGGGTAACACGTTGGAACGCATCGCTGTCCTGGGCTCAGGCTCGTGGGGAGCCACCTTGGCGGCTCTCTTGGCGGAAAAAGGTCACGCCGTGTCCCTGTGGGAATACGACGCCGCCGCGGCCCAGGCGCTGGCGTCCACGCGGAAACTTCCCGTCCTGCCGGAATTGACGCTCCCCAAAAGCATCCAGGTCACCTCGCGCATGGCGGACGCGATCGGCGACCGCGGCGTGGTCGTCTCGGCGACGCCCTCCCAATTCGTGCGTTCAACGATGAAGGCCGCGCAGTCCTCGGGGTCGGTCTCCCGGGACGCGGCTGTCATCAGTGTTTCCAAAGGCCTGGAAGAGAAAACGCTCAAGCGCATGAGCGAGGTCATCCGCGAAGAGCTGCATTTGCCGGCGAGCCGGGTGGCGGTCCTCTCCGGCCCCAGTCACGCGGAGGAAGTTTGCCGGCATCTTCCGGCCGCCCTGGTGGCCGCCAGCGAGGATGTCGGCCTGTGCGCCCGCGTGCAGTCGATTTTCACGCAGGACTATTTCCGGGTTTACGCGCACCCGGATATGATCGGCGTCGAACTGGGGGGGACGCTTAAAAACATTTTTGCCATCGCCTGCGGCATCAGCGACGGGCTGGGCCTGGGCGACAACTCCAAGGCGGCGATCATGACGCGCGGCTTAAATGAAATGGCGCGTCTGGGCGCGAAAATGGGCGCGCAGCTGCTGACCTTTTTCGGGCTCGCCGGGATGGGGGATCTCATCGTGACCTGTCTTTCCCGCCACTCCCGGAATCGCCTCCTCGGCGAAAAACTCGGCCAGGGTAAATCCCCGGCCCAAGCGCTGGCCGAAATGACCATGGTCACGGAAGGATACAAAACCGTTCCCTCGGCCTTCGGGCTGGCTCAACGATTCCAGCTGGATTGCCCGCTCATCCAGGAAATTTACCAGGTTCTGTACAAAGACAAAAATCCGCGCGCGTCGCTCCGCGATCTGATGGAACGCCAGACGCCTTCCGAATGGCGGGATGTCTCCGAGGGAGTTCAACCATGAATAAATCGAGCCTCATCCGGGTCGTTGGGCGGGTGCTCAGCACCCGAAAAGAAGCCAGTTCGGCGGTGGATGCCGCCTTGCGCGCCGTCCAGCTGGCCCTGCGGTCGGGAGAAAAGGTGGTCCTGGCGGGCATCGGCAGCCTGCATGTGAAAATGCGCAAGGCCAAGGTGGGGAGAAATCCGCGGACCGGCGTCACGGTTCCCATCCCGCCGCGCAGGGCGGTTCGGTTTAAAGCCTCGAAGGATCTATTTCGATAACCAAAATCTTTGACGCGACCATCTTCCGTCATTCCCGCGTAAGCGGGAATCCAGAGACTCACCGTGACTGGATCCCCGCTTACGACCGCGGGGATGACGACAAAGCGGGCCAAAATCTTTGACGCTGTGGGGTTATTTTGATTGAATGAAAGCACCATGACGGCAATTCTGGAAGCTCTTTTACCGCCCCAAACCTATTTCTCGATCGGAGAGGTGAGCCAGCTCACGCAGGTCAAACCTTACGTCATCCGCTATTGGGAGTCCCAGTTCGGAACCCTGAGGCCGCCGCGGCGCGAATCAGGGCAGCGAAAGTTCACCCAAAAAGAAGTCAACACGATCCTTCGCATCAAGGACCTGCTTCACGGAAAGCGCTTCACTATCGCGGGCGCCAAGCGGGTCCTGCAGCAGGAAGCGCGCCGGGGAGGCGGGCCGCCGAAAGAGGAAATCGAGGGAACACCCGGGCCGGCGGTTGCCCCGGACAGCGCGGAAACCCTGCGCGCGATCCGCAAGGACCTTGAAGAATCTCTCCGGCTGCTGAGAGGCTTCTGAATTACAATCCCCATGACAAACTGTCTTTTAAGGTCGCGTGAACCGGGCCGTGGCGGTCGCCACAGCGACCGGTCGCCTTGGGAGACCGTAGGGGTGTCCGCAAAATCGGGCCGTAGCGTAGGGGTAGCGCGCTCCCTTGGGGTGGGAGAGGTCGCGGGTTCGATTCCCGCCGGCCCGATTTTGCGGATAGCGCGGTCGCGGGTTCCCCGCCCCTACGGCTTTGGCGGGCCCGCCAGAGACTCCGTGGCGGGGATTCCCG
>Ga0155753_143_pt1 | contig 11064 bp, 11 predicted proteins | sample RifCSPlowO2_01_FD_107407 | JGI IMG/M metagenome (GOLD analysis project Ga0155753, IMG submission 107407) | Elusimicrobia bacterium RIFCSPLOWO2_01_FULL_59_12
ACATGGATCAACGAGCGCCCAAAAAAAGTGCTCCAGTTCCAGACACCATCAGAGGCCTTCAATGCCATCTGTTGCACTTAATGGTTGAATTCACCCGTGGAACCAGGGTCGCATGGGCTTGATGCGTCAGGTGCCAGGGACGGCCGTGGAGACGCTGACGGCCCACGACGGGCTGGCGGTTACGTCTTCCCATATATTCCGGGCGGCGACGCGGAGCTGGACGCGGCCAGGGGGAAGCCTGGCAGGGTCAAATGAAAAGATGTAGGGTGTTTTCCAGAGAGGGCGCCCCATCTTGACCCAACCCTGTGAATCCGTCGAAAAAAACTCGAGCCAGGCGCTTTCAATTGACTCCCCCTCCACGTTGGCTGTAACGGCCGGCCTGGGACGGTCTGATGCGCGGTGTGTCCATTCGATGATCTGAATCTTGACGGGATGGCTCGGACCCTTGGGGATCAGCTTGAGGGCCATAGCGGGTTGAAAGTATGAAATGGGAGCTCCCGGGTCAGCCCCGGGGGTGCGCGGGGGCGCGCCGCGGATGTCGCGCGTCAGCCAGGTGTCCTGCTCTTTTCCTCCCCACGCCGCCGCCAAGACGGGGCTTGAAGAAATGCTGAGAAATTCAGGCGTGGGCGACCAGAGCGCAAGGTAATTATTTCCTGGGCGGTTGACGGCCTGAAGCGGAATTTCCGTCCAGAACCACTGGGCTTCCCCCGTTCCTTCCACCGCGCTTTCAGCGTCTCCTTCCAAAGGAATGTCTGCTGTTGTCGTCAACAAGTAACTGCGATCCTTCCGCCAGGCGTTGGTTGAGGAAATGGCCATGTAAACCGAACCGGGGATCGGTTTTTTGTCCCAAACATTAGTGGGGTTAAAAGTCAATTTCATCCGGCCCAGCTTGGCGCCCAGGTAAGCGCGCTGATAGTCGCCCGGAGGCACCGCCGGCAGTTTCTTGACCCAGCAGGTGTTGTACCCCACATACCAATTACCATCCCAGCCGTTGTTGGCAAAAAGGCTGTAATCATTCGCGTTCGGCACGCTGGCGACGAAGACGGGGTAGTCGTTGGAAGGCGTGCCGGCGAAAATCCGCTGAGGGGCATACCCTGCAAAATGGAAAACGCAAAGCGCTAAACAAAAAACTGTCATTTTGCATTCTGCATTCCGCATTTTGAATTAATTACGAAGGCTGCGAAACGCGCCGCAGGCGCGACACAAGATGGTCAAGGTCCTCCAGCGAATAATACTCCAGCCGGATCCATCCCTTTTTTCCATCGGGGCTGGTGCGCTGCAGTTCAACTTTCCGTGAGAGCGCGCGCTGGAGGTCGTCTTCCAGGGACTTCACCTCCGGCGATTTTACCGGATGCGCGGCGCCGCGTGTATGACCCCGCACGGCCACCTGCTTGTGATCGCGCACCGCTTGTTCGAGAGCGCGCACCGAGAGATTTTCGTCAAGGATCCGCCGGAACAGCGCCCTTTGAGCGGCGAGATCGTCCAGCGCGGCCAGCGAGCGGCCGTGGCTGGCCGAAATTTTTCCCTCAGAAAGGGCGGACTGCATCTCCGCCGGAAGGCTGAGCAGCCTGAGCGTGTTGGCGATCACCGCGCGGTCTTTCCCCATCACGACGGCGATCGCTTCCTGGGTCATGAGGAATTCAGTGACCAGACGCGCGTACCCTCGCGCCTGTTCGAGCGGGCTCAGGTCTTCCCGCTGGATGTTTTCGATCATCGCCATCTGAAACCGCTCCTGCTCCGGAGCCGACTTGATCACGGCGGGGATGCTCGTTAAGCCCGCCCGCTTGGCCGCCCGCCAGCGTCTTTCGCCGACGATGATTTCATACGTCCCGTCCGAAAGCGGAGCGACGAGAATGGGCTGCAGCACGCCGCGCTGCGCGATGGACTCCGACAGCTCTTGTAAAGCGCCATCGGCGATGACGTGCCGCGGTTGTTTCGGATTAGGCTTGATGCGGTCGAGCGGAATTTCCGTCACGGCCGCCGTTTCTTCAGAAATGAGCGCGTCCAATCCTTTTCCAAGCGCGGTTCTCATGGAGCGACCTCCTGTTTGATCTCAGTTAACAAGGCGTCCGCCACAGCGGCATGAGCGGAATCGCCCGGAACGGGCGCTGTTGGATTCCGGGCGAGAAACTCCCGCGCCAGCTTCTCATAGGCTTCCGCTCCCTTTGATGCGCTGTCATAGGCCAGAATCGGCTTCCCGTGGCTTGGAGCTTCGGCCAGGCGAATATTTCGTGGTATGACGGTCCCGTACACCTTGTCCTTTAGAAACTTACGGACTTCTTCAATGACCTGGAGAGTCAGGTTGACCCGTTGGTCCACCAACGAAAATATAAGCCCCTCGATTTGCAGTTCTCTGTTCAAATTTTGCTTTACCAGGCTTATCGTTTTGTATAGTTGCGCAAGCCCTTCAAGGGCATAATATTCACACTGCATGGGGATTAATACGCTGTTTGAAGCCGTCAAAGCGTTAAGCGTCAGTAATCCAAGCGAAGGAGGCGTATCAATAAATATAAAATCGTATCTATTTGTAGAAGTGATATCAGTAAGTGCTCTAGCTAGGGCATGTTCTCGCTTTTCGGAATTTACAAGTTCAATCTCAGCGCCGACAAGCGAGATGTCTGATGGTGCAACAAAAAGACCATCAAACGGCGAATTAAGTACAACGTCCTCAATTTTTGCGGCACCGATGAGTACGTTGTAGATACTATCCCGTACGCTCGTTTTATCAATACCACATCCAGATGTCGCATTGGACTGCGGGTCAAGATCAATGAGAAGCGTCTTTTTCCCGAATTTGGCTAGGTATGCAGCCAGGTTGACGGCCGTTGTCGTCTTTGCGACCCCACCCTTTTGATTGGCGATTGCTATGATTTTAGACATTGTTTCACGTGAAACGTAAATTGTCCCGTCTTTTGCCTGTACGCTTAGAACGAGCGAATGCCGGTCCCAACAAGAGTCCACCCACAAAACCGGAAGCATGCGCCCACCATGCCACTCCGCCTACGTCTTGCATTGTCCGCACGCCTAGTGAGGCCGTTCCTTGAATCGCCTGCATCAAAAACCATAATCCAAGAAAAATAAACGCAGGAACCTCAACAATCCTAGAAAATATACCAAATGGAATCAATGTCATCACCTTGGCATAGGGATGGTAAAAGAAATAAGCGCCAAGGACGCCAGCAATAGCGCCGGACGCACCCAAAAGAGGCAATTTACTGGAGGATGAGAGGTAAACCTGAATTACGTTAGCCGAGACCCCTATCAGAAGGTAGAAGACAAGGTAGCGGTAGTGGCCCATTCTATCTTCGACGTTATCGCCGAAAATGTGGAGAAAGAGCATGTTTCCAATAATATGCATCCATCCACCGTGCAGAAAGGCGGCGGTGAACAATGTTGTCCAATGCGACGCAGGATCCGCCAAAAACATCGACGGAACGACAGCCCATCGGCTGATAAATTCCTGCAGCGCTGTCGGGGTGTTAAATCTGGCCTCAATAAAAAATATGTAACAGTTAAGGAGAATTAGGACCCAATTCACGACAGGCTTTGTTTGCGACGAAATATTATCGCGGAGGGGAATCATCCAAGCAGGGGCCGTTTCGTTGGGGTGCCGACTTTTCTAGGATACGTCTCCGGAGTATCGTTGATTTTTAAAAACGTCAATGCGGTGTAGTTGACGATTTTATTTAACGAGTAAGGCTTCGAATCTTGCAGCGCGGCTCCGAGTTCATTCAGCGCCCGTTGAGAACGAAGGAGTTCAGTCTGATAAGTATATCCGTGTGGAATAATTAATAATCCATCGCGTTTTAAAAACGGGACACTTAATTCCAAAGCCGTTGGAAGTTTCCCGAGCGCGCGTGAAAAAGCCAAATCGAATTGGCCCCTGAATTTGGGGTGATGTCCCAGAATCTCTGCGCGACCGGGCAGTACGATCGCATTTTCAATTTTATTAGATTTGCAGAACATATCTAGAAATCCAGTCTTTTTATTACTCGCATCTAATAAATAAACGGACCAGCCTGGAAGCGCGATCGCTATGGGTATGCCGGGGACACCATTGCCGCTTCCAATATCAATCACTCTAAGAGTTGCATCAAGCAGATTCTTGGGTAAGAAAGTCAGCAATTTTAACGCATCAAGAACATGACGTTCCCAGAATTCAGCCGGATCGCGGGTCGCGGTCAATCCAAGAGAGGCGGGCGCCGCGAGCACAGCATTCACATACTTTTCAAGCAGGTCTTTTTGCGATCCCGGAAGCGAACCGGGTTGACTGGAGGCATTCAAATTCATCAAATTCGAATTTTACCTAAGATCGCGCGTTGACACAAAATGACCGCCGAACGCCTGTTGTAGTTCGAGAAGTTGTATGTTAATCTTACTTTTAGAATGAAAGTCTTGCTAATTAATCCCAGTTGGGATCAATATATCAGTGAAAAAGGGAGACGGATCAACCGTGCTTGGCCGCCTCTTGATCTTTTAAATTGTGCGTCGCTCCTGAAACGCGAAGGAATTCAAGCTGATCTGATTGACGCGCGGGCATTCTGGATGGATCCGTCAGAGATCGCAAATAAATGTCAAGAATACGACAAGATATTTGTGACTTCCAGCCCCATGGATCGTTGGCAGTGCCCGAATCTTGAACTGGAAGTATTTTTTAAGAGATTGAAACCGATTCAGCATCCTGAGCTTTATGTGATGGGGGTGCATGGGACTCATTTTCCAGAAAACATTTTGCAAAGCACGCAGGCAAAAGCGGTCATACTGGGGGAACCCGAGTGGACGGTAACGGATGTCGCTCGAGGGAAGAGTTTGTCTGATATACCCGGGCTGGCGTATCAAGATGGGAACCGCGTGGCCCGAACATCTCCTCGGCCTCTGGGAGATTTATCGCAGCTTCCTGTGCCGTCCTTTCATTTATTGAATTGGGATGGCTATGGCTATGAATTGATGGGGGATCGCTTTGCGATTTTGGAAACCACACGCGGCTGTCCATTCCCATGCAATTTCTGCCAACGTGATTTATATGGAGGGCGCGCCTACCGTTATAAAACTCCACAGCAGGTAGCCCAGGAAGTGGAGGCTGTGTTGCGGCATCCGGGCGCCCGTTGTGGATACTTTATTGATTTGGAGTTTTCACTCAACAGGGAATATACGCTCAAGGTATGCGAAGAGCTCATGCGGTACCGGTCCAAGTGGACATGGTGCTGCCAAACACGCGCGGACTCCGTTGATAGGGACCTCCTTGAAGCAATGAGGGCGGCCGGCTGCACTTTGATTCATTATGGGGTCGAGAGCGGCTCGGAAGAGATTCTGGCAAAAACAGAAAAGAAGATTACCCTGGATCAGATAGCCAAGGGTATCGCTTTAACGAAAGAAGCAGGGATAGCGGCTGCTTGCTTTTTCATGCTGGGTCTCCCCGGGGAAGCAACGGAAGATCGCAGAAAGACTCTGGAATTTGCGAAAAAGATCAATCCGACCTATGCCTCTTTTCATATTACCAGCCCCTATCCAGGCACACCGCTCTATGCGTCCCGTTCCTGGAAGCAACTTTACCCGGAAAGTCTCTTGGAAGGGCAGGATCTCAGGGCACTTAAATCGTTTGAAAAACGCGCCTATCGAGATTACTATTTGCGACTGGGCTACCTCGCCTCCGCTTTAAAGCAAGCGTCTCTGCCTCGACTTGCCAAACAGGCCGCGCTGTTTTGGCGGCTCATATAGCCGTGCAACCATACAGCCTGTTTCTGCCCGTCTACAATGAAGAAGTGTTGCTGGTTAGCCATACTGAAAAACTTCTTCAGTACCTGCCGCGGCTCAAAAATCCGTTTGAAGTGTTGATCGGCAGTAACGGTTCCACTGATTCCACGCCGAGGCTGGGGGAAGAGCTGGCGGCGCGTAACCCGCTGGTCCGCTTCTTTCATCTGCCGAAAAAGGGACCGGGCGCTGCGTTCCGCAGGGCGATCGAGCTCATGCGCTACGATCAGCTCGTTTGTATGGACATGGATTTATCGACCAGTCTGGACTTTGTCCCCACGTCGCTGGACCTGCTGGCCCATCACGACATAGTCATCGGTTCCAAGAAAATGGGGGTCGAAAGCCGGGGCCCGTTACGACGGTGGGGAAGCAACTTGTACATCGCCACATCGAAGCTGCTGATGGGCCTCCCTTTCGATGATTATTCGCTGGGAGCCAAGGCCTATCGAAAACCTGTCCTGGAACGCTATCGGGGCGCCATCGACCGGGACACTTTTTATGTTCAACAGATCATCTATTGGGCGTATCGCGATGGCTGCAAGATCATCCAAGTTCCTATCCGCTGCATCGACGAGCGGAAAAGCAGGTTTAATCTTATCCATGAAGGATTTTACCGCTTCGGTCGAATTTTCCGGCTCTGGTTATCCGCACGTCTGCTGGGCGGGCGTCCCGCTTAGCGGGCTTCTCGCCACCGATCCCGGGCGTACTTAGCCCACGGCGTGTGAGGAAATTCACGGAGAAGGAGCTGGACCGTTTTCGCCCTTTCCGCCGGACGATGCAGGTTTTCATAGCAGAAGGCGATGTGGTAGTACGCCTCCGCGGTATGAGGACCTTCGGGGAAGCGTTGGATCAGACGGCCGTATTCTGCCAGCCCTGCCTGCCAATCCCCGCGTAAATACTTCACGGTGGCCAGGTAATTTTGGGCATGTTCGGCGAGTCCCGACACCGGGTTTCTATTGATCACCCTCAGAAAGTAGCTCTCCGCCTGGTCCCAATGTTTCTTGTCCCTGAACTTAACGCCTTTTGCGATCAGCGTATTCGGATCGCTAAGCCGGGCTTTCAATGCGCCGGAAATTAAGTAGACCCATAGCAACCCCGCGAGCATCAGCGCGCCGATCCAAATCCGCCGAACCCAGCTATTCCTGGGGAGGTTCCATGCCTGATTCCTTCGCCGCTTCCATGCCCACGCGGCCAAGCCCAGCCCGAGCAGGGTCAAAGCCATCCCCGCATAGTCCGCGGTGGAACGGGCAAAGTAAAGTCGCACCCGGTGGGCGGTGGGATAAACCAGCATGAACGCGGGCGAAACCAGGTAGATTCGGTCGGCGCCCTCCACCTTCCATCCGGGATGATACGAGACCTTGACCAGGTGCGGGTGGTGGAGCGAGCGGGTCTCAAAGGTGATTTCAGCATCGGACACTCGCTCTGAAAGCACCGGTTCCGCCGGCGGGAGGGTTTGGCGGACGATTTGAAGCAAGTCGCCGGACCGAAGGGGAAAAATGGCGGCATCCGCTTCTCGAAGCCGAGTTGGGAACACCAGGTGCACATCGTTGAGGCGGCTGTTCCGGAACCAGGTGTAGGCGGTTTGTTTCCAATGGCCTCCGGTCCACAACGCGGGCTGGTTGACGAGAGGCTCCACGTAATGATGGGGGCCTGTCAACGCGTAAACCTCATAGGGATCGACCCTCGCCACCGGCTGGTAGTTCATATTTTGCCTGATCGCGGATTTGACCGCATCGCTGATAACGATCAATTCCTTGATGTTAAAGAGACGCAGATGTCCGGCAGCCCGATCGAGGTCGGGCGTCGTACATCCGTAATCCGCGAACGGACAGGAGGTCTCTTGAGAAATTTCCGATTGCACATAAAAAACAAACGGAGCGGACGGCGAGGCCTGGAAATAAGCATGCTCCAACGTCGAACGGCCGGAGAAAACCGGCAAGCATTCCCAGGCGCGGACCGTCCCCAAGGCGTTATGGCGGCCCGAATGCTCATAGACGACGCGGGGATCCTCGACGGAACCCTTCACCAGATCGTTAATCTTCGCGAAAACCGGCCACAGCGACTTGCCTTCGAAGCCGGTGTAATTCCAGGCGATCCAGGAGGGGAGTTGTTGGACATTCTTGCCCACCCACCAAAAACTGCCGAGCAGCACCATGAGTAAAGCCACGCCTTGCCCCTTCAGCCGCCGGATAAGCCAGGTTAAACCGATCGCAGCCATCAGGCATAACGTGATTTGAACGAAGGGTAAAAATCGGATATCGACCACGCCCATTTTGGGGGCTACCCCATACAAAAGCCAGCCGCACGCCTGGGCGGCCAGGAAGTACAGCCACGGGCGACGGGGGGTGCGGCCATAGGCGACGCCCGCCAGGAGCATCGCGGGCCAGAGAATAACCGGATAAATCACTTTTAAAGATTGGGCCGGCCATGAGAAATCATAGGCGGTCGTCCAGGGCAAGCGCGCCAGAAGCGGAACAATCCAGAATCCCATCAGAAGGAAGGACAGCGCATAAACCTGCGCCAGATAAGAGAAGTTCCGCGAGTAATTTTCCCTGTCTAAAAGAAAAGTCGATGACAGCGCGAGACAGAACAGCAACGGATAGCCATGGCAAAGTCCAATACACGCCAGCAAAAAACTGTTGAGCAGAACGCTTTTGTTGGAGGAAATCCCGGCGTAGAATGTCCCGATCCAAACCAGGGTCAAAACCAAGGCGTAGCTGTACGCGAATTCACCCGCCAGCGTGCTCAAGGTGTTGCCGCCCCACATCGAGTTGGACTCCAAAAAAATGAACAGCAGGCTTGCGATCGCTCCCAGAATAGGTATCGGAAATTCGAGCCGCATCGCCCGGAGTCCCAGGTAGGCTCCAAACGGCAGCAGCCAGATTCCCAGCACGGTGCCGAGCTTGAACGCCGCGGTCAAGGGCAGTACCCACGACAACGCCACCATGATGAGAAAGGGGACCGGAAAATAATTTTCAAGGATCGGAAAACCGGCATAATTGCTTTGGGTCCATCCCGAGATCCGAAAATGCGGCAAGAGCTTCTCTTTTAGGTAGACCAGGGAGTAGTAGTGCGATGGCATGTCCCCTCCCGTTGCGTGGGTGGGAGAAAGCAGCAGGGAAGGCCGGAAATGAGAGACGAGAAAGACGCCGATGGCGGACAAGAGGAGGGCGTCGAGGACGTCGTGCCGACGCCGAAGGATATTATGGACGCTTGCGATGACGGCGAACATTGAGCAAGAGCAGCACGATGAGGGACGCGATCGCGCCCGCCAGAAAAACAGACTGTTGCGTCAGAAAGGAATGACCCGAACCAATCTGCACCAGACCGGAGGCGATCGCGGTGTGATGAAGCCCGGCCAGGTCGTATTCGATGATTGCGAAAAGAGGATAGGTGCTGCCGGCAAGGGCCGAGAAGTTGCGGATCGCGAAAGCCGTCCGCGTCTCTTGGTCGGGCCGCAGCGTCAGATCGAGAGAGGATGAATCGGCCGATAACTCCTGCGGCAAAAGCAGGCGCACGCGAAGCCGCTTTTCCTGAGCATCCAGATTCTTCAGTTTCAGCGTGACGCGGCCTCGTCGATGAATCGCGGCGTTTCCCAAGAGGCCGAGCACCTGGGGGACCGGGGCAGCGCGAAGCTCGAATGGCGCAACCGTCACAATCGAGAAGGGATAGCCGTTGGCATCCGCGTAGAGGATATGCAGGATCAACGGGTAACGCCCCGGCGGGAGGCGTTGGACGGAGAGCTGAAAATCGGCGGCATAACTGTTTCCGACCGGCAAGATGCTTTGCAACGGGGAGGTTTGGGCAGCGCCTGCTAATTCCGTTTTTAGCTGCACGGCGTGCGCCGCCTCATCGCCGCGATTGGTCACCGTGACATGGGCCCTTAACATTAAACCGTGAATGGAGGTGTCGACGCGGGACTCCATCCGGATCACGCTGGCGCACGCGAGCGTCGAAACCCAGAGCAAAAAGGCGGCTGCTAGAAGGGACCGCATGACTCGCGAAGATTGTACAATAATGCCTCGATTGGCGTTTTTCATGATTCTTCACCACGGAGCGGACTCCTGATGCAGAAATCCATCGACATAAAGGAAGCGCTGCAGTTTGGCTGGACTACGCTCAGAAACCAGTTCACTTTTTTCTTAAAGGTGCTTGCCGTTTTGATTGTCATCTCCATTTTACCGGCCATCGCGGTCAACAAGGTGTCCGCCGCGGCGGGGCCGATCCTGGGAATTCCTTTGCAATTCCTGAATTTAGCGTGGCAGGCGATCTTGGGCATGGGCGTGGTGAAAATTTGCTTGAAGCTGCATGACCGACGGACCGTCGAGATCCCTGATCTCTGGTCCTGCGCAGCCAGGACATTGGATTACGTGATCGTCAAAGTCCTCTTTGCGCTCATCGTCATTCTCGGGCTCCTTTTGTTGGTTGTGCCGGGATGCGTCTGGTTTCTTCAATTTTACATGGCAAGCTATCTGGTCGTTGATAGAGGCGACGCCGCCCTGGCCGCGCTCAAAAGGAGTTCCGCCATCACCGACGGCGCAAAAGGGGACCTGGCGGCTTTCACCGCCGTGATGCTGGCGATCAATCTTGCGGGGCTTCTCTTTTTCGGCGTGGGCGTGCTGATCACGATGCCTGTCACGCTGTTAGCCTCTGTCTTTGTTTACCGCAAACTTCTGGATCAAACCGGAGCGTCCGCATAGCTTGCGATGGGAGGTTAGATCATGAATCGTCGACATGGGTCATGGATCATGGTAGGCGGGGCGCTGGCAGGGATCTTATCCGGTCAGGCCATCGCGATGGATCCTACGCTGACCTGGCTGGGGCACGCGGCGTTCAGGTATGTGACGCGGAACGGAAAAGTGCTGCTGGTCGATCCCTGGATGTCCAATCCCAAAGCGCCGAAAGGGTTCGCGCTCAAGCGGGTTGACGGCATTCTGGTCACGCATGGGCATTCGGATCACGTGGGGGAGGCCTTTGACCTGGCGAAAAAGCACGCGATCCCGATGGTGGCGTCGTACGAGCTCACCCAGATTGCCCTCAAGCACGGCGTCAAACAGGTCCTTCCTTTGAATCCATCCGGAAGCCTTGAGCTGGCGGGAGTGAAAATCACCGCGGTTCAAGCCGTGCATTCCTCAAGTTATGAAGAAGGCGACACCCTGCAGTACGCCGGCGCGCCGCTGGGTTTTATTTTAGAGGAGTACGGCTCGGCCACGCTTTATCATGCGGGTGATACGGGCGTGTTTGAAGATATGGCTCTGATCGGGCGGCTTTACCAGCCGAGTATCGCGCTGCTGCCCATCGGCGGCCTCTACA
>Ga0155753_111_pt1 | contig 10971 bp, 3 predicted proteins | sample RifCSPlowO2_01_FD_107407 | JGI IMG/M metagenome (GOLD analysis project Ga0155753, IMG submission 107407) | Elusimicrobia bacterium RIFCSPLOWO2_01_FULL_59_12
TGGAATCCACCACAAAGGTCACCGGGGATCCCGGCGTTTCTTCCACCGCGCCGCTCACGCCTTTGGAAATGATCCAGTAATTCCGGTTGCCGTTCCATCCGGCGCTGGGTACCGACATCTGCCAATTACCGCTACCGATGTTAAAGCTGGTGACTCCCACAAACCCGTTATTCAACCACCCGGTGGTGGATGCAAACACACTGCCCGTCCAATACAGGTCGTCATTCCCTGTGCCGCACGTCAAATTTCCACCGCAGTCGGTGATCTGCACCTGCACCGTCGTGGCATTCGCGGCCGTTCCCTGCAGGAGGACCGTGGTCGGCCGGAAGTGAGGATCGGTCGTATCCGGCGAGGTGATGGTCGTGATGGGGACCGGTGTTTGAAGGACCACTTCAATGTGCGGGGTATTAAAGTTGGTGGCGCCGGGCTTCGCGGTTTCATTGCCGGCGGCATCGATCGCTTTGGAGAAAATCCGGTAGGTAATTCCCCCCACGCTGGTCGTCCAGGTCGGCGTGGACGCGCCTGTCACGGTCCAGGTGGTTCCCGTGATGCTGGTGGCGGAATAGAAGAGCTCAGGCACGGAGTCGAAATCGCCGCTCACGCGATCCCAGTACCTGGTTATATCCACCCGGAAATAAGACAGCTGTATATCGGAAAGAACACCGGGGGCAGGATCTGTCGCCTGTCCGGATAGGGTTGTCAAATTGATCGTCAAGGGGCTCGAGTTCGGGAACGTGATGGTCGAAGACGGAGCCGTGAAATCGGCCGTGAATGTCACCGTGGAATAAAGGACCTGCATGTTGGCGGCTTTGTCGATGGCCCGGGCTTCGGCCGCAAAGGCGACGTTGGTCACCCAAGGGGTTTGCGGCAGGTACCAAAATGTCGCGGCCGGGGAGAGCGTGGCGGTCAGCCAGGTGTTGGAGGTGGTCGTCCAGGATGACCCCGTCCAGAAAGAACCAAAGCTGTTTGTGCTGACGCGGACCTGCACCTGGTTGACGCGTCCGGGGATGCTGTCGCTGGAGGCGCCTTGAACGTAACCGCTTTGCGTGATATAACCGCCGCCCGCCGGATAGCTGATGGTGGCCGTGGGAATCTGCGTATCGTAAACAAAGGTATAGGTGGACCGGTCAACCTCCAGATTGCCTGGAGTATCTTGAGCGATGGGTGTGACCGCGTAAGTAACATTGGCAGTCCAGTCCACGCCTCCGACCCCGTAGTTCCAACCCGTCGTCAACCCGGATACGGCCACCGGCGGAAGTTCGGTAATCGCCGCGCCTTCCGCGGGTTCGGACAGCCACAGATTGGTCTTATGCCAGTAGTTGGTCGCCCCGCCGATGAACTGCCGGAATAAAACGTACACCGTTGCCAGATTCACATTGTCCCGCGCCGTGCCGGACAGGTTGGCCGGGGGTGTGTTGACATGCGTATCATCGGCCGGCGGCCAGGTGATGGAATCGGTGTTGGGCCGCTCGCTGGGAGGCGGGATATAGCTGTCGAACGTGACGACTTTGACGTTCGGGAAGGTGTCCTGGACATTGCCCGCCCGGTCTTCCACGCGCGCATAGAAGTAATAGGTGCTGCCGGAGCTCAGAGATGGCATCGGCGTGTAAATCCAGGTGCCGCTGGAGCTGTTGGTCCCGTACGCGGTGGTGGAGGCGTCCAGCCAGTACGGACCGGACGTATGATTACCAGAAACCCAGCCCCCGTTGTACGTCTCATTCAACGAACTGTTATACAACCTGACCTGAACCTTGTTGATGCGGCCGCCGGGCGCGTTGACGGCCACATGGACCGGCAGTTCCGCCGCGATCCCGGATAACGAAGAGAGCGAGCTGACGATCGAGTTGTTGGTGACGTTGGTGATATTGGAGGTGCCTTTCGTCTGGTCAATGACAAAGGTCGCCGAACTGAGCAGCGCCGGGTTTTGGTTTTTCTCCCAGTTGGTGGCGGAGTCAAAGGCCTTCGAGAAGACCGCGAACTTATGCCCTTCGCGGCTGGCCCAGTTGATCCCGCCGGGGACATTGAAATTCCAGGTGAAGAGGTTGGAGTTGCCGGCCGATCCGGCGGGGGTCACCGAATTGGCGGAGGCGTACCGGCTTGATTCCGGCGTAGCGTCCGCGTCCGTTTTCCAGCTGGCGGCTCCATTGTCCCACCAATCGTTGTTAGACAGGTCGACAATTTTGACGCGCACGTCATTCACCTGCCCCGGGATGGTGTCAAAGGCCTCTCCTGAAAGCGCGGTCGCATCGGTGAGGAAGGAGCCGTCTGTAATATTCGTCAAAGAAGACGTCGGGAGCGAAATGTCGTACGTAAAAGCGGCATTAATGCTGTTTGTTTCATCCACAATAACAGTCGTATTCCCCCCGATATCTGTGCCACGACCGGTCAGGCGGTAGTATTGTCCGTCACTCCATATCGTATCGGGATTGTCGTACGTCCACGCTCCGCCCGCGCAGCTGCCGTTACAGACAATCGCCCAGGTGCTGGAAACGACCCAGTCGGACGAGAAGCTGCTCCACCAGGACGTGGGAGAAGCCCCGTTGTTGGCGGCGCTGGAAATACGCAGTTCGATTCTGGAGACGCTGGCCGGGTGGGCAGTCGGAAAATCCTGATAATTTCCTGTGACCTGGATCACGCTGTTTTTAAATCCTGACGCGGGCTGCACGTTGGAGATGACGACGGCTTCCGTATCCAGATAGACAATGGAGGAAGAGGCGCCGATGGCAAATTCGGTCTGCGCGTTGCCGGCGATGTCCTCCGCTCGGGTCACAATGAGGAAGGTGTCGCCGCTTTTGACGTTTTGGCCCGCATGCGGGAGCCCGCTGCCGGTGCCCGGGATGTCCACCGACCAGGAGCTGGGCCAGACGCTGGCAAAGGGCCAGCCGGTCGCGGCGGGAGGCGGGCCGGCCTGCCATTGCGTCCCGTCCCAGTATTTGTTCACGGTCATGTCATGAAGCAGATAGCGCATCGTGCTGATTCCGGAATCGCGGTCGTGATACGTTCCACTGAGCGTCGGTCCGGCTCCGATATTTTGCCCGTTAGTGGGGGATGTCACGGCCGACGTCGGAAAAAGCACGTCCCACCAGAACGTGGTGCTGCTGGAGACCGTCTGCCAGTCCTGCTCGTTGGACGTCACCACGCCGCTGGCGTCGCGGGCACGGTCGCGGGCGGTCACCGTGATCGTAAAGGAAGAACCGCTGATGGCGGCGGATGAAAAATCCACGCCCAAATCAAAGGCGTCGTCGTCCCATTCCAAATCATTGAAGGGCAGGTTCCAAGACTGGCCTGGCGTCTCCGCAGGGTCCGCGCAAGTCACGTTGTTGTCCCGATCGTCCCGGACGTTCACGCCGGTGCCCGCCCCAGGTTCCCACCCGGCGACAGTCCAATACAGGTTGTCTTTATTGCGCTTGATCCGGGCACGGACGCCTTCCAGGTATTGCCTGGATTGGTCGCTCGCGGTCCCGACGATAGAGGTCAATGGAGACTTCTTCCATTGCCCCGGGCTGGGGGACGTTACCGACGAGACGGGGCTGGACGTGTCCACGACATAATTGAGGGTCGCGGCGGCGGGGATGAGCCGCGCGTTGCCGGCGGCGTCTTCAGCCACCGCTTCGATGGTGAATTGCTGGTTGTTGTAGATGTTGGTCGTGAACGTGATGCTCCAGCCCAGCGTGCCGGCGGCCCCGAAATACCGCTTGGTGGTATTGGGGAATCCCGGATTGGCCGTATCGCCGTCCCAGTATTCCCCGTTGCTGTTTATGATGCCCACGGAACTGACTCTGACTTTGAAGGCGTCCGCCGACGTCCCGGTGATCGTCGCGAAGGGTTTGTACGTTCCCAATTCCTGGCCCGGGAAACCGATCGCGGCGGTGGGAGAGGTCATATCGACCACGAAGGTGTTCGTCGTCCCGCTCAGCATCCAGTTGCCCGCCTTGTCCTGGACCTGGACCCCCACATAATAGGTGGTCTGATCGGTCCAGGCGGACGCTGAAACGGTGGACTGCCAGACGCCCCCGCTCCAGGAACTGGTGGCCAGATAAACGAAACCTCCCCAACCCTGCGTGTTTTGGTCCCAATACAATCCGCCTTCCCGCATCAGGTTGACGGCCACCCGGTTGACCGTCCCAGGCGTCAGGTCCGATGCCGTTCCGCTGAGGGTGGGTAAGGCGCCCATGCGGTAGTAGCCGTCCATTCCGCTCAGTGTCAGTGGATAGGTGACGGCCGCCGTGCTGGGAGTCGTGTCAAAAACGATGTTGGCGGAGGTGACGGGGTTTTGTGTATTGCGTGCGTTATCAATCGCGCGGGTTTGGATCGTATAGGTGTGGGTCGTCAGCCAGATTCCTCCCAAGCCGGTAATCTGCCAGGCGGTCGTTCCGGTCGCGTCGTTCCAGGCGGCGGTGCTGGAGATATTCGTCCAGCCGCTCCCGACAAGGTAATAGGTTGAGGACGTGGACAAGTCCTTGATCAAGACCTGGATCTTACGGATGCCGGATGTGTTATTGCCCGCACCGTCGCTTGCCGAACCCGTAACCGTTGCCAGGGCGTTATAGTGTCCGCCATCCACCGGACTTTCCAATGTGGATGTGGGCAGGCTGTAATCCTCTGTGTAGCTCAGCCAGTAGGAATCGAAGTTAGCGGCCTGTGCCTCGCCGCGATACCCGCTAAAGAGAGTGGGTTGGAATAAATCCGGCATCGTGAGGCCGAAAAGAGCACCGTTTTTGTGATAAATCCGCAGTTTGGGCTCTGCGTTGGTGACCGCGGCGAAGAGTTCATCCGAGCCGGGATTGTTTGGTTCCGAGAACAATTGCACATTCCGAATCGCTCCGTTGGAGACATCGTTGGCCCGCTCGACGTCCCAGGCTCCGTTCCAGACCCTGTGTTTGAGCTGCTGGGCATTGTCGGAGTAAGCAACAACCAATTCTCCCCCTGAACGTTGCCAAGCGATATCAAAGGGACGGTATTGAGTGGTCACGGACGGAAGCCCGCCCTCGGCATCGATCAGAGTGTCCCCCCAGGTCTGGGTCGCTCCATCCCAGATGGACACCTGCAAGTCCAGGAGCGTACCCGCCGTCGCGAAGCCGATTTTTCCGGCGTTGCTGGAGCCGCGGTTGCTCGCCAGCCGCATCCATCGGAACAAGGTATCGCCGAGCGCGGCTCCCTGGTTGGCGACGCCCCACGCCTGGCTGGTGCTGTACCAGACCCGGTAGCTCCAGTCGTTAGCAACCGCACTGTCGCCATAAACAAGCAAGGCATGCGGATTGGTGTCGTCCCACGTATACGCGACGTCGAAAGCTTGTTGCGTATTGATCGCGTTACTGTCCGTGGTCAATGTCACGGTTGATCCGCTGACCCAATTGGTACCATCCCAGACCGTGGCGAAAATGTCGTTATTGGTATCCAGAGTCATGAGGACCATTTCATTCGAACTTTCCGTAGGGTTTGGCTCAACGCGCACCCAGAGAATCGCGCCGGAGCCCGGCCAATTGGGCACCGGCAATTCCGAACTCCAGGCGCTCGCCCCTTTGGCGCGTGTCCGGTATTGAGGGACTGCGCTGTTCACGGAATAAACCACCAGGGCATCACCGCCGTTGCGTTCATAGGCGAGATCAAAACCCCGGTAATAATCCCGTCCGTTGTCAGCGTCAATCGACGTGGTCAGACTCTCCGTCGACCCCCAGATACTCCCGTTCCATACCTGCGTCAAGACCTGGCCCGTGTTGGCCAGGGTGGCCATGAGCTTTTGATTCTCTTTGGGTGAGGCTATGATCTTTACCCAGCGGGGGGTGCCTTCAATATCGTTTGAAAAGCTGTCTGTATTGTCCCAGTTATTCGTACCGGCCTGAACTTCGCGGTAAGGAACTTTCTGATCGTTGCGCGCATACGCGATGACATCCTGACTTAAGTCATAAACGGACCGTTGGGCCACAAACGCGGTGTAGGCTGTCACCAGCTGGGCGGCGCTCCAACCGGTGGCTCCATCCCAGTACGTGAACATCAATCGTCCGCGGTTGTTTTCACCAGCGACCCAGATATCATCCGAATTCCGGTCACCGATAACTTTTAGCGAATTAATGCTCAAGCCGCCGAAGTTGGCGGTCATCGCTTGCTCGGCGCCGAGGCCGCCTGCCTGCGTCCAAGTGCGGTAACGAGGCGCAGTCAAACCGGACTGCGCGTATGCGAGCATACCCTCCCCGGTCGTGGCCTCAAAAGCCAAGCCTAGAACCGGCAGGGTTGCCGATTGAGCCCCTGTTTCAAGACTGGTATCCGCTGTCGCATTCTGCCATGCGCCATTGACGAGCGCTGCAAAGGTGATGTCCCCTTGGGTGTCAAGGGTTGTTACGATTACACGATCAACGGCTCCAGAGGGATCATAAGCCGCAAATAGCCAGTTAAAACTGCCGTTGCTGGGGTCCAAATCCCCTGTGGCCGCCATGGCATTCCAACCACCGCCGTCATCGGAGTAGGTCACATCAATAACATCGGCGATCGCGGCGATGGCATAGGCCCGGCCCGTGGACGAAGCGAAGGCGATGTCGAAGGCGCGGCCCACTCCGACACCCTCGATCGTATTACCGAGGAGTGCGCCATCCGTCAAGGTTGTCCAATTCCCCCACGCGCTGCCGTCCCACCAAAGCGCGTAGAGTTCGCCGCCCGTATCAGCGCCCAGGGCCAGAATACGGTTGGCCCCCTCCTTTGGCTGAGCTTCTACTCGGATCCAGCGATAAGCCAGAGCGCCCGGTTCAGCCGGAAGCGCTCGACTGGTGGTCCACTGGGTTCCATCCCAGGAGGCCCAGAGCGCCTGCGAACCATCGGCTGTACCGCCGGCGCTGTAAACGGCGACAAAGCTGCTGTTGGTCAACTCATAGGCGCCGTCAAAAGGGAGGTAGGAGACTTGCGCCGCTAGCCCTGTGGTCAGCGTCGTGATGTTCCCCCAGGACGCCCCGTTATAAACCATGCCCAGCAAGCGCCCATCGTTGTTGAGAACCAACTTGATGCGTTCGCTGGGTCGAAGGCTTCCAGGCGGCGGCGAATAGATCTTGACGACTTGAGGAATATTCTCCGAGCCGCTGACCGAGACGCTCAGATTTTCATCTTCCCAGGCGCTGCTGCCGGAGTTCCACTCGCGGTGCACCGCTTTGTCTTCAATGCGGTTATACCCCACGATAGCGTCGCTGGCCGAGTCCAGCCGGGACGTCGCAAAAGGCAAAAGACAGAGTGCAGAGAGCAGCGCAAGAGAACCCCATTGGGCCAGCTTGCTTTCAGCGCTCTGCATTCCGCGTTTTGCGTTCATTTTTTAAGCTGTTTGTTTTGCGCTTCGATACGCCGAAGAGCCCCTTCCGCGTTGGCCCGGACTTCCGGGCGGCTGTTTTCCAATTCAGCCCGAATAGCTTGAATGCTTCGCGCTGAACCGCATAAACTTAAACCCTGCAACAGCGCGGCTTTTACGTCCGTATCCGTTTCCATAACCAATGCCTGAACCAGCGCATTTTCAGCCTCTACGCCGCCCAGCATGCCGATCACCCGAGCTGTACGCTGGCGCATGGCGACGGATTCGTCTTTGAGCAACGATGAGATCGCGGGAATGACCCGGGTGTAGCCCAAAACCGCCAGTTGGTCCAGCACGGCCAGCCGGAAGTTTGTGTCGTTCTCTCGCAGGGCGGTCGCTGCCAGTTCATCAGCGACTTCGGATGTGCGCCGTGTTTTCAGCGTTTCCAGTTCGGCATATTTTGTTTTCAAATCGGATGCGAATGAAAAACCGCTCGAAAATACGATTGCAATCAGAAGGACTCCGTACGCGCGCACACCCGCGCGCGCGAAAAAAAATCTGATCCGACCGATGGAATTGGACTCAAACACCATGCGACCCTCCTCCACTGCTTCTTTGGCGGACCCGCCGTCGACTGAGTGGCGGGCTTTCCAGAATTCGATTTAAGAACAAACCAAACAGCAGAAATTCCCCGTTGAGAAAGTCATTACGGGGCGTCGGGTGAGATTAACAGCGGAGGATGAGGTGTTGAAGTGAAGTGTTCCTTGAGGTCTTCAGGGTAAGGAAACCGCAAAGGAAAACTCCGACGAGGAATGGTATCCACACGTTATGCACATTGTGCACAAAGCGCTTTATGGCCGGCTGGAGGGCCAGGGGGACGGCACACCAAAGAGGGTGAAAGACATTAAAGATCAGATCGCGAAATAGATGCGAATAGAGCTGAAGGTCGCTCCAAATCTGGCGTAAACCGTGCAGCTCATCGACGACTGACAATTTAAACAGACTGCTGATGAACAAGTCCCGAAGCACCTGAGATGAGCTGGATCCGTTGATTGGCCTGTTCCGGGCGTCTCGCGCGTCCAAATCTGACATCTCGACATCGAGAACAGGCATAAAAGAAGAGGCATTTTGAGATGCCCCATGAAAGCGAATCCCTTCTGCCGCGTGCTGGCCGTTTGAACGGCCAGCCCCCTCCCAGGGAGCAACAAAAGGGATTAAAATAACAGCATAAACAGCTATAGAATACAGTCTATTTTTCATTTAGTTCGGTAACCCCGCTATCCCTTACGGCATCCTGCCGCAGTCGGACCGGAGCCCGCCACACTTCTGGCGGGCGGCTCGCTATAGCGAGCCGGCTTTGCGTCGCCAGCTTACGCTCACGCCACTACATCCTGGCGCGTCCCCCGGGGATTCTTTTAACCGGGGGAGACTTTGCCTTTGTCGTCGTCACCAACTTCAAAGACCCAACTTCAAATTGAACCGGCAAACCGAGCTCGTGTTAAACGAGGGGCGGCCGGTTCTAAATTTCAGACGGAAAACAACCAAATTCAAAGAGCGCGCGCTTTCTACAGGGGGAGCGACACACCACAGCCGCTCGCCTGCCTCGTGGCGAGTCTAGCCTGGGATCAACCAGGTGTCAAGGATTAATCCCCTCTGTAAATGAATGTGAATCTTTGAGACGGGGGGATGGGGGTCAACCCGCCCATCTCTGAGTCCTGAGTTAATCCCGACAACTTAAAACTCAGAATTCAGGAATAAGCGGCCCTAGGATGACACGGATTGGCGATTCGCCTCCCTATGTATAGGAGAGAAGAGTCCCTTGACCACGCAGTATTCGGCATGAAGGAAAACAGTTTTGTAAAATCAACATGTGTGATCGATCATTTCGTCATTTCCACGGCAGATCTCGCGCGTAAGAAGGTTTTCACCTGACATGCAGGTCACTCTGATCAACCCGCATACGCTGATCCAGCCCAGCGACCCTTTGACCACCGGCATCTGCTATTTTCCGGTCACGCTGGCCTATCTCGCGGCCAGCCTGCGCGAGCAGGGACACCTTGTTCACGTCATTGACGCGTTCGGCGAAGCTTCGACCACGGTGCGCCGGTGGCGAAACTGGTGGATGCAGGGACTGCCTCTCGAAACCCTCTTGGGGCGCCTCGCCCAGGACGGGGGGGACGCGGAGGCTCCGATTTTCATTTACGCCGGCAACCTGGTATCGCACGAAGCGACGATTCAAATCCTGAAGGCCGTTTCCCAGCGCTTCTCCCGGAGACCGCGCATTGTGGTGGAAAACACGCAGGCGGTGACGGCTTACGCATTAAAGAAAGCGCTCCCTGATTTTTTTTCGGCGGGAGCCGACTATGTTCTCACGGGAGAGTGCGAACAGCGCGGCCCGCGCCTGCTGAGCGCCCTCTCCAGCAAGGAGGAATTGAAAACTCTGGATGGAGTCTACTGGCGGGAAAACGGCGCGGTTCACGGCGCCGATCCCGCCGGGTTTATTCAGGACCTGGATTCCCTGGCGTTTCCCGCATGGGATTTGTTTCCGCTGGCCGGTTACTGGCGGCTGCATTATGCTCACGGCCCGGTGACGGCGAAGCGCTGGCTTCCCCTCTTGACGTCTCGAGGGTGCCCCTATCCCTGCCGCTTCTGCGTGGTGCCGGAAACCAACCGGATGAAATGGCGCGCGCGATCCGCGAAGAATGTCGCCAGCGAAATGGCCTTCTGGGGAGAGCGTCTGGGCATTCGCGAATTTCACATAGAAGATCTGAACCCGACCGTTGACGAGGAGCGCGTGCGGCAGCTTTCGCAGGAGATTGAGTCCGCCGGTTTGAAGCTGACATGGAAAATCGTCGCGGGGACCAAGCTCGACATCCTGAAAGAGCCGGACACGCTTCACCGCATGGCGCGCGCGGGATGCCGATACATCTCGATGTCTCCGGAATCGGGGTCTCCCGAGATACTGAAGCGCATGGGCAAGCCCTTCCGCTACGACGCAGCGATCGAGCTGACCCGGCAGATGCACCGGGAAGGTATTCGATCGCAGGCGTGTTTTGTGGTGGGGTATCCGGAAGAATCGGACGCCGATCGCGCGCTGACCCGCCGCTACATCCGCCGCCTGGCCCAGGCGGGCCTGGATGAGGTGGCGCTCTTCATCTGCACGCCGGTCCCGGGCTCATCCATTTTTGGAAGCGAACAGGGCTATCAAAGCCTTTCCGAACTCAGCTTCTCTCCCGTCTGGCGTAAAACCTACCGTTTGTTAAGCCGCTACCGGAGAGGAACTTACCTTCGATTTCTCCTTTGGAAACTGCTGTACCACCCGGTGAAGCTTCTTGCCCAGCCGTTCCATTTCCTGTCCCGCCGCTTTCAGACCAAAATGGAGATGACCCCCTACCGCGCTCTTTCCGTGATGTTCTGGCGATGGATGCACCCGTGACGTTTCCCTGGGTTTCCTGCGAAACCGTTCGCTGCAACCTTTGCGGCGCGGATGAACCCGACGTGCTGCTGGACGCCACCGGCTCCCCCCAACGCTCGCAGCGGGATTTGCAGTACGCCGCCTCGGGGGATACCCCTCTTCAGGACAGGCTCGTGCGCTGCCGCCGCTGCGGGCTGGTGTATGTGTCCCCCCGGCCCCAGCGGCAGGCGATCGAGCACGCCTACGCGGAAGTGGACAATTCCCTCTATCTGGAACAGGGAAGCGAGAG
>Ga0155753_152_pt1 | contig 10921 bp, 12 predicted proteins | sample RifCSPlowO2_01_FD_107407 | JGI IMG/M metagenome (GOLD analysis project Ga0155753, IMG submission 107407) | Elusimicrobia bacterium RIFCSPLOWO2_01_FULL_59_12
AAGTGAGATACCTCAGGAACTCCGGTCACACGTAGGCGATTGGCTGTTCGGTTGTGATGTCTGTCAGGATGTCTGCCCTCATAACACCCGCGTCCCGCCCACCCCCATCGCGGAGTTCCAGGCGGAGCCGCCCGACATGAAGGCGGAAGATATTTTGTCCATCCAGAACGACGCCGAGTTTGACCGCCGCTTCGCCGGATCTCCCCTGAAACGCGCCAAACGCCAAGGTCTTCAGCGCAACGCCCGGGCCGTCAAGGAGAGTCAACCTGGAACGGTTTTAGGACGTGAATCATGAGATCTGAAGGAGCATGGCCTTTTCATTTGTTGCGATGTTATAATTCTTGCACAGTTCATAAGGAGGCGAATGTGAGTCCGTTAAACAAAATCCTTTCCGAAGCGCTTCGGTTATCAGTCAAGGAGCGGGCGGTTATTGCGCAGCGGCTGCTTTCCAGCTTGGAAGTTTCTTCGCACGAAAAGAATCTGGCTGTTGAAAAAGCCTGGCAGAAAGAGATCCAAAAGCGTTGGGCCGATATTCGAAAAGGCCGCGTCGACCTGGTTTCGTGGGAGCAAGTCGAACTGGAGATGAAAAAACGTTCGCGTGCAGCTTGATCTTCATCCAGAAGCCCGCTTGGAACTTCTCCAAGCCCAAGCGTGGTATGAGCAGCGCACCCCCGGGCTGGGTCTAGAGTTCCTCCACGAAGTCCAAAGAGCTGTGTGCGCGGTTGTCACCTGGCCACGGACTTGGTCCGCTGACTCCCATCGTTTCCGCCGCTTTCTCCTTCGACGTTTCCCCTTCGCTGTTGTCTACCGTCTGTTTCAGGGTCGCGTTGTCATAATCGCTGTGATGCATTTAAGGAGACAACCCAATTACTGGGAGTCTCGTATACACTGAAGACACCGGCATGAGCATACCCTTTCTTTTTTGGCTGAGCGCTCTCTACACCGTAGCGCTGTTTGGCGTGCAGGCGGCGGAGTTCGCGACAGCGGGCCGCGTGTCGATCAGCGTGAGCACCGCCAATGCCTTTTATCTGGCGCTCCTTTCAGCGTATGTGGGGAGTAAGGAAGTGCAGCGCTGGGCCATTGGGTTTCAACCCGACCCGCAGACAGACGAGGGACAAACCCCGCCCCGGACTTTCCGGCCAAGGGGAGAGTGGTTTGTGGGGCTATGGGCCGTTTTCTTGCTGATTGCCGTGTTGGGTTCTGAGCTGTGGCCGGCGAAGCTGGCGTACCCGAACGGCCTGACGTTGATTGCTTTTGAAGTTCTTGGTTTTTATATCGGCTCGAGCGCTTCCAGGTGGCTGAGTGAACGGCAGGAGCAGCAAGCTCATAGGGAAGTTGAGCAGCAACTCGAAGCGGAAAGTATGGAGGACAACGCGCCGGCGAAGAGGGATAAACCTGCTCCAAAACGGCTGACCCGAAAGCGCGAACGCTATGAGCAACACGTGCTGAGGCATGCCCGCTCGAACGGCGGCTTGACCCGCGAGCAAACCGAAAAGCTGCTTCGCCTTTCTCGCGCGGCAGCGAATCGTCTCCTCTCCGGCATGGTTCAACGGGGACAACTTGTCCGCCCGGGCGATCCCAACAGCCCTTCCGCCTCCTACCAAGCCGCCTAAGGGGTCACTTACTCACTTTTGCCGGGTCACTTACTCGTTTCCCCTCGAACTTACTCACTTCACAGGCCGGCTGCTTACTCTCCGTGTAGGCTTGCTTACTCACTTTGAGGTAGGCCCACGGGCCGCCAGTCTTACGACTGCCGGCCCGTGGGATTTGCGGCAAGGTTTGCGTCCGAGGATCGGGAGAACGCGGCGCCAATAACGCGCCGCGCGACGCGGTTCAGGGGCCACTCGTCAAGCGTCTGGCGTACGGCCCGCATCGCTTTTTGGGTGCTTTGCAGCGCGCCCTGAGGTTCCACGACAAAAATATGAGCGTCAAAAGGCTCGAGCTCGACGTAGAGCCCCTGATTGATCAGTCTGGCGCCGGGATAAACGTAAAAGGGCTGGACGGTCCCGGCGGTGTTGGCTTTGAATGAATAGAAAAGATCATTCAGTCTGTAGGACGCGCCCGAATGCACGCGCAGGCCGGGCATGAGGAACACGCTTCCCTTCTGGTTCTTCTGGGACGTGTTCACAATCACCAGCACCTTGGTGTCGTTGTCCAGGCGCGCGTAGCTCACCAGGGCCGGGTTGTTGCTGTACAGCGGTGTGAGCCGGCCTTCCTGAAACACCGGCAGGGACGTCGCCTTGAGCAGTTTCCTGTAAAAATGATGCAGGGATGAATGCACAGGTTCCTGATGGAGAGGGACGACTCGCTGGACCGGCAGGCGTTCACGCTGGCCCTCCATCTGGCCCTGGTGCAGCAGCGCGATGCCGGGGAGCGTGCAGAGGATGGCGGCCGCCGCCCGCTGGCGTTCCTCCCCAAGGGCGTTCATGGCGCGCTCTTCATCGTGATTTTCCAGGAAGTGAACGCTTCGCTTCAGGAAGTCGGTCCCCAGAAGACGCAGGAAATTCATCAGCCCCTCGGCGTGGCCGCTGTGCACCGCGTTGCAGAGGGCTTCGTAGAGGGGCTTGTTGTAGGTGTAGTCGAACCCGAGGTTCTGCAGATAGCCTTCCATCGACCAATAGGTTTCCGCCAGAAAAACAAAATTCGGGTTGACCCGCTTCACCGCCGGGATCGCTTCGCTCCAGAACTCGTTTGGCATCGTTTCGTTGAAGGTGTCCCAGGTCATGTCGGGGTGGCGATGAATTTTGACCTGGTCGCGCAGCGCCAGCATCGCCATGTCGCAGCGCACGCCGTCGACGATTTTGGCCCAGTAGCACAGGACGTCGATCATTTTCCGCCGCAAGCCCGGGTTGGCGTAATCCAGCTGCGCGGTATCGATCCAGGGGTAAAAGTAGGGATCTTTTCCGTAAGCGACCATGATCGTTTTGGGAAGGCGCCGGTCTCCCTGGGGGTAGCTGGGTGTCCGGTAGGGGAAAAAACCCGGGTAGCGCTGCTTGAGATCCTCATCGGCGAGATCGCACTCGCTGGCGTCCAAAATCCGGTGGATAAAATATTCCGGGTGATCGTTCAGCCAGGCGCTGTCCAAGCCCATGTGGTTGGGGATAAAGTCCACGATCACCGACATCCGCAGGTTGTGCGCGCGCCGCACCAGATCCCGGAAATCGTCCTCGCTTCCCAGGTCCGTCGACACGCGGTAGTCAAAAATGGCGAAGGGCGAACCGTGAAAATCTGCGGCATAGTTTTTTGAAATCTGGCGGACCTTGGCGCCGATTTCCCAGATGCCCATCAGCCAGAGCGTGTTGAACCCCGCCTGCTTGATCGCCCTCAAATCGGCGGGCGCGACCTTCTTAAACCCTCCGAACCGCAAGACGTCATTCTCATCGCGGCGCGTTCGCCACGTCCGCATGTTGATCTCATAGAGGGGAGACAAGATTCGGCGCCTGCGCGTCCTGCTTCCCATGGCCAGAACCAGCAGGACGCCTCCGGCAAGAGAAAGCAGAATTTTAGTTGTGGGAAAAAGCGGAGGATGGCTCGCCCCGGCTTTGGGGGCTTTTGAAGAGGATGCGCTGGAAGCCGATGGGATCGACGTGGGAGAACCTGCGGAGGTGTCCGGAGAGACGCGTGCCGGCTGTGCGGATCCGGTCGCCGCGGAAGAGGCCGCTGCCAGACGAATGTGGCGAATCATGACCGTGGGTTGAGAAGACAGGGACCTGTTCGAAACGGCTACAAAATGAAGCGCGGCGATGCGGGATGGATTCCAGGCGTCCCGCAGCTGCCGAATCGGGACGCGGCTCTGCGTCCATGTCGAACCGAGGCCCCCTTCCGGAAACGTCCGGCTGAAATGGGCCCGGGCGTCACCGGCATCGGCCAGACCAATACGAAGAAAAGAACCCGGTTTTAAACCGCGGGCCTCAAAGCGGAGCGTCTCGATAGAGGCGGCCTCTTGAGGGAAATGGAAATAAAGGGAGGCGACGCAGGTCCCTTTCCGGGGAGGCGCGATCTGCAGTTGCAGGGTGTTGTCCGGCGAAAGGAGCCACTGCTTTTTGGCGCAGTTGTTGGAAAATTCTATCTGGCTGAAAGCGGACCGCTCCAAAGGATCCGAGGCCCCGCTGAGGCCCGGGGTCAAAAATAAACAGACAGCCGCCCCCAGGGCGGGTCTCCGCCTCAAGACGTCCCTAGCGCGCCGGGATCGTCCGATGGTCCATTCGCTGATGTTTTGGAACATGCTTCCCTTGTTGTTTGATAAAGACCACAAGCGCTTCTTCCACCACATAAGAAAGGGATCTGTTTTCTTTCTTGGCGATGCCTTCCAGGCCCGCGCGGACCCATCTGGCGCGTTCTCTCGATAAATAGACGTTTAAGTGGGCCATAGTCTTTTCTTTCCTAAACCAGCCTAAGTGGTCAGGTCGGGAAACATCCTATTAGAATAGGTTATACCTGTCAATAAAAAAAACGCGGGCCGTTTTATCGGGCGGGCCGGGAGGGCGCACGGTGTTTTTTCATGTTGTTCAATTGTGCGCGCGCCAACGGATCATCGGGGTGGGTCATAAGGAATTCCTTCAGGTAGCGGATCGCCACGCGCGGGTATCCCGCGTCCCAGTAGGCCAGCGCCAGCGCCCGGGTCGTTTTTGAATCCTCGGGGTAGACCTGCCGCACCTCTTCCAAAAAGGGGATGGCCTCGCCGGGGCGGCCGGTTTGGAGGAGCAGCACGCCCAGGTTGGATTTCACGGGATTGGAGGTGGTGAAATGCAGCGCCCAGCGGTACATTTTCTCATCGGTCCCGCGCAGGGCGACATTCAGATGAACCAATAGAGACCCAGCGATGATGACGACGAAATAGAGGAGGCCTGTCAGGGTGCGGACACGGTCCTTTGAAGATTTCCAACCGCGATGAACAAGCCAGGCCAGCGGGAGAAGCACAGCGAGCGAGGCAGGGTACGCCCAATGATCCAGCATGAAGTTCCCGTAGATCATCACCGGCATTTTGGGAAGAAGGGCCAGCAAAAACCACCCGATGCAAAACACCGCCCAATGCCGGTAACGACGAATCCCGTACGCGCCGACGCCCACGCAGAGCAGCAGGATCAACGGCCAGATCGGGCTGATCTGCGGGAGAAGACGGTGGGAATGCAGGTTCCATGGAACGAGAAGAAGGGCGAGATAGCGGACGATCACGGAGGGAAATTCCTGCAGGACAAAGCGGAACGTCAGCCACAGGGAGGGAAGGTTCACAGTCGGTCCCACAATGCTCTGGCGCAGCGCCAGATAAGGAAGGAGCGCAAGGATCATCGGCCCCAGGCGCCGGTATGTCGCCGCCGGCTCGCGCTGTGCGTAAAACACCAGGGCCAGTACAAAAGGCGTCATGACGCCGCTTTCTTTGCTGAAGAGCGCCGCGAGGTAAGCGATCCAACCCGCGGTCGTCGCGCCCCGGCCCTTTTTGAGCAGAAGCAGGACGGCGGTCAGAGAGAAAAAAAAGCTCATGAGTTCAGCCCGGCCGGAGATAATCATTAACTGTTCCGCCCCGATGGGGTGTACCGCAAATAGGCTGGCCGTTAAAAACGCGGCCAGAGGGGGGACGCTGAGCGCCAGCACCAGTTCCGCGATCAGGAGCGCATTCCCCAGATGTATGAGCAAATTGGTCAGATGAAAGCCCGCCGGGCGCAATCCCCAGAGTGTGAAGTCCACGCGATTAGCAAGGGTCGCCAGGGGGCGATAGTATTTGTCGCCGTGGCCGTCAAAAACATCCGACGAAAAATCGTGTTTCAAAGCGTGGAACGACCACTCTCGAATCCAGGGATTCGCTTCAATCGTGATGTGATCATCCCAAAGAAACCCTGTTTTTAAAGTGGGAGCGTACGCCGTGATCGCCAGCATGGCGATCATCAAGCGATAACGCCCCCCCAGGCTATTGTTCATGAAGGAAGCAGGGCGCGCTGGAAGGCGTCCTCAAGGCGGGACTGCAAGGCGGCATCGTCAAAATCCTGAAGGGATCCCTGGTAGAGAAAAACGGATTTCTGCCGGCAGATCGCGCCCCCCGTGATTTTTCGCCGGCCCGACAAAATATCAAAGGCGACCGGTTCGTTGAAGCAGTGACGCGTGGAGAAGGGAGCCAGAGTCTTGCAATCCCGGCAGTCGGCCAGGCGCGCGTGCGAGAGGGGGGGGAGGGCTTGCAGGATCACGGTATGAATCCAACCGTAAACGTCTTTCAACGCAGTCGGAAGGGGCGGCTGGCCGGCGCGCCAGCACAGGGAAAGGCATAAATCCTGGTCATGGAGCCCCGCGCCGCCGCCGGTCGGGCGCTGAATAGTTTCCCAGCCGGAGGGAATGAACGTACGGAGACCGTCGAGACGCTGATGTTTTCCATACGAAACGGCGGGACGGACCCAACGGAAAAATCGCAGAACGGGAGGGCGGTCCTCGTTATGCATGTTTTGCATGGTCGATACATCATAGGCCATGTTGTCTGGGCCGGACATGGGCGGGGTGGTGAGGATTTTCCAGGTTTTGAACCGCGTGAGGACAGCGGCGCTCATTTGGGAATGCGTTTAGAACAGGACGAGTGGACGGGAACGGCTTTCCACCGAAGATTGGGTTGGCGCGCGGCGGTAACTTCATCCAGCCGGCGGACCGGTGTGGAGTGCGGGGCCGTGCGCAGCAAATCCGGGTTTTGTTCGGCTTCCTGCGCGATTTGGTTCATCGCATCGATAAATCCATCCAAGGTTTGTTTGGATTCCGTTTCGGTGGGCTCGATCATCATGGCTTCGTCCACAATGAGCGGGAAATAAATCGTGGGCGGGTGGAAGCCGTAGTCCAGCAGGCGCTTGGCAATGTCCAGCGTCCTGACGCCTTTCGGTTTTTGCTTGGCGGCGGTCACGACGCATTCGTGCATGCACAGATCATCGATCGCCAGTTGATAGCGGTCTTTCAATTTGGCGCGGAGGTAATTGGCGTTCAGGATGGCGGCTTCGCTGACTTTACGCACGCCCTCACGTCCCAGGCAGCGAAGGTAGGTGTGGGCGCGCAGGAGGATCAGGGAATTGCCGTTGAAGGTCCGCATCTTGCCGATGGACAGCGGCGCGGATTCCTCCAGCGAATAGCCCTGCTCTGTTTTTCGCACGCGCGGCACCGGCAGGAACGGCGTGAGCGCTTGCGTGACGCCGACCGGTCCCGCCGCCGGCCCGCCGCCGCCGTGCGGCGTCGAAAAGGTTTTGTGCAGGTTCAAGTGCATGATATCGAAGCCCAAATCGCCCGGGCGTATCAGGCCGACCAGCGCATTCATGTTGGCGCCATCCAGATAAAGCAGCGCGCCCGCGTCGTGCACGCGTTTGGCGATGTCCTTGATCTGGGTTTCGAACAACCCCAAGGTGTTGGGATTGGTGAGCATGAAGACGGCCGTGTCCCGATCGAGCGCCGCTTCGAGGGCTTGAAGGTCCACCCGTCCTTGGTTGTCCGATTTCACGCTTTTCACCTGGTATCCCGCGATCATCGCGGACGCCGGGTTGGTGCCGTGCGCGGAGTCCGGCACGATCACGGTTTTGCGCGCGCTGCCTTTGTATTTGTGATACGCCCGCGCGATGAGGAGTCCCGCCAGTTCGCCGTGCGCGCCCGCGGAAGGCTGGAGGCTGAACTCGGCCATGCCGCAGATCTCTGAGAGCGACCGTTCGAGTTCGTAATACACTTGGAGAAATCCCTGGACGGTCGACGCCGGCTGCAGCGGGTGCAGCGCTTTGAAGCCGGTGAACCCCGCCACTTGCTCGCACACCTTGGGGTTGTATTTCATCGTGCAGGATCCCAGGGGGTAGAAATGGGTGTCAATGCTGAAGTTGAGCTGGGAAAGCCGCGTGTAATGCCGGACCACGTCCAGTTCGCTCATTTCCGGGAGCGCGGGAGGCGATTGGCGAAGCGATTCGCGCGGCAGGACCTGTGCGGGATCGATCGAGGGAACATCCAAAGCGGGCAGCGTATAGCCGCGCCGTCCGGGCTGCGTTTTTTCAAAGATCAGAGATTCCATAAAACCTCTTTCGTCATCTGACTCTTATCCGGTTCGCAGGAATCGTAACGACCTTGCCGTTTTTCCAAACCGCGATAGGAATTCCGTCCTTTTTGTGGTCTTTGAGGGCCTTGGCGACCGCAACTTTTAGAGCTTTTTCGGCCTTTCGAGCAAGTGAAGGAAGTTTCCCGTTCGTTTTTTTCATGATGGGTTAAGGCCCTCCTGGATTTGAAGAAATAAATCATGTTTTAAGACGTTTCTTGCTCCATCCTTTTCTAAGGCGATGAGATGAGGTTGTTGGTCGGAATTATCGAGCAGGAACCAGCTGTCCAGTAAAGGATAATAGGCTCCGAAGAGATTGGCCAGACTGCGCTTGAAGCGCCGCCGGACGTCGGATTCAGGGACGGAGTGGCCTCCCCGTTGTACTCGGTAACGGATTCGCTGGAGCGCGGTATCCACATTGGGAAGCCATAAGTAGAACAGGTGGACACGATACCCATATGCTCGCAGTTTTTTGAAAAGAGATATGTATGTTTTCCCCGAGAGTGTTGTTTCAAATCCGAAGTCCTTGCGCTGGGCCGCCAGTTCTTTGATCCGCCCCAGCATCAATCGGCCCGCCTCGATCGCGGCGGCGGCGGGTGAGTAAGGTGAAAGTCCTTTGGCGATCATATCCGCGTTCACAAACTCCGGGCAGTGGGCGTAGTGTGGAAGAAATTGGTCAGCAAACGTCGTTTTGCCTGCCCCGTTCGGCCCGGCAATCACATAGAGATTAAAACGCGCGTGCTTCATGTTCAGCCGAGTGCTTCTTTCAGGGCGCGGACCAGATGGTCGATATCCGCCTTGGTTTTTGTCTCCGTCACGCACCACAGCGACGCGTTATCCAGTTCGGGGTACCATTTTTTCAGCGACAGGCCGCCCAGAATATCCTGTTTGGTCAAGCGCTCCTGAAGCGTTTCCGCCGGGAGTTTCGTCTGCAGAACAAACTCGTTAAAAAACGGCGCGTTGAAGGGAACACGGACGCCCGGGATTTGCTTGAGCTGATCAAACGCATAATGGCTTTTGGCCAGATTTTGGGACGCCATGTCCCGCACGCCTTGTTTTCCCAGCAGCGCCATGTAAAAAGTGGAACACTCCGCGACCAGCGCGGTCGTGGTGCAGACGTTGGAGGTCGCCTTTTCCCGGCGGATATGCTGCTCGCGGGCTTGAAGCGTTAAGACGAAAGCGCGCTTCCCATCCACATCTGTGGTTTGCCCCACCAAACGGCCCGGCATTTTGCGCAGCCATTTCTCTTTGCAGGTGAAGAGTCCCAAATACGGACCCCCGTAGCCTACCGGGATTCCCAGCGGCTGGCCTTCCGCTACCGCGATATCGGCGTCGTATTCTCCAGGCGGGATCACCAGGCCCAACGAAATCGGATTCACGGCGGCGATGAACAGAGCGCCCACGGCCCGGGCCGCCGGCCCGAGCTCGCGAACCGGTTCGAGGCACCCGAAGAAGTTCGGGTTTTGCACGACGATCGCCGCCGTGCGTTCCGAGAGGTTTTTCTTGATGAAATCGATGTCGAGAAGCCCCTGGATGTGCGGGATCTCCACCAGTTTGATATCCATCTCGGAGGTGTAGGTGGTCAGCACCGCGCGGTAATCGGGGTGCAGTGTCCGGGGGATGAGAACTTCTTTGCGGCCGGTCTCGCGCAGGGCGAGCAGGACGGCCTCCGCCAGGGCGCTGGCGCCTTCGTACATGCCGGCGTTGCAGATCTCCATCGCCATCAGTTCGCAGATCATGCTCTGGAATTCGTAAAGCGTTTGAAGCGTCCCCTGGCTGACTTCCGGCTGGTACGGCGTATAGGAGGTGAGGAATTCGCCGCGGCTCATCAGGGCCGGGATCGCGGAGGGGGAGAAATGATCGTAAGCGCCCGCGCCCAGGAAAGACAGCAGCTTCCCCGGGGCTTTGTTCTTCGACGCCAATTCATGCGCGATCCGGAGCACTTCACCTTCCGCCAAGCCCGCCGGAATGGCCATCTCCTGGCGGTAGAGCGGCAGGTGCTTGACCAGGTCTTCGAATTTTTTCACGCCGATGGCGGCCAGCATCTCCTGCCGTTCGGCGTCCGTGTGGGGGATAAAGTCCATTAGGGGTGCCCGGCCGCTTCCGGGCTTTTGAGAAAATCCTGATACTGCTCTTCGGTCATCAGGTTTTCAACCTCAGACGGATTCGACATCTCGATAGCGAACATCCAGCCCTTTTCGAAGGGAGATTGATTGATCAGCCCCGGATCTTTTTCCAGATCGGCATTGGCCTTCACCAGGGTGCCGGAGACCGGCGCGTAGATGCTGAACGCGGCTTTCACGGACTCGATGGTGGCGGCTTCGTCTCCGGCCTTCAACGTCCTGCCGGTCTTAGGCACCTCCACATACACGACGTCGGTCACTTCCTTCTGCGCATGATCGGAAAGGCCGACGTAGGCGATTGGACCTTCCGGACGGACCCATTCGTGGGTTTTGGCATAGCGACGCATAAATGATTCCTTCCTTTGCCAACGTCATCCCCGCATGTCGTTAGCGGGGATCCAGTGTCGTTAAGCGTCACTGGATTCCCGCTTTCGCGGGAATGACGAGGGGTATTATTTTTTATAGAACGGCAGAGTCACAACGGCTGCGGGGACGCGTTGGGCGTGGATGTCCACCTCCAGGCGCGTTCCCGGTTTGTTCCAGTCGGCCGGGGCATAGGCCAGCCCGATCCCTTTTTGCAGCGAGGGGGAAAACGTTCCGCTGGTGGTGTCCCCGCCGGCCACGCCCTCCTTGTAAATTTTACAGCCCTGGCGGGGGACGCCCCGCGCCAGAAGTTCATACGCCAAGAGCCGGCTCTTGACCCCGCCTTGCTTCTGTTTCCAAAGCGCGGCCCGGCCGATGAAATCTCCCTTGTCCCATTTGACGG
>Ga0155753_115_pt2 | contig 10794 bp, 10 predicted proteins | sample RifCSPlowO2_01_FD_107407 | JGI IMG/M metagenome (GOLD analysis project Ga0155753, IMG submission 107407) | Elusimicrobia bacterium RIFCSPLOWO2_01_FULL_59_12
CTCCCAATGGGTTCGGGCGGTCCAGGACGACGAACTCAATGTCCCGCCGGGCCGCTTCTTCCATCGCCAAACCCATCGTGGTGATGTAGGTGTAATAGCGCGTGCCGACATCCTGAATATCAAAGACCAGGGCATCGACGGCGTTCAGCATCTCCGGGGTGGGCCGCTGGGTCTGGCCGTATAAACTGTAGACGGGCAGATGCGTCCGGGCGTCGATGGCATCGCTGATCTGCCGGCCATGCTCCACGATGCCCCGGATGCCGTGCTCCGGAGAGAAGAGCGCCACCAACTTGACCCGCGGGGCGCGGGCCAGGATGTCGGCCGTGCTCTTGCCGATGGAATCCACGCCGGTTTGGTTGGTGATCAGTCCGATTTGCTTGCCCTGCAGCACGTCGAAACCGCGCGCCTGGAGAACATCAATCCCCAGAAGCACGCGGTTCCTCTCAGCGGCCGCGCCTCGGGCGGACGGTAAAAGCATCAAGGCAAGAAGACCCAACTGTCTCAGCATGGCACCGACATTTTCGCATTTTTTCCCGTTTAATTCTGTCCGCTATTGTGATAGTCTTAGCGAGTGGAACCGCCGACAAAATCGTTGATTTATTCAGTTGCCATCACGCTCTGGTTGATCTTCTTTGGGATTGAAATCGGCGCCCTGGTAAAGGAAAGCGCCGCCCTCCAACGTACGCGCGATCAACTCGAAGAGGTTTCCCAGGCATTGAACGCCAACGCGAAGACCATTGCGGGCGACGCGGCGAACATCCGGGCGCAGGCCAAGCAGCTGGAATTCCTGAGCAGCCTGGTGAACCTTATCCCCCAGGAGAAAAACTTTGTCCGGACCCAGAGGGCGATCGCCTCCGAAGTCGAGGTGCTTCGCCGCAAAGTCGGCCGCCGCCTGCGGGACGAGCAGCACATCGTGGTCGACACGCGGGCCAACAAGCTGTATCTGAAGAAGGGGCTGGCTCTGGTGTGGGCGGCGGATTGTTCCGTCGGGAAAGGCGGCATTCTCACGGACAAAAAAACAGGCCGCCGGTGGGAATTCATCACGCCCCGGGGCCGGTTTGAAGTGCGCAACAAGATCGAGAAACCCTTATGGATCAAACCCGACTGGGCCTTCGTGGAGACCGGTGATCCCGTGCCGCCGCCGGAGGATCCCAAACGCAAAGCCGAAGGCGAATTGGGGGGGTACGTGCTCAACCTCGGGGACGGCTACCTGATTCACGGCACCAAAACCGAGGACCTGCTCGGACGCCCTGCCTCTCACGGATGTGTTCGCCTGGGCGCGGACAATCTGAAGCAGCTTTATGACACGGTTCCGGCGGGCACGCCCGTCTATATCTATTGATGCATCCCTCTATCGAAAAACTTTCCGACAAAGCCCACCCCGCCCTGTGCGGCGTGATCGGACTCGCCGTTCTGGCCGGCGCCTACGGGATGATCCGATCCCTTCAAAACCGGACGGCCCTTTTTCAAATGGACCTGCTCCAGCTCCTCGCCACCCAGGAGCAAAGCACGCTGACCATGAACCATTACCTGACTCTTGCAGACCTGAAAGCGCAGGACGTTGCCCAGTTCAAGGAAGGGATGGCGAACCTCGCTCAATCGAATAAGGCGCTCTTTGAAACGGGGCTGTCCCTGCATGAAGAAAAACGTCTTTTGGAAAAACAGTGGGACATCCTGACGACCTACCTGAATCTGGACGCGGCGCTGCAGAGGATTTTCCTGATGCGCGGGGACCAGGTCCTGGAAAGCTACTTCATCGGGTACGTGCCGCTGAAGGCGTTCGCCGGAGCGCCCGCTGTCCTGCCGCGGAGCGTGCGGATCGTCTCCAAAGAACGCTTTGCTCACCCCGAGCGCGGAAAATCGGAAGTCATCAACGGCAAACTGCAGTGGGATCCTCCCCAGGTCGGCAGTTCGGTCCGAAGCAACGCGCTGGGCGAGTACGTTCTGTTCACAAACAGCCGGCTTATTTTGCACGGGCCGCCGAACAACCCGGTGGACCACGAATCGTTTCCACACATTTGCCTGGGGCTGTCCCGCGAGGCGGCCCAGAATCTTTACCGGCATAGCTTTATCGGCTCCAAGCTTTTACTGCCCGGCTCGCCCGATGCCGTCATGCCCGTGGCCGCTCCGGCCGAGGCTTCCTCCGATACCGCGGCGGCCGCGTCCCGTGGGAATTGATATGGCCTCCCTCCTGAGCTGGCCGGACGTTCTGGCGCTGCTGCTGCTCCTGACCGCGATGATCGCCATTGGCTATGCCTTCGGGACTAGAGAACAAACAACAGCAGGATTTTTTCTGGCGCGCCGGGAGCTTCCCTGGTGGGCGGCGGGGTTGTCTTTCATCGCCACCGAGGTGAGCGCGGTCACCCTGATCTCCGTTCCGGCCACGGCCTACATGGAAAACTGGCAGTATGCGCAGTTTTTTATCGGCTCCACCGCGGCCCGGTTTGTCATCGCGTACCTTTTTATTCCTGCCTTCTATCAATACGACTGCACGACCATCTATGAATTTCTGAAGCACCGGTTCGGGGCGGCGACGCAATATACCGGAACGATCTTCTTTTTTATCACCCGCCTCCTGGGGTCGGGGGTCCGGCTGATGGTGGCCTGCCTGGCCGTATCGATCCTTCTCGGTTGGGGCGTTCTACCCACGATCCTCTTTTTCACCGTGGTGAGTCTGGCTTATATTATTTACGGAGGGATCGCGTCGGTCGTCTGGACGGGCGTCCTGCAGGCGGCCGTGTTTATTGTGGCGGGGCTGTCCGCCATCGCCTACCTCTTGCTGCATATCCAGGGGGGGTGGTCCGGCGTGATGGACGTGGCGGGCGCCGCGGGAAAGCTCGATGTGTGGAATTGGGGGCCCTCGCTGCAGGATCCCCAATTCGCTAAAAAGTTTTTTACCGACCCCAACATCATCTGGATCGCCGTTTTAAACGGCTTTTTCGGCTCCATGGCCGCGTTCGGAACCGACCACGAACTCATGCAGCGGCTCCTGACGGTCGAGACGCGTCAAAAAAGCCAGCGCACCATGATTTTAACGCCGATCGGATCGGTTTTTGTGCTGGGGATCTTTCTTGTGATTGGGGCGTGTCTTTACACGTATTACGCGCAGAACCCGGCGCTTTCGCTTCCCGCCAAACTGGACGCCATCTTTCCCCACTTCATCGGCCATGTCATGCCGGCGGGCCTGCGCGGCCTCTTGCTGGCCGCGATCGTCATGGCGAGCATCGATTCCCCGCTGGCGTCGCTGACCGCTTCATTTGTGACGGATATCTACAAACCGCTGATCAAAAAAGAGGCCCAGGACAGGCACTACCTGATGATCTCGCGGGTCTGCGTGGGTGTTTTTGCCGTGATATTGGCGGGCATTGCCTACGCCTTCAGTTTCTATCAGAAATTTCTCTGGCTGGCATTCAAGATCGGCGGAGTCACGTTCGGCTCGCTCCTGGGCGTTTTCCTGCTTGGATTTTTAAGCCGGCGCCGGGCCAACCGGGCCAACATCGCGGCGATGGTAACGATGGCGGTCGTAAACGCGGTCCTGCTGGTCCTTTCGGAAAAAAAGATTTTCCCCATCGGCTGGACCTGGCTCATCCTCATCGGCACCGCCGGCACGATGGGGCTTGCGGTCGTTCTAGCTCCTGTGCTGGACAAGGAAAAACAATAACGTTCTGTGACGGCCAGGCTATTCGGTGGGTTCGGGAGCGGGCTTCACCAGCGGGGGGCGGGCGGCTTTAATGACATCGATCTGCTTTTGGACGAGCGGCCCTAAATCGGGATACTTCGCCAGGACGGCATCGAACGCCGCGCGCTTCAACGTGAACAACCGGCTGTCTTCTTCCGCTTTCACCAGCGCGGTGGCGGCGGATTCGGTAAACATGGAGGTCTCGCCGAAAAAGTCGGGCGCCTTTAACGCGGCAACGAGCTTTTTTTCTCCCTGCTCCCGACGCCAGATCCCCACGCTTCCTCTAGCGAGAAGGTAAAGCATCTTGGAGATTTCCTGCTCCATGATGATGACTTTTCCCTTTTTTACGTCCATCATATCGAGCCCCGAGAGCAGCGCTTGAATCTGCTCAGGCGAGGCGCCCGCAAAGAGCAGAATTCCTTCCAAAAGAAGCAGCGCTTGGGATACGACTTCAGGTTTTAATGCCATATGCGGGGCACGCTACGCTAGCGCCTTCCTCAAGAACCCTTGCGCTTTCTCGATCCGATTCACGGCTTCCGTATAATAGATATTTTTTCGTGCCATTAAAATGGCGGGTTTGACCCGGCCGTGCGCCTGTTTCAAAAGACCTCGCGCCTTGGCCTCAGACACGCGGCCCAGATCCCTCACGAGACGAAGGCCGCGGGCGATGAGCTTCCGCGACTTCGGCTGAAGATCCACCATCCAATGATCATAGACTTTGCCCCGCCGGACCATGCTGGCGGTGGTCAGCATGTTCAGCGCCATTTTGCAGGCCGTTCCTGATTTGAGACGCGTGGACCCCGTGAGCACTTCCGGTCCCACGGAAAGCACGATGCGCACCCGGGCGGGAGGGAGCGCGGCCCGGGCGTTGCAGGTGAGCAGAATCGTTTTCGCGCGCAGGCGCCGGGCTTCCTCAAGCGCCGCGCGGACAAAAGGCGTCACCCCGCTGGCGGCGATCCCCACCACCACATCGCGGGGATGGACGGACCACCGGATGGCGTGGCGCGCCGGCCCCGTTTGGTCCTCGGCCCCTTCCTGGGACTTGAACACCGCGCGGCGCCCGCCGGCCATGATCGCCCGCACCCGGTCAGAATTAAACGTGGGCGGGCACTCGGCGGCCTCCAGAACGGCCAGCCGACCGCTGGTCCCCGCGCCCACCAGAACCAAGCGCCCATTCTGCCGAAAGGATTCTGCGATCAGGTCCGCGCCCCGGGCGATGTGGACTGCCGCGCGGGCAACGGCTTTTAAGACATGCCGATCTTCCCGGTTCATCAGGTCCACGATTTGCCGCGAGGAAAGACGGTCCAATCGCGCGGACCGGCGGTTGGGCCTCTCCGTCGACAGCGCCGCATAATTAATGCGTTTCTTCATAAGATCCCTTGAATGATACCAATAAAATCCGAATGCCGTTGTCCGTTGCTGGCCACCGTCGGCCCCTGATGACGCACCCCGGCGCTCAACGCATAGGTGAGCGGCCGGCCGTCGGAAAAAGTAAAGGTTCCCCCCGCCTCTTCCAAAATGATCTGGGGAGCCGCGGTGTCCCAGTAATGCACGGCGTGGTGATTGACGTACAAATCGGCCTGCTGTCGGACCAACAGGCCCACTTTGATCCCCACGCTGTTGATCGCGGGCCGCCAGGGGCATGGCACTTTTTCGCTGATCCCTTTGGCCAGAGCGGCAGGAAAATCCGTAGACGTCACCAGCGGCATCTCCCGCCATTCCTTCCTTTTCGAGACCTCCACGCGGACACGCTTTCCATGCAGGGAATGGTAAGTTCCCTTTCCACGGAGCGCGTCGTAAAGATGGCCTTCCCACGGGTCCATCACCACCCCCGCATAAGGCTGACCTCCCCGCAAAAGTCCGATCATCACGCTGAAGCCCTTGGTCTCCCGGACGTAGGCCTTGGTGCCGTCCAGCGGGTCGACCACCCAGACAAATTCGGAATCCGGGCGGCCATCCATTCCGCTTTCTTCAGTGAGAATCGCGTGCCGCGGGAAATGCTGGCGAAGGCCCGCCCGGATAAAGCGGTCCGCTTCACGGTCGGCATTGGTCACTAAGGAACGATCCGCCTTGCGTTCTTTAACCAGGGTGGTTTGACGCAATTCCATCAGCCGGCGGCCCGCTTCCATCGCGAGCTGCCGCGCTACGTCAACGAATTCGTCGGACATGGTTCAGGGCTTATCGGGTGAGGGGAGGTGAAGACCGCACTCTTTGTCGCCGTTCTGGGAGTTAAACCAGCGCCAGCGGCCCGCGCGGCGCGGCTCGTTGGGACCGATCGGGGTGGTGCAGATGATGCAGCCCAGCGATTCGTAATAAAAACCGCCTTGCAGCTTTTTATCCAGAAGTTCATGCACCGGGACTTTGTTGACTTTTAAATAGTCCCGGACTTTCTGTTCCGTCCACCCGACCAACGGCGCCACTTTCAGTACCGGCCGCAGGCCGACGGGCGGCTGCGAATGTTGGATGATTTCAAAACGCTTGGCCTGGGAGCGGGCCTTGGACTGGTCGGCGCGCAGCCCGGTGATCCACACATCGACCGTGTCCAGCGCCCGCTCATTGGGGAGCACCTTGCGGACGTGGCAGCACAGCTCCTGTTTTTCCTTGCTGTCAAAGAAAAGATATTCCCCGTGCTGTTTGACCATCGGGTCCAGGTCCTTGGGGGCCGGCGTAAACCGCTCGATCCGGATGGGATAGCGCTTTTCCAGGGCTTCAAACAGCTCGTAGGTTTCGTGAAAGAGCCGCAGGGTATCGATCGTGAAGACCCGCGGTGGGATCTTGGCCCGGACCGCCAGGTCGATCAGGGCGCAGCCGGTCAACTGCCCGCTGGTCCCGATCGCCATGCGTTTCGGGAACCGCCGCTCCAGCTCCGCCATCAGCGGGCCGGGCTCGGCGATCTTTTCCAGTTCGGCGATCAGGGCTTCATCGATCATTCGTCCTAAATAATCCCTTTTTGTTGGAGAAGTTCCAGCACTTTCCGGGCGCTTTGTTCGACGGTCTCCTGACCGCCGGTCTGAAGCGCAAGCTCCGGTTTGTCCGGAGCCTCGTAGGGAGCGGATATCCCCGTAAATTCGGGGATCTGTCCGGCGCGCGCTTTCTTATAGAGCCCTTTGGCGTCCCGGGCTTCGCACGCCTCCACCGAAGCCGCGCAATACACCTCGATAAACCGGCCCTCGGGCAGGAGCGCCCTGACGGTGTCGCGGTCGGCCTTGTAGGGCGAGATGAAGGCGGTCATGGCGATGACGTTGGACTGGCAGAATAATTTAGCGACCTCGCCGATGCGCCGGATGTTTTCCTTCCGGTCTTCCGGCGAAAAGCCCAGGTTGCTGTTCAGTCCGTGGCGGATGTTGTCGCCGTCCAGCACGAAGGCGTTCTTGCCGTTTTCCACCAAAGCGAGCTCGACTTCACGAGCCACGGTCGATTTGCCGGAACCGGAAAGCCCGGTAAACCAGACCACCGCCCCCTGCTGGCCGAGCTTGGATTCCCGATCGGCCTCGGTCAATTTCCCATGGTGCCAAACGATGTTTTTACTGACGGGAGATGTTTTTGATGTCATGGATTTTCCTTTTTGAGTTCAGATTTAGGCGTATTTTAGCAAATCCCGTCGCGGCCGCCCGGGATCAGGCGGCGCGGAGGACCCGGGAGCGGGAGGAGGAGTTGCTCCTGCGGAAGATGGACCTAACCCACCGCGGGATCTGAGGTAAACCCGTCTTATGGATCAAATAGGCCGTCCCGAACCCCGCAGCCAGCAACGCTGGAAATGGGAGGGCGGCCCAGAGCAGGGCGGCTCCCCAAATGACCAGGCTTGCTTCCGCAACGGTGACCGGCGCCCCGCCGCGGCTTCCGGGTTGAGATCCGCGCCGGTCACGGATTTCTTCCTGAACCCGCCCGATAGCCTCTTGGACTTCTTGATGCGTCTGGCGCAGCGCCGCGCGCGCTTCCTGAGACGGCGTCCAGGCGATCTCTCTGGCCAAATTTGTCTCTTCCTCATTTAGACGCGTTGCCAGCTCCCACAGACCCTCCTCGCCGAAATTGATCAAATCCCCGGGACGAAGACCGGCGTCTCCCGCGCTTCCCCAGAGGCGTCCCCGTTGGAGCATTTCATGCCAATGATCGGGATCCAGAAACTCGCGGGCCGACATCCGGCTCCACCCCAAGCCGACGAAAACAGCATGGGCGGAATTAAGAATTTCAGCGTACGCCGTTCGGCCGGCGTCAGGCATTTTCGAAATGCCTCCCAGCCAATTTAAATCCGCCTCCAAGGCCATCAGGCTGCTCAGGTCATTGAAATACGCCTTAAGCCGGGGGTCCAAATCCTGCGTCGCGCCGCCCAGGATGATTTGATGCAGATCTTCCGCTAACTCCCCGTAATATCGCCCGACGGTTGCGCCGGCCAGCGGGGAGACGCTCTCATAGGCCGTTTGAACCTGCCGAAGCCGGGTTCGCAGCTCGCGCAAGAGGGTCAGGATGTTCCCGGCGGGGATTCCTCCCGGTGACGGATCGCCGGAATCGTACATGAACGTGCTGCGCGTTTTGATTCTTCTCTGTATCACATCCTCTGGGGTGAACAGCCCCAAAGCCAAGCCGGCGTCAAGAATCCGCTTGACGGCCGCTTCGAACCGCATGTGGTTCAGCGGGAGGTAAGCCAAGGCCGGCTCATAGAACCCGGCCTGGACCGCTTCCGTGCAAACGACGCGCAGGACCGCACGCAGCCGGGAGGTCTCGCGCCCGAGAGGGCGGGTCTGGCTGTTCAGTAGACTCTCGCGTTCGTCTGAAGGCATGTCTTTGAGCCGATTCGCCATAAAGTCAAGACATCGGGTAAATTTGGCGGCGCCCCGCAGACGGACAGCCAAAGTCTCCGTCAACCACCGGACGAAATCCGGCGCTGCCCGGGTGGGATCAAGTTGCCGTAATGTTTTGGCAAGCGAATCAACTTTCATGAGATGTCTGGTATAAAGATCGCGTGGATCAATGTAGAAGGTTATAAACCAAAATTTCTCCAATGTGCGCGCGCCGTCGTAAACCTCGCCGGCTCGAGTGAGCTCCCGCGTGGTCCAATGCGCCTGCAGACGGTGGAGTTCATCACGACATAGATTGACAAACTGCGTGATCCTTTGATCTGACCCAACGACAAGGGGCGGCGCGCGGCGGGAACGCCGTTCACCCGGCGGAGGGCCGGCCGGCGGGCGGGCGGCGACCGCGCGCGCTCGTTCCCGAACGCGCGCCTGTCTTTGAGCTTCTTCCTCCTCGGCCAAAAGCCACCGCGCCCAGTCAGGTCCCAACAAGCCCGCACCTATAGCCGTCAACAGCCGGCCTCTGGCCGCAACATCCGGAAGATGGAACGTTACGGGAACCGGAGAGGCGCCTGACAGCCGGAACTTGGATTCGTTTTCCAGGCCGGACCGGAAGGACTCCAGTCCGTCCTTCCAGTTTCCGCCATTCAATCTTCCTTGCACAAAATCATCCAATTTTTTGCCCCATTGCGCGCCGGGCACCTGATCAACCTGCAAAACTTCGAATGCTTGTCCCCGAAACCAGAGCGGTGTTTCAAGATGAAGCTCGTTCTTGACCAAGCGGATTCCACCCGTCGGCCATGAGCCCCGGACCGCTTCGATCAGGTATCGGTTCACCGCGGCTTTGAATTCGCGGATCCGGTCCTCGCGGGCGGCGTCCGGCGCCAGGCCCAGGGCGGCGAGTTTTTCGTCGCCCTCCGGGGTCGTGGAAACCGGCCGCAGCAGAAGGCGCGCGCCCGGCCGACCGCTCCGGCGCGCGCTCTCGAGCAATTCCCGGAGAACGACCGCCGGATCATCCGCATGGACAAATCGGTCATGATCCGGATGACCCGGCCCCAAAATCGCCGGCTCGAGCAACTCGTCGGGCAACCCGGATGTGGGGGTCGAAACGGAATCATGACCGTTGGCCGCCGTGCCTATGACGCCCTCGGTTCCTCTGGCGTCCCAATTGGCCAGGAAATGAAACAGGCGCGCCGACAGCAAGCCCAGCAGCGGCCAGGCCCAAAACCACAGGCCCGCCCCCCGGGAAAGGTCGTGCATGAGGAAACCGATGGCGGTGAGCCCCATGAACATCGTATTTCCAACAAACCCCCTCATCTTCAATGCCGCCAGATCCCCGCGCGCATACGTCACTATGGCTTTCTCCTCTGATCCTATCTTTGCTACTGTCCCCTCCATTTCCCACGTTCTGACGCGCTCCACAGACACCGTGCGATATACGCCCGGGAGAGGATATTCAGGGTCCAATCGCATCCCGAGATAAACCTTTGGGTGCGTCAGCCGGGAGCCGTATATCAAGAAACTCATGATATTCATGGCCGCTCCGGCCGACAGCATGGCCCAGACCCCGCCCGCGTGATAGGCGGCCGACATCGGCAGGCCGACAAGACCTCCCTGGAAGAAGAGGGTCTCCAGAAGCGGCGCCCAGTACAGTTCAATGTCTTTCAGGGAAACGTCGCGCGTGTCCATGAGCCAAGCGTAAAACGCGGCGAAGGGCCGCCCGATGATACCGCCGGTCGCCGTGCCGGAAGGTTTTTCATCCTTGAAAAGTGACTGGAATAGCTGCCGGGCCGAGCGCGCAACGTCCGTATCCGGCCCGCGAAAGGGCTCGCCGGCAAACGCCCGGGAAGGCTGAACGGCCTGCCCCTGCTGTACGGCGGGATTTGCGGCAGCGGGAGGAGCGCCCGCGGGGGCCTTGACCAGACGCGGGGCGCCAAGCGACGCCGCCGGCGCAAGCGATCCGGACGCGGGTGGATTTACCAGGGGCTCATGACGTTGCCCGGGACGACCGTTCGATCGGGGCGCCCGCTTCCGCGGCGGGCGGGCCCGCCTTAAAAATTCACGAAATTCGGAAACGGCGGCGCTTATCTCCGCCGTCAAATCTCGAAAACGCGTCTCGAAATGGTCCGAGTCCAACCCGTCTATGCGCGCCGATAGGCCGTCCAGGGACCCCTGAAGCTCGCGCAAGTCCTGCGGCCACTCCCCGTCTCCCGCGCGCCGCCGGGCGTTCTCCGCCAGCCGCCGGACACTCTTCATCCGCTTGCGCAAGCTTCGCCTGGCTCTATAGGCTTTGGGGCCTAAATCCGCCCGCGCCGCATCCTCCCC
>Ga0155753_109_pt1 | contig 10749 bp, 14 predicted proteins | sample RifCSPlowO2_01_FD_107407 | JGI IMG/M metagenome (GOLD analysis project Ga0155753, IMG submission 107407) | Elusimicrobia bacterium RIFCSPLOWO2_01_FULL_59_12
GCCCAGCGCCGTGGCCGCGATCGTCAGCGCGATGCCGGCGCAGGCGCGGGAGATTTCTTCGACCACCAGCACCAATTCGAAACCGCCGCCGCCCAACCCGCCGTACGCCTGGGGGATATAAACGCCGAAGAGATCCGCCTTGCGCAGCTCCTCGACGATCTCCCAGGGGTACTCCTCGGTTTCATCATAATGCTCGCGGACGGGCTTGATTTTCTTCTGGGCGATCTCGCGCGCCGTTTCTTGAATAGCGACTTGCTCTTCGGTTAATCCGTAGTCCATAAATTTTTCCCCCGTTAGGCGTCCTTGACTTTGCGCAGCGCGTCGCGCGCGGCGGCCTGCTCCGCTTCTTTCTTGCTCTTGCCGGCCCCTTCGCCTAGAAACTCGCCGCTCACTCCCACCTCCACCTCGAACGTTTTCGCGTGATCGGGTCCGAAGCTGCGGCGCACGCGATAGTCGGGCGGCACCTTGTACTTCTTTTGCGCCCACTCCTGGAGGCGGCTTTTATGATCGGATGAGACCAGCCGCTTGCGTTTGGACAGGAGCTTGTCGATAAATTTCTGCGTGGGCTCGAAGCCGGCCTCCAGATACATCGCCCCGAGCACCGCTTCCATCGCGTTGCCGACGATGGAGTTGCGGTCCCGGCCTCCCGCCTGGTGTTCGCCTTCGCTCAATTTTAAGAATTGTCCCAGGCCGATGTCCTTGCCCCAAACCGTCAAACTCGGGCGGGAGACCAGCATCGACTTCAGTTGGGAGAGCTTCCCTTCATCCACATCCGGGTAGCGGTTGAACAAATAGTGCGCGACCGCCGCGGACAGGACGCTGTCGCCCAGAAATTCCAATCGCTCGTTGAATGGAATGCGGCCGCCCATTTCCACCGCATAGGACTTGTGCGTGAGGGCCTCCTCCAGCAAAGCGGCGTTCTTAAAACGGACGCCGAGGATACGCTCCAGTTTTTGCCGGGAGGGGTCGCGCGCCGAGGGTCGTGCGGCGGCTTCGCTACGCGGCATAGCGTTTGACCACCAAAACCGCGTTGTGACCGCCGAACCCCAGCGAATTGGAAAGCGCGCAGTCGATGTCCATGGGCCGGGCCTTGTTGGGGACATAATCCAGATCGCATTCGGGGTCGGGCGTTTCGTAGTTGATTGTCGGGTGCGCCAGCTTGCTGTTGATGCAGTCAACCGTCGCGATCAATTCGACCACGCCGGCGGCGCCGAGGAGATGGCCGGTCATCGATTTGGTCGCGGAGATCGCCAGTTTATCGGCGTGTTTCCCGAAAACGGCGCGAATGGCCTTGGTTTCCGTCTTGTCATTCAAGAGAGTGGAGGTGCCGTGGGCATTCACATACTGCACGGATTCCGGGGCGGCGTCCCCATCGGCCAGCGCCCGCTGCATCGCCTTGATCGCGGAGGTGGCCTCGGGATTGGGCGTGGTGATGTGATAGGCATCATCCGTGGCGCCGTACCCAGCGAGCTCCGCGTAGATCTTTGCGCCGCGCGCCCGGGCGTGCTCCAGGCCCTCCAAGACGACGATCCCAGCGCCTTCGGCCATCACGAAGCCGTCGCGGTCCTTGTCGAACGGTCGGGAGGCCCGCTCCGGCTCGTCGTTGCGGCAGGAGAGCGTCCGGGCTGAACAAAAACCGGCAAAACCCAGGGGCGTGATCGCGGCCTCCGAACCGCCCGCCACGATGAGGTCGGCGTCGCCATAGCGCAAGAGACGAAGGGCATCGCCGATGGCGTTGTTCGAGGTCGCGCAGGCGCTGGACACCGCGTAATTCGGGCCCGTGAAGCCCCATTTGATCGCGATTTCGCCGGGAGCGATGTTGGAAATGAGTCGGGGAATCAGAAAGGGGCTGACGCGGTTCGCGCCGCGGCTTTTCAAGACGTCGTATTCTTCTTCGATCGTGGAGAGCCCGCCGATGCCGGAACCCACGATCACGCCCACCCGGTCCATATCCAGCTTCGCCGTGTCGAGCCCCGCATCTTTGACGGCCATATCTGCCGCCGCGCAGGCGAACTGCGTAAAGCGATCCATTCGACGGATGTTTTTCTTGTCGATGTAAAGCTCCGGCTGGAACCCTTTGACCTCGGCGTCGATCTTGCTGCTATAGGTACTGGCATCGAAAAACGTCAACCGGGCCACGCCCGAACGCCCATTTTTCAGGGCGTCCCAGTAGGCTTCGTTTCCAATGCCAATGGGCGAAATGACACCCATGCCAGTAATAACAACGCGACGTTTCATCAATTTGAGAGCCCTTCCTGGAGGGAAGGAGACGGAAAAATGAGGAGAAGGGCGATTGGCCTACTTCTTCATGTGGGCTTTGATATAATCGACCGCCTGGCCGACGGACTGGATCTTTTCAGCCTGGTCGTCGGGGATTTCAATATCAAACTCTTCTTCCAGAGCCATGACCAGCTCCACGGTGTCGAGCGAGTCCGCTCCCAGGTCGTTGACAAACGAGGCTTGCGTGGACACCTCGGAGGCGTCCACACCCAGCTGTTCAACGATGATTTCTTTCACACGCGCTTCGACATCTTGCACTTGCGCCATCTTTACCCTCCTTGGATCTGCTTAGATATACATCCCGCCATTGACGGATACCACATGCCCCGTGATATACGATGAATCCTCGGTACAAAGGAACAAGACGACTTTCGCGACATCCTCGGCCTCTCCCAGCCTCGCCAGGGGGATCAGTTCCAGCAGCTTCTTTTTCTGATCCTCCGTGAGCGCGTCGGTCATGCGCGTCCGAATGAACCCCGGTGCCACGGCATTGACCAAGATGTTCCTCGAGGCAAACTCGCGCGCGCAGGTTTTGGTAAGGGCCACAACGCCGCCCTTGGAGGCGGCGTAGTTGGCTTGGCCTGCGTTGCCCATGAGCCCGACCACGGAAGCGACATTCACAATCCGCCCTTGGCGCTGCTTCATCATGGGCCGGACCACCGCCTTGGTGCAGTTAAAGACGCCCTTCAAATTCACCGCCAGGACGGCGTCCCACTCTTCGTCGCTCATGCGCATCAACAAATTATCTTTTGTGATCCCGGCGTTGTTGATGAGTATATCAATTCTTCCAAACTTGTCAAGCGCGTCTCCGACGAGCTTTTCACACTCTGTGAACTGCACCACATTGGCCTGGACCCCCCAGGTTTTGATCCCTTTTTGCTGTGCGATTTCCGCGGCTGTGGCTTGCACCTTGGCCGCATCCACATCCGTTAAAATGAGGTGGGCTCCCTCCCCCGCAAGGCGAAGCGCCACCGCTTTGCCAATTCCCTGAGCGCCCCCCGTGATCCACGCCACCTGGTCTTTCAATTTCATGATTCGTTACCCCCTCCGGAAGCGCTCAAGGCGCTCCCGACTTCCTTGATGGCCTCATAGGTGTCTGTCGCATACACGGTCAACTGCCGGTCGATCCGCCTCAGCAGGCCAGCCAGAACCCGGCCAGCGCCGCACTCCACAAAAAGGTCCATTCCCGAGGACTTTAATGCCTGCATGGACTCCACCCAGAGCACCGGGTGGTCCAGCTGGAGTTCTAATTGTTCACGGATTTCCTCAGGTTGCTGATGGAGCCGTCCGTCCGCGTTCATCGCCAGCGGTATGGACGCCTTTTTAAAAACGGCCTTCTCCAGATAGTCGCGCATCCCCCGGGCGGCATCGGCCATCAATGGAGAATGGAAGGCGCCGGAGACATTCAGCGGAAGGACCCGCTTGGCTCCGCGTTCCGCGGCCAGCCTGCCCGCCTCGTCCAGGGCCGAACTTTCCCCCGCGATAACAATCTGTTCCGGGCTGTTAAAATTGACGGCCGCGCAGATCCCTTTGCTTCCCGCATCCGCGCAAATCGCTTTGACCTTCTCGGCGTCAAGTCCCAGGATCGCCATCATGCTGCCGGGACGCGCCCGGCCGGCTTCGCGCATAAGACGCGCCCGTTCCTTCACAAAAACCAGACCGTCCGCGAAGGAAAAGACGTCCGCGGCCGCCAGCGCGGCATACTCGCCTATGCTGTGCCCCGCGACGGCGTCGGGACGCATCCCTTGAGACTGCAGGGCCATGAACGTAGCGAAACCTATCGTGTAAAGCGCCGGCTGGGCAACGTCCGTCTGCTTGAGTCGTTCCTCGGGACCCTCGCGGCAGACCTGAAGGAGATCCCACCCCAACACCTCACGCGCCTGCTCAAACAGCGCGCGAACCTGGGGGAAATGTTCCACCAGCGATGTGCCCATCCCCGCGGATTGTGAACCCTGGCCCGGAAAAAGAAACGCTATCTTACTCATTAGAATTGGATGACCGCCGCACCCCAGGTGAGGCCTGCGCCAAACGCGACCAGCGCCACCAGATCGCCCTCGCGCACGCGGCCTTCCCGACGCGCCTCGTCCAGCGCCACGATGGTGGTCGCTGCCGACATGTTTCCATACTTCTGAAGATTCACGAATATGCGCTCGCGAGGGACGTGCACACGCTTGGCGATCGCTTCGATAATCCGGAGGTTCGCCTGATGCGGGATCAACAGCGCCAGGTCGGTATCTTTTTTATGGGCCAGGCGCAGCGCTTCATGGATAGCGCTGATCATTTTATGAACCGCCAGCTTGAACACTTCTTTACCTTCCATATGGATGGTGTTCAGCTTCTTCGCGACCACCTCGGCCGTGGCCGGCGCGCGCGAGCCGCCGCCCGGGACCCACAGAATATCGGTATGGGTCGCATCCGAACGGACATAGGTCGATAAAACCCCTTTTGACCCTGGCCTCCGCTGCAGGACCGCCGCCCCCGCGCCATCCCCGAAAAGCACGCAGGTCGAGCGATCCTCCCAATTGGTGATCATCGACAACTTCTCAGCCCCGATCAAAAGCGCGGTTTTATAGGGGCCCTCCTCGAGCATCCGCCGGGCCGCATCCAGCGCGAAAAGAAACCCGCTGCAGGCCGCGGACAGATCGAAACTGACGGCTTCCTTGATGCCAAGCGCTTTCTGGACAAAACAGGCGGTGGACGGGAAAAACATGTCCGGCGTCGCGGTGGCGACAATGATCAAATCGACGGCTTCCGCGGAGAGCTTCGCGTCCTGAAGCGCCTTGTGCGCCGCCTTCACGGCCAGATCGGAGGTGGCCTGATGTTTGTCTGCGACCCGCCGCTCCTTGATGCCGGTGCGCGTGGTGATCCAGGCGTCAGTGGTGTCTACCAGTTTTTCCAGATCGTAATTCGTCAACACGCGGTCCGGTAGGTAGGTGCCTGTGCCGATCACCTGGACGTGAGCTTTGGCGTGGGAAGGGGAGCGCATTACGCTTCGCTGAAGGCGAGGGGTTCGGGTTTATTCGCGGGGAAATCGGAAGACGGGCCTGCCTCGGAATTGCCAACGGGGTGCAGCCGGTGAAGTTCCTGGCGGATCTGCTGGTTGGTGCCCTTTTGCACCAGCTCGCCCGCGACGCGGATCGCATTAAAGATCGCTTTGGGGGTGGATTTCCCGTGGCACACAATGCAGACGCCGTTGACGCCCAGGAGCGGCGCTCCGCCGTATTCGGAGTAATCGATTTTCTTGTGCACGTCGCGAAGCGCGCCGCGCAGAAGCAAACCGCCCAGTTTGGCCAACGGATGCGCCTGCACTTGTTCGCGAATCAGGCTGACCACCGCTTCCGCCATCCCCTCGCCAAATTTCAAGACGACGTTTCCGACGAACCCGTCACACACCACGACATCCGCCAGGCCTTTGGGAATGTCGCGTCCTTCCACGTTTCCGATAAAATTCGGCAGATGCTGGGCGAACAGCTCGGAGGAGGCAAGGGTCAATTCATTCCCTTTGCTGGGTTCTTCCCCGATGGACAGGAGCCCCACCCTTGGATTGGGACGGTTGAAAATATGTTTGGCGAATTGACTGCCCATGATCGCGAACTGCAGGAGATGCTTTGGCTTGCAATCGACATTTGCGCCCACGTCCGTAACGACGCAGAAGCCTTTGAGGGTCGGCATGATGGACGTGATCGCCGGGCGCAGAACCCCCGGCAAACGGCGCATATGCCAAAGGGCCGCCGCCATGGTCGCTCCCGAGTTGCCCGCGGAAACGATCGCATCGGCCTGCCCTAAGGCCACCAGGCTGGCCGCCGTCATGATGGAGGAATGAGGCTTTTGCCGGCAGCCTTGTGCGGGACTCTCGTGCATTCCTACGAGCCCCTCGCTGGGTTCCACACGCACGCGGGCTCCGGCGTGATGGGGGCGGCTCAACTCCGCTTCGACAACCGCCTTGTCTCCGACCAGAATGATTTCATGATGGAGCTCCCTGATCGCCCGGATGGCCCCTTCGACGATCGCACCCGGGGCGTAGTCACCCCCCATCGCATCGACAGCGATTCGCATCAGCGCGAAGACCCCTCGTCGCCTTTGCCCTTTTTCGCTTCGATCGCCACGACGAGTTGTCCGTTATAAAAACCGCAGCCCGGACAAACCCGGTGAGGGATGTGCAGCGTCCCGCACTGCAGGCACTTGGAAAACCCCGGGAGCGTCAGGCGTTTCCAGTGGGCCCGCCGCTTATCGCGACGGGACGCTGTGTGATGTTTTTTTGGATTTGCCATGCTCGTTTCCTTTCAATTCTGCCGATTGCCAATCAGCGGACGCGTAGGCAAACAGCTCGTCGGGCTTGAAGAAGAACGCGATCTCGCGCTCCGCCGATGCAGCCGAATCAGACCCGTGAATAAGATTGTGCCGGTTATCGATTCCGTGCTGTCGCCGGAGCGTGCCGGCCGGCGCCTCCGGGGAATTGGTCGATCCCATCAGCGCGCGCGCCTTTTGGATCGACCCCGGCCCTTCCCAAACCGCCGCGACAATCGGCGCAGACACCATAAAATGGATCAGGGGATCATAGAAGGGTTTCCCTTTGTGCTGGGCATAAAGCCGTTCGGCGCCCGCCCGGGATAACCGCGCCATCTTCAGGCCGGACAGCCGCAGGCCCGCCTTCTCAAATCGCTCGAGCACCGTCCCCGTCAGCCCCTTGCAGACGCCATCCGGCTTGACCAGAATACAGGTGCGCTCAACGGCCATGCATGGAGGTGAGCGGGGATGTTTGCAGCTTGGCGATGATCGCGTCGCCCATTTCGCGCGTCCCGGCTGTGCCGCCCAAATCGTAGGTCACTTGTTTTCCTTCGCGAACCACGTCTGCGACGGCCCGTTCCAGCCGGCCGGCCGCGTCGGTTTCTTTCAGATGATCGAGCATCAGCTTCGCTGACAGCAGCATGGCGGTCGGGTTGACCTTGTTGAGGCCCTTGTACTTCGGCGCGGACCCATGAACCGCCTCGAAGACCGCATCCCGGTCGCCCATGTTGGCGCCCGGCGCAATGCCCAAGCCGCCGATCAGGCCGGCGCACAAGTCTGACAAAATATCCCCGTAAAGGTTTGGAAGCGCCAGCACATCGTACAACTCGGGCTTCTGGACCAGCTGCATGCACATGTTGTCTACCAGACGCTCCTCGTACTCCACCCGGCCGGCATAGTCTTCCGCGACTTCCTGGCCAACCTTGAAAAACAGGCCGTCGGTGAACTTCATGATGTTGGCTTTGCTCACCGCGGTCACCTTCTTGCGCTTGTGGGCGACGGCGTAATCAAAAGCGTACTTGAGGATCCGGAGGCTGGCCGTGCGCGAAATGGGTTTGATCGAGATGGCCGCGTCCGGATAGATCTTGCCCCCGCTCATGCCGATGATCTGCCTGGCTTCCGGGGTATTCGCATCGAACTCCACGCCCGCATACAGGTCCTCTGTATTCTCCCGGACCAGCACCAGATCAATGTTCTGGTAGCGGGACTTCACCCCCGCATAGGAACGGCAGGGCCGAACGCAGGCGAACAGGTCCAGTTCCTTGCGAAGGGCCACGTTGACGCTGCGGAATCCGGTCCCGATCGGGGTGGTAATGGGGCCTTTCAAGGCCACGTGGTTCCGGCGGCAGGACTCAAGGACCCCGTCCGGCAGGGGCGACCCATACTTCTCCAGCGCATCCACCCCCGCTTCGACCTCTTCCCATTCGATGGGGACGCCGGTCGCGGCGATGACTTTCTTTACGACCTCGCACAACTCCGGCCCCGTGCCATCTCCTAAAATCAATGTGACTTTATGCATCGTGGGTATCCTTTGGCGCGTTGAATTCGGCAGAAAAATAACGCTAAAGCATGCAGAAGCTTTAGCGGTTTAGAGTTCGGTATTATCGTAAGTTCCTAGCGTGCTCGTCAACATCCGCCCTGCCGGCGTTCTTGACAGCGAGGCGTTCTTTTATCTTTGATTTTGCGCATGAAACTGATCAGGTCTCTGCTGTTCATGACGCCCATCGCCGCTTTGTTGGCGGCGCCCGGCACGTCCGCGTACGCTCACATTCCGCCGCAGGAACATCCCACAGGCACCCCCCTCGAACAGGGACTATGGTGGCTGTATCACCTGAAGTACGATGAGGCCCGCGAACTCTTTGAACAATACATCGCGGCACACCCCAAGGAACCCGCCGGCTATTTTTATAAAACCGCCGCCGACTGGTGGCAGCTGGCCCAGCAGTTCGACACGGACCTGCCCGCGATTCGAGACCGCCTTGAGCAGGACTACCTGGCGACGGTCCGGGTGGCCGAGGACCTCATGCGCTCCACCGAAAACCCGAACGTGAAGGCGAAAGCCTGTTTGTACTCCGGAGGCGCCCAGGGACTCAAAGGCCGCTGGCTGGTCACGCAGGGGTCCTGGATCAAAGCCTATTTTCTCGGGAAAAACGGCCACAAACTCCTCAAGCGGGCGCTCAAGCTGGACCCGGAGCTTTACGATGCCTATCTGGGTTTGGGCATTTACGACTATTTCACCGATACCCTCCCGGGGGTCCAAAAAGTTCTGGCCGCGCTGTTTATCCGCGGCGACCGGGAGCGCGGCCTTTCGGAGCTTCGGCTCGCCATTGAGAAAGGCGAGCATGCCCGGGTTGAAGCGATGATGTTTCTCATCGAGATCTACACCTGGGAAGAACGGTCCCCCGCCCAGGCGCTCCCTCTATCGACGAAACTGCATGCGGAGTTCCCGAAAAGCCCCGCGATGTCCCTTGCGCACATCATGACCCTCTACGAATTGCGGGATTGGGACGCCCTGAAACCGGCTGCCCTGGAGTATTTACAGCGTTCGCAAAAGGAAGTTCCTTACTACCGCCGTGAAGGGACTTACCCGGCGCGTTATTGTCTGGGAGTCGCCGCTTTGTGGGGTCAACGCGACATGAATACGAGCATGAAATACATGCAGGAAATCGTTATGGAGGACGTGGAAAGCAGCCGATGGGTCACGTTCGCCTACTTAAGAATGGGGCAGATTTACGACGTCGAAGGTGAGCGTGACAAGGCTCTGGATCACTACAAGAAAGTGCTCTCACGTCCGGACTTCTGGGGGTCTCACAACGAAGCGAAAGCCTGCCTCAAACGACCGTTTAAATTTTAAACCCCACCGTCATCCCCCGCGGTCGTTAGCGGGGGAACCAGCATAGGTTTAACACCTCTGGACCCCGGCTTACGGCCTGCCGGGGTGACGATGCGGCTGTCACTTGAAGTAAAAGCGTATCCCCACGCCGCCGTCAATCTCGCCTTCCGTATCCGGGGCGAATTCGACCACCGGAACGATCTCTGCAAATAGCTCAAGGGGGGCCCTTTCGACCAAATACGACATCCCCAGCGGGATGCGCACCCCCGCTTCGGAATCGTTGCCGGCGAGCACCCGCAATCCCACCCCGACGTAGGCCGGCAACCGCCCCTCGGCTACTTTTAAACTGGGGAGGGTGATGTGCCAAAGATAGTCGGAGTGGATCTGGAACCGGTCGTCATCTCCGAAATGCCAGGCCATAGCCGCGTCCACCGCTGAAACGTCCGTCAGCCAGTATTTCATGGACAAGCCTGTCGGGCTGCCGAAGATCGCTCCCACTCCGAAATCCCTCGGCTCCCCGGGCTGTTTGGCGGCTCCTGCGCTGGACGCCAGGGCGAGTACAAAACCTAAAAGAAGAATAGCGCACTTTTTCATACTTACCTCCATCTCGTCGTCATTCCCGCGAAAGCCCGCCCAGCCGTGTGAGGGGCGGGAATCCGGAGTCTCTGGAACCCCGCTTTCGCGGGGGTGACGGATTAGTGTTATTTATTTCTCAGCCGGTAAAAAAATCCGCTGATCCCACCGGGGTGCAGTGTACACATTTTCTCCGGCTCGGTTCCAGGCAAGAAGGCTTCTTTCCGCCGCTGGGTGCAGCCGCTCCGCGCCAGGTCACCCGTTCCGGTGTCGATGGCTTTCCACAGAAGCCCTTTTGGTTCGGGCCATTTTTCCTCTGGCCATAGAGCTAGCGCCTTTTGCATGAACGCGGCCCAGATCGGCAGCGCGATCCCCGCGGACGATCGCCCGAGCGTACGAGGTTGATCGTGCCCCACCCAAACACCGCACGCTAACTGCGGCGTGTACCCGATAAACCACGCGTCCTGATAATTTTCTGATGTGCCGGTCTTCCCAGCCGCCGCATGCGTAAAACCCATCTGACGCGCCGACTTGCCTGTCCCTTCATCCAGAACGGCTCGGAGCATGTGCGTCACGATGTATGTGGAAAGTTCGGAAACCACGCTCTTCGGCCGGGGCGAATGCGTCTGGACCGCGTTCTGATCGGCATCTAGGATGCTTTCAATCGTGTAAGGTTCCCTATAGGTGCCGGCATTGGCAAACGTCGCATAGGCGCTCGTTAATTCAAGCACGGTCACTTCGGAGGTACCCAGAGCCAGCGACGGCACGGCTCGCAG
>Ga0155753_169_pt2 | contig 10748 bp, 12 predicted proteins | sample RifCSPlowO2_01_FD_107407 | JGI IMG/M metagenome (GOLD analysis project Ga0155753, IMG submission 107407) | Elusimicrobia bacterium RIFCSPLOWO2_01_FULL_59_12
GTCAGCGCGTCGCTGCCGGCCCGAGAACGCATCGCCGCCGCGCGTCTGGCCGCTCATCTGGACGTTCCTCACCAATTCTTAGAAACGCGAGAGCTGGATAATCCGGATTACGCCGCCAATCCCTCCAACCGCTGTTTTTTCTGCAAGAGCGAACTCTATTCCCGCCTGGCGCCGATGGCCGAGATCCGCCGCATGATATTGGCCGATGGATTCAACGTTTCCGACCGTTCGGATTTTCGCCCGGGTGTTCATGCGGCCCAGCAGTGGCGGGTCGAGCACCCGCTGGACGACGCCGGCCTCCGCAAGCAGGACATCCGCGCGCTGAGCCGCTGGCTTCGCCTTCCGACCTGGAGCAAACCGGCCAGCCCGTGTCTGTCTTCGCGCATCCCGTACGGCACGCCCGTTTCACCCGCGGCGTTGCGGCAAATTGAGCGAGCCGAAGAGATTTTGCGTACCGAAGGATTTCCGATCGTCCGCGTACGCCATTACAAGGCAATGGCTCGCATTGAAGTGCCGCTGGACGCGCTTTCTAGGCTGAAAGACCCGGCGCGCTGGCCGCGCATCGTCGAGTCGCTTCAAACGGCCGGCTATGCGCGCGTGGAAGCCGACCTCCGCGGTTATCAAAGCGGTCGTTTGAACGAGCGGGTTCGCGCACGCGTACGAGAAAAATGAAATTTATTTCGACAATTTTCTTGACACTCAAAACAAAAAATCTATAATTTGTTCAGCATCTGAATGAGAACACGCCGCTTCAACCTGAGTAGGGCACACCGTTGAGATCGCTGGGCCGCCATTTAATGGTGGAGCTGTTCAACTGCGACTCGAAAGTTTTGAACGACGTTCACAAAGTCGAAACGATCATGGTCGATGCCGCCAAGCATGCCCATGCGCGCATTGTGGACGTCGTTTTTCACACGTTTAACCCGCACGGCATCTCCGGCGTCATCGTGATCGCCGAATCGCATCTGGCGATCCATACGTGGCCGGAGTTTGGCTTTGCCTCCATTGATATTTACACGTGCGGAACGGAAATCAATCCATGGCGCGCGTATCACTACATGGTGAAAAAATTTAAGGCGAAGAGCATGACCGCCGTCGAGATGAAGCGCGGCATGCTGCCGATCCCCGCAAGACTGCTCAAACACAAGCCTGCATAATACGGTGCATAAAGAACCGATAGACACTTCCTCCCTGGAAGCGCCGCCCACGCCTTCGGAAACCGAGCTCGCGGACGGCTGGTTTACCGAGCGATTCACGCCGCACGAATCGCACAGTCATCACTTCAAAAAGACGCTCGTTAAAAAACAAACCAAATTTCAAAAGGCGATTCTGGCGGACTCCTACTCCTTCGGACGCTGTTTGGTCTTAGACGGCGAGATGCAGTCAGCCCAGCTGGACGAGTTTATTTACCACGAATGCCTGGTGCAGCCGGCGATGGTCCTGCATCCGAATCCGAAGAAAGTGCTGATCCTGGGCGGCGGGGAGGGCGCCACGGTCCGGGAAATCCTGCGCCATCCGGGCGTGGAGCAAGTCACCATGGTGGATATCGACGGCGAGGTGGTCGAGTTCTGCAAACAGTATCTGGAGGAGTGGCACAAGGGAACCCTCACGCATGAGAAAACACGGCTGATCATCGGGGACGCCCGCACCTTTGTGCTGGAAACCGAAGAGAAGTTTGACGTTATCATCTCCGACCTGCCCACGCCGATTGAAGGCGGACCCGCGTATCAGCTCTACACGCTCGAGTTTTACCAGAAGATGTTATCCCGGTTGTCCCCGGGGGGCCTGTTTCTCGCGCAGGCGGGCTCCGGCAGCCTGCTTCAGATCCATTTCCACAGCGTCCTGAATCACACGCTGAAAACCTTGTTCAAAGTGGTCCGTCCTTTCTACGCGTTTGTTCCGTCGTTCGACGTGCCCTGGGCCTTTTTGCTGGCGTCGCAGAAAGCCGATCCGCGCAAGCTCACGGCGAAAGCGGTCGATAAGCGGTTGGGACGATTGAAATCGCAGCTCCGTTTTTACGATGGCGAGGCCCATGAGGGTCTTTTCCGGATCCCGAAGTACCTGCGAACGCATCTGGATCGCGAAGACCAGTTCATCACCGAGACCCAGCCGATCTTCTTTTTCAAGTAATCCCTCAACCTTTTAAATGAAAAGCCAGGGACGCACGCCGCTCATGGATGTCTTGTTGTCCCGCGCCAAACGGGACGTCACGTCCTTTCATACGCCCGGGCATAAAAACGGCCAGGGCGTCGATCCCAAGCTGCGCGCGTTCACGGGAAAAAATGTGTACAAACTGGACGTCACCGTGTTCCCGGAGGTCGACTCCCTGCATGATCCCGTCGGGGCGATCAAAAGAGCCCAGGCCCTGATGGCGCAGGCGTACGGCGTGAAGCATTCGTTTTTCCTGGTGAACGGGTCGTCCTCGGGAAACATGGCGATGCTGATGTCCGCGTGCCATCCCGGGGATTCCGTCATCCTGTCGCGCAACGCGCACAAGTCCACCTTGTCGGGCATCATCCTGTCCGGCGTCTGGCCGATCTGGATCCAGCCGAAAGTGGATCAGCACCTGGACATCATTTTTGATTCGGATGCCGCGCAGGTGGAGGAGGCGCTGCGCCAATTCCCCGAAGCCAAGGCGGTGTTTATCACCAGCCCCACCTATCACGGGGTGACCACCGATTTGAAAAAAATCGCCGACCTGTGCCATGAGCGGGGAAAACTGCTGCTGGTGGATGAGGCGCACGGGCCGCATCTCAAATTTCACAAAGACTTGCCCATCTCCGCGGTGGAAGCCGGAGCCGATATGTGCGTGCAGTCCACGCATAAAATTCTCTCGGCGGTCTCGCAGGGGTCCGCGCTGCACGTCAACTCCGACTGGGTGGAGTTGAACCGCGTCCGGAAGATTCTTTCCATTCTCCAGACGACCAGCCCGAATTATTTCATCCTGGCGTCTCTGGATGCGGCCCGCCGGCAGGTGTTTTTTCAGGGCGAGAAAATCTTCTCGCGGCTGATTCGCCTCGCGGAGGAAGCGCGCGAACGCATCAACCACCTCCGGCACATTTACTGCTTCACGCAAGGCGAGATCCGCGCCAAGGGATATGACCTGGATGTGACCAAGCTGACGCTCAACGTGACGCGCACCGGCTTGTCCGGCCATGAGGTCGAGCATCGGCTGGCTTTTGAGTACGGAATCCAGGTAGACTGCGCGGATCTCTTCAATCTAATCGCCATCATGGGCACGGGGACCACGCGGCGGGACGTCGAACGTCTGTTGTCGGCGCTGGAGGACATCGACCGCAAAGATCCCGGTCATGAACGCAACTGGGTTCTGCAGCTGCCTTCGCTGTCCACGGAAATGGTGATGACCCCTCGCGATGTTTTTCTCCAGCACCAGGCCAAGCGCGTGCCGTTGTCCAAGGCCGCCGGACACATCAGCGCTCAGACGCTCACGCCGTATCCTCCCGGAATCCCGGTGCTCATCCCCGGAGAACGCATTACCAAAGAAATTCAGGATTTTCTCCTCGATCTGGCGGATAAGGATATCCGCGTGAGCGGCCAGGAAACGGATACCCTTCGGACGGTGAAAGTCGTTTCCACGCGGTAGGCGCGACCCGGTTGACAGGACAAAGACCAATCGTGTAGCTTATTGGATCAAAATCTTAAAAGGATCGTGCCATGGCAAAAAAACAGAAGAAATCGCATGAGGCGCCCAGGCTAAAAAAGAGAAAGGCCTCCCGGAAAGCCGCCGTCATCAAGGTCACTGTCCGCACGGCGGCCAAACAGGCCGCTCCCCGGCCGATGTCCGCCGCCGCGACGCCCTTTTCAGCCGATCAGCTTCAGAAAGTCCGCGAGGTTCTCACGCGGAAGCGCGATGATCTGCTCGCCGTCGTTCAGCGCAAAAAGGAAGAAGAGATCGAAGATATCGGGGTCGGAGACGAAGCCGACGTGGCCATGCATTCAGTCGAAAAAGAGATGCTCTTTGAATTAACGGACACTGAAAAGCAAACGCTGGACATGGTCGAAGCCGCGCTGCGCAAAATGGATAAGAATGCCTATGGGGTCTGCGAGTCCTGCCAGAGAGGGATCCCGCGGATGCGCCTGCAGGTCATGCCCTGGGCGCGTTACTGCGTAACCTGCCAGACCGAACAGGAAGCGCCCGTCAGCGAATAACGCGTGCCGAGCCGCGTTGACCTCCATACCCACACCACCGCTTCCGACGGCACGTTAGATCCCTCCGCGCTCCTCGAAAAAGCCTCCGAACTCTCCATCCAATACCTCGGCATGGCGGACCATGACTCCACCGCCGGCTACGAGTCGGTCCTGCCTCTGGCCGCCCGTTTTCCGGCCGTCCGCCTGGTCCCCGCCGTTGAAATCAACGCGGAAGGCGAAAACGCCTGTCATGTGCTCGGCTATTTCTTCGACGTCGGCCATCCCGTCCTGCAGAAGGAACTCGCGCGCTACCGGGAGATGCGCCTTTCCCGCGCCCGGGCGATGGTCCAAAAAATTCGAGACCTGGGCGTTGCGATTGATTTTGATCAGGTCATGGCGCGGGTCAAGGGGGATTCGATCGGACGGCCTCACATCGCCGATGCATTGAGAGAAAACGGCGTCGTCCGCACGCGGCAGGAGGCGTTTGACCGCTTTTTAAAGAAGGGAGGCGCGGCGTATGTCCCGGGGGAGGCCCCCTCGGCCGCCGAAGCGATCCGGCTGATCCGCTCAGCCGGCGGAATTCCCGTGCTGGCGCACCCCTGCTATGACACCTCGGACGATTTGCTGGGAGGCCTGGTGGAGTCCGGGTTGATGGGCATCGAAGCGTATTATCCCGAGCACAGCCGGTCGCTGACGCGGCGATACCTGGAGCTGGCGGAGCGGTATCACCTGGTGGCTACGGGGGGATCTGATTTCCATGGTCCTCGGACCGGACGGACCGCGCTCGGCTGCGTGGATGTCCCCGAATCCGTCATCGCGTCTCTCCAGCAGGCCCAATCACGGCTGTAAACCCCTTCGCAGGATCGCGTTGAAATCATCGGGTTTATATGATAGGTTAATTTCTGTAGATGGACTCCACCGGCATGGCAACAACCTGTCCCAAGTGCGGCGCGACCGCCGGAACCTCGGCGGAGGAATGCCCGCAGTGCGGGATCCTTTTCAGCAAGTGGCAGCAGCGCGAAAGCAACGTGGCGAGCGGCGATACGGCGCGCTATGCCGCCATCGCCAACGCCACCAGCTCGGAGTTTAACTGGACCATCCTGATCATCGTCGCCACCGTGGTCGCCGCGATTTTCTACTTCCTCAACCTGGATGCCCCTCAATAATCTTCACGACCGGAACCGTCTCCGGTTCCGGTAGGTTTCCGCCTTCAGCTTGACGCTTTCCCAGATCTGAGGTCCAAAAAAAAGCGCGTAATTGACCAGGGAGGCCGCGATCGCGACGCGCGTGGCGCCGTTTCCTATCACCAACCCCCAGGCCAACCCCAGCCAGGTGAGGGCCGCGAGGTACTTCACCTTCACCGGCAGGATAAAAAAAAGCAGCAGTTCATAATGAGGAAAGAGCGTGGCGAACGCCAGGAACAGCGTGGTGTTGAGCGGCATGTTGGACAACGTACCGCCTACGATCCACATCGCGGCCACGATCGTGGCCAGGCCGCCGATCGCGTAAAATAGGCAGAACCGAAAGTCACCCCACCGGTGTTCCAGCGCCAGGCCGAACTGATAAAGCACCAGCAGCCAGAAAAACATCCAGAATACCCCCATCGGAGGCGGCACAAACAGAAAGGTGATCAGGCGCCAGATTTCTCCGCTCCGGATGGCGTCCGGATCGAGCAGCAGCCGGCCGATAAACTCGGGACGCACCTGTCCCAGGAAATAAATCAGCGCGTTGGCCATCACGATGAAGAGCGCAAATTGGGGGATCGCCCAGGCGCCAAAGCGGCGTTCCAAATTGTCTAAAAAGTTCATCGCGGGAAGTTTAACTTATTAGAATACGAGCCGCTATGCTGAAAACGGTTCTCTACACGGCCGCTCACAGCGGGTTTGATCTCCAGCGTATACCGCTGGGCGGCGCGGCGACTATCGCGGCGTATCTCACGGACGCCTGGCGGGAACGCGCCCCGTTTTCCATCCGGCTCCTCGGACCCTCCCTCCTCGGACCCCGAGCGCCCAGGGAGAAAGACCTGGGGCGCTGCTCGACGAGGCGCTATGCCCGGTTTTGTTTTGACTTTGAGAGAGCCGTGACGTCGGAAATCCTTCACTACGACCCCCGCCGGGCGGGGGTCTTGAGCAATGATGTTTCGGAGGGGCCTGATTTTCGCCGGCTGGCAGAAAAGGGGTTTGACCTTTTTACGGTTTATCACGTCGATGTCGTGGACTATGTCGCCCGGTTGTATCTTCGCGGATGGGTCCGGCCCGAAACCCTGGCGGGGGTCCGCGGCTTTCTGGACGCCTCGCCGCTCCGTCGGTTTCTCCTCGGCCTGTGGAAGCTTGTTTTTGGAAAACAACGCGACAGCGTGAAATATTCGCGCGGTCTCATCGTTCCATCGGACGGCCTGAAGCGGACGCTGCTGCGCTGTTATCCGGACATCCCTCCGGATCGCATCCATGTTCTGCCGTGGGGGTCTCGCAGGGAATCGTTTGACGAGGCTGCTGCGGCAAGCGCTGCAGCGTCTCCTGGCCGATCCTGCGCGCTTTCGCGGGAATGACGACCTTCAAAGTTGGTTGTAGGCGCGGGCCATCCAGTAGACAAACAAGTAATCCAAGGGCGGGTAAAATTTGGACGCGTCGTCGCCGCGCAGGGAACGCGCGCTGCGCTGCCAAATGAAGGAATCGCGCTGCAGGTCGTTCACCGGAATCGGGTCCCGGGCTTTCCCAGAGACCGCCCCTCCATAGCGAGCCAGCCGTTCCGGGCGGACCGCCCGCCAATACGCTTCGCCCTTGCCTCGGCGGTTTTCCGAATAGAGCGTCAAAGACCAGAACGCCAGCCCGGTTTGATCCGGGCCGATGCGAACGACCGGCTGCATCACATGCAGCATCGCATTGTAGTCCGCCTGCATGAGCTGATAATGACGTTCAAACAAAGAACGGTAGATGTCTTGCACGCCGGCATTCTTTTCTTTCACGATCAAGTCAAAGAGCGCTAAAAAACTGAGGTGAGCGCTCGAGGTGCGCATCGCCGCCGCCTGCGTGTTTCCCACGACGGCCGCGATCAAATCCTCATCCATGCTGCTCCATTCCTTGGCCGTCTTTAAGAGCTCTTCGTTCTTCCAGAGGTTGTCCTCATAAGCTCGCTGGTAACGATTAGGTTTGGGAAGGATCGAGCCCGCCATTTTGAGAAAATGCAGGGCGTGAACGGATTGGGACGCCAGAAATCTCAGCTCCTCCGACTCCCGGATCGAGGGACGGGAAGGAACCGACAGCTGCTGGATCATCTGCACAAGCAGGTGGTCAAGTTTCTGATAGGGTGCGTCTTTCCAGCGCCATTGGATGGCGGATTTGTGGACGTTGCGCTGCAGCTGCTGAAGCGCGCGCAAGGCTCCGTTCAAGAAGGGAACCCTGTCCCTATGCACGGCCGTAAAATCCTTGCGCTTCAGATGCCGGATCATTTTCGGGAGTTCCGGCCAGGGGCTTTGAGCATGGATCAGGAAATAAAAGTGGATGGCCTCCATTAACCGGATGACGCGTTGACGGTCCCCGGCGTCGTGACGGAGGCCTTCAATCACCTCCGCCAGTTTGAGTGTGGATATGGAAGGCTTCATATCGACGGCCGTTCCTTGAAGCGGGACAAACGCGAGGTCGTTGTCCAGAAAGTGCGCCGCCAGTCCTTCCACGTCGTCCAGCAGGGCTTTTCGAAGGGCCCTGTCCTTGACGTAGGGCAGGCAGTGCGTGACCGCAAAGAAGAATCCCGTGTAGGTGTCCTTGCTGGCCGCGTGCGGATGGAGGTGGCCGTCCGAATAAATGTAGCGGACCAGGGTCCCTTTTTGGGGCGAGGCCACATACAGCGCGTGAAGCGCGCGGAGCGCCGCATGCATCCGTTCAAGCGACTCCGGCGAACGCGCGGCTTGATAGCGCCAGGCCTGAGAGGCGGCGTACATGCCCGTCCAGATTGCCGCATCGCCCACGTCATCCACGTCGCCATTCAAACGGCGGGAGACGACATAACCGCGCTCCAGATAGCGCTCGCCCATCGCCTTCTCGAAGGCCTCCGCTTTGGCTTCTAAGTTCAATGGGTTGAAATCCGGCAGGGACTGGAGCAGAACCTTGCGCAAAAATACCCCGGAAAGCCCCGGCCAATACACTTTCGGCTCAAAACGGTGTCCGGCTCGCCCGTGGGTCGAGAAGGTGAGTGTTTTGACGGCGTGATGGCGCCGGTGGGCAAGAAAGTCGCTGACTTGAAACGTGCGGCTCATCAGGCATTCATGTTTTGTCGCATCCCAGGCTTCGATGCGGATGACATCATTGGCTTTGTGCAGGAGGCCGGCATGCTGGCCGGGAAGCAGCGTGAATTGGAACTGGTAGCGGTAGATGCCAGGGTCCAGAAGCTCGCCGCCGTGGGTCTGACCTTCTATGAAATAACCGGGTGAATGGATCCGGTGCATCGCCGCCCAGCCGCGCGGAACGTGATGCCCGGTTTGGTGCAGGAAACCGTGGTTGCTGGGGTAGACATAGAGGGTTCTGGCTGCGTTGGATGGGGTTTCGTTACCCCAGGCAGGATGCGGGAAAGCGCAGAGGGCGATTAAGCTCCAGGCTACAGTTTTGCGGAGGACCATAGGGAACCCTCCCCGCCACTACGTCTAGGCGGGCCCACCAGCGACTTCGTGGTGGGCATACAGCCATGTAAAGTCTACCCCCACTTCCCCAGGGGTTCAACGGGCTGTTTGTCTCATAAATTTCGAGTCTACAATTCGATGTATAATGACACCCATGCATGTTGTTTTGTACGAGCCGGACATCCCCTGGAATACCGGAAACGTAGGCCGCACATGCGTAGCCACCGGGAGCGCCCTGCATCTGGTCGGTCGCCTGGGCTTTGAAGTGGGGAGCAAGGAAATCCGGCGGTCCGGACTGGATTATTGGGAGAAGCTGAAGCTCGTTCAGCATCCATCCTGGGAGGCGTTTGAGTCCAGCCTGCCGCCCGATGCTCCTGTCTTCCTGTTCTCGAAATGGGGAAAAACGGACTTCTGGAACGCCGACTATACGCACAGCAGCTACCTTGTGTTCGGTTGTGAAACCACAGGTTTGCCGGCCGCGGTCCGACGAAAGTACTCGGACCGCTTGTTTCGAATCCCCATGGAAGAAGGAAGCGTCCGTTCTTTGAACCTTTCGACCGCCGTGAGCATCGCTCTCTACGAAGCGCTCAGGCAGAAAAGGGGTCAGGGAAGATGAGGGAAGAAAAGGGAGTGGCGCGGAATATGACGGAAGATCCCTGCTATTCCTTGATTTTCCCTGATATTCCCCAAATTCCATGAAAATTGCCTGGGTGACGGGAGGGGGAACGGGGATTGGGCGCGCCCTTTCGGAGGCGCTCTACCGCGAAGGCCACTGGGTGGTGATCTCCGGCCGGCGCCAAGACGCTCTCACCCAGGCGGTTGAGCAGATCAAAACCGGGCATACGTCCGGCGATCTGTGGGCGCTTCCCGGAGATGTGACGGAGGCGGCTTTTGTGGAGGACCTTCCGCGAAAGGTCCGCGCGCGTTGGGGCGAAATCGACTGGCTGATCAATAACGCGGGCGCCAACACGAATCACTCTTTTCAGCAGTCGTCTCCCGAAGAGTTTGAGCAGGCGTTTCGTACGAACTGTCTCTCGGCGATCCTCTGCGCGCGGGCCGTGCTGCCGGCGATGCGGGCGCGCGGGAGCGGTTCCATCGTCAACGTTTCGTCGATCTTGGGGCGATGGGCATCCCCGGATTCTTCCTCCTATTCGGTCAGCAAGTACGCGCTCGCCGGGTTCACCGATGCCTTGCGCCAGGAAGTGGCCGGAACGGGGGTTCATGTGATGGGGGTGTATCCGGGATTTATCCGGACGGCGATGACGCTGCCGTTCGTCGCGCCGGGGTCGCCGCGGGCGCGAATGGGAAAATCACCGGAATCGATGGCGGCCGCGATTTTAAAAGGACTCCATCGGCAAAAGCGGGAAGTCCTATATCCCTGGTATGTTCCGATCGCCCTGCGCCTGCACGCGTGGTTCCCAGCCACCCTGGAGAAGCTCAGACGCCTCTTCAAGCGTTGAACCCCAAAACTGATACACTTACTTTCCCTATGAAGCGCGGCAAGAAAACAGATTCTGCTTCCTGGTGGAGCTTTGCCGGCCCGGACGGGACGTTCCGGGCGCTGAATCCCGACAAAATCAGCCGCCTGTACTTTCCGCTTTGTAATGAGGCGGGACTGCTTTCATCGATCACGCCGACCGGTCAAGGGGACATTAAAACCGGACTCCACAGTTTTCTCACCCTGCCGGTGTCCACCGAGGACCTTCGTGAGACCCGATCCGGGCGCAACGTCTGGGTGACGGTGGACGGCCGCGCGCCGTGGTTGGCCTCGGGGGGGGAGCGGGATTCCTGCCAGGTGGAAGCCGGCATGCTGTGGCACCGGGTGAGGCGCGAAAACAGGCGCGTGGGACTCCGCGCGGACATTCTCAATTTTGCGCCCGCGACGCAGGATCCTCTGGAGATCATGATCTTCAAGCTGACCAACCTCACCCGCAAACCCCTGCGCGTATCTCCCACGACGGCCATCCCCATATTCGCCCGTTCCGCC
>Ga0155753_143_pt2 | contig 10617 bp, 14 predicted proteins | sample RifCSPlowO2_01_FD_107407 | JGI IMG/M metagenome (GOLD analysis project Ga0155753, IMG submission 107407) | Elusimicrobia bacterium RIFCSPLOWO2_01_FULL_59_12
AAGCCGCGCGCGCGGCGGGGCTGATCACGGCCAAAACGGTCATTCCGATGCATTACGGCACGTTCCCCGCGCTCATCGGCACGCCCGCGGAGATGCAAAAAGAGATGACCCGCATTCATGTGTTGAGCCGGGTGCATGAGCTCACGCCCGGCCGGGAAGTCAAAATCAAAGATTTGATGTAGCGCCCGCCGAAAGAATCGTCGTCAGCGGACCCCCTTGTCATCCCTGCATGTCGTTGGCGAAAATGACGGCTTGATCACGAAGGATAAATGCGTCGGAGGATCGCCTTGATTCGGGCGAGAAGCTCTCCGGCGTCGAATGGCTTGACCAGATAATCGTCGGCGCCCGCCGAGAGAACCTCCACAATATCATGGGGCAGGCCTTTCGCCGTCAGAAACAGGAAGGGCGTGGCGTCCCCGCGGGCGCGGACCCGGCGGCACAAACCGGGGCCATCCAAAACCGGCATCACGGCATCGCAAAGGACGAGATGGAATTTATTTTTTTGCAAAAGCGCGTCGGCTTCTTGGCCGTTGGGCGCGGTGAGGACGCCGTAACCCTGGGATTTTAAACGCGCGGCCACCAATTGCACGACCAGGGGTTCGTCATCCACCAGCAAAAGAGACCATTTTTCAGACGGCATTTCGTTGTTTTTCCTGCAGCAGTTTGTTCATGAACTCTTTCTCGTTTTTGACCTCATCGGGGAAACTGCTGAGCGAATGGGTGACCCGGACCAAGTCGCCCAGCTCGTTTTTATCCAGCACGGCGGCGTAGGCGGCCAGAATAAGGCCGACGATGCGGGCGGCTTCTTTATTCGTCATGCCGGGCAGGCCCAGCCAGACGGCGTGCGAATCCATCAAAATAAAATCCGTTTTCCGGGCCCCGTGCGTTTTAACCGTTTCCATTAACTCCGCCAGCGCCCACTCCAGATGGGTGGCGGCTTTCCGGGGGTCGGCGTTTTTCAAGACGTCGACCTGAAGCAGGACGCCGGTGACGTGGCCTCCAGCCGCGGCGGCGCGCGCCAGGTCGCCGGACATTTTCTGACGGAATAAGTCCTCGCCCGATTTTCGCGGCAGCGTGAAAATGAAGCTCGACCCGCGTCCGGGTTCGCTTTCCGCCCAGATGCGCCCCTGGTGCAGTTCGACGATTCCCTTGCAGATGGAAAGCCCCAGCCCGGATCCTTTTTCACCCGTTACCGCAGGCAGGCTGAGCTGCTCAAATTTGTTGAAGACCCGTCCCAGGTCCTGTTTGGCGATGCCGATTCCGGAGTCTGAAACGACGCACTCGATTTCCTGAGGGCGCTCGCGCACGGAAATCTCCACGGATCCTTTATCTGAAAATTTCAGCGCGTTTCCAACCAAATTGGTAAACACCCGCGTGAGGCGGTCATAATCCGCGTAAAGGAGGATGTCGCGCGCGGGCAGCGACATGCGAAGTTCCAACCCGCGCTCTCTGGCCCGGGAGGCGAAGGTCTCCACTACTTCGCGAATGAGCTCGGCAAGATTCAGCCGGTCCAGGTGAAGGGTCGCTTTCCCTGCTTCCATCTTGGAGACATCCAGCAGATCGTTGATGATTCGGGCCAGCCGGTCGATGCCCGACAGCGTCACGTAGAGCGCCTCGCGCTGAGGAGGGGGGACCTCCCCCAGAAGGCCATCCAACAGCTGAGAGACGCTTTCCCGGATGATCGTCATCGGCGTGCGCAGCTCATGCGAGACGGTGCTGACGAACTCATTCTTGAGCTGCTGGAGGCGTTTCCGTTCATCCATATCGCGGAAGAACGCGCATAGAATGTCCTTGCCCGGCAGGGGATGGTGATGAACGCTCATATCCACCGAGAAAACACGCTGGTCTTTGGACCGCATGCTGAACTCAAAAGCGAAACGACCCCGGCTGGTGACTTCCTGGGTGAGTTGAGACCACAACTCGGGCGTCAACTCGGGCGACACATCCGGAAGGGCTGCCTTAAGAAGCTCCTCCGAAGCGTACCCCAGCGCCCGGCAGGCCGCCGCGTTTGCATAAAGAATGGATCCTCGATCATCCATCCAAAAAGCCGCTTCATCGGCATGATCAAGCGCAAACCTTGCCAAGCGGAGGGTGTCCTGAGGCGTCAACGAAGTCATTTGCGGGAGGCCTTTTTCAGCGTCGCGGCGAATATTTGTCTTAGAACAGTCCCTTCGGCCAGCAGCTGGGGGATGTCCGAGTTATCGCTGGCGTTGGAGTCGCGCAGCAGGCCCAGCCAATAGATAAGCTCCTCCGCCCGTTGATCCGCCAGCGGCAGCTTTGACAGCATCTCCATGGCGCCGTTGGTGACCGCCGTTTGATACGCGGCGATGAAGGACGTCGCTAAAGTGAGAATTTGAGCCGCCATCCCTTCCACGTGAGGGGCTTTGGGGAGACTCCCCACCACCCGGACGACGCGCTGGATATACTCCCGGGCGCGCTGCTGAGCCGCTTCGGATCGGACATCCTGAGAGGCGGTCGATTGAGTTAAAAGTTTTGAAATCGTGTCCAATAGCTGACGGGCGTCCCAGGGTTTGGTGATATAGGCATCCGCGCCGCACTGAAGCCCGTAGAGCTCCTGGACATCCTGGCTGCAGCCGGTGAGAATCATGATCGGGCACAAGCGGGTGATCGGGTTGCTCTTCAACGTTTGGCAAACCTGCCAGCCATCTACCTTCGGCATCCGAACATCCAGGATGATCAGATCCGGCCGCGCTTTCTCGGCCATGTCGATGCCTTCGCTGCCGTCCTTGGCTTCTTTGACGACATACCCCGCCTTCCCCAGGCGCGTGCGAAGCAGCCCCAAGGTGATCGGGTCGTCATCAATAATCAGCAACGTCGCCTTCTGGGCCATCGAACCCCCCCCATTCTCTTTAGACAGAATGACCTGATTTTTCAAGCCTTTCGTCAGGCCCGCAAAAGCAGGCAACCAGAACCGGACCCCCGCTTCCGCGGGGGTGACGACAGGCGTAACAGACAACCCCTCCCCCCTTTGTCGCCGCGGCGACCGGGGGTGAGGGGTTGCGTCGAGAGGGGCTGGGTGATTATTTGCTGGGTGGGTTGGCGGGAGCGGTCATCGACATGCCCGAGACAGGACACATGCCTTTCTTGTAAGCGCAATGTCCGCCAAGAATGTAGCCAATGACCCCGCCCAGTAAAAGCAGGACCACGGCCTTAATGCATTTGCTGACACAACATCCGCATTTGACGCCTGAGCAGCAGCTGTCTTTTTCGCCGTCTTCTTTAGTCATACGACCTCCTCAGTTTGAATATCTGTTCAGCAGCCACAGGGTTTTTGGGGTCCCATCTCAATCACCTCCCTAGTTCACGTTCATATATCAAATCTATTTGCTTAAGCGTAAAACAACAACCTGCACTGAAAGTTCCTGTGGAGGGGCCCCATGAGCTAAAATAACCACGAACGTATACGAAAGGACATTTCTATGGCACTCACCCCTTCTACGATGTTGGACCTAGGAACAAAGGCGCCGGATTTTAAGCTGCCGGACGTTGTAACCGGGAAAACGGTCTCCCTGGGATCGTTCACCGGGAAAAAGGCCCTTTGGGTGATGTTTATCTGCCGCCATTGCCCTTATGTGCAGCATATCAAGCAAGAACTGTCGCGTCTTGGCAAGGAGTATGCGTCCAAAGACATCGGGATCGTAGCCATCAGTTCGAATGACGCCGAGAATTACCCGGATGACGCTCCGGACTCGCTCAAGGCATTCGCCCGGGAAGAGGGTTTTACATTCCCCTTTTGTTACGACCCCACCCAGGACGTGGCCAAAGCGTATACGGCCGCTTGTACGCCGGACTTCTTCCTATTTAACAAGGATAGGGAACTGGTCTACCGCGGCCAGCTGGATGACAGCCGTCCGGGCAGCGGCAAACCCGTGACCGGCCGCGACCTCCGGGCCGCCATCGATTCTGTGTTTGCGGGCAAACCGGTGGATACCGATCAAAAGCCCAGCATCGGGTGCAACATCAAATGGAAGCCGGGCAACGAACCGGACTATTTCAAATGACTTACGGGAGTTTTTCATTAAGGACTTTTTTCGCTTGGGTTTTGCGGTACGCGCGCAATTTTTCCTTGAGCGGAGGGCGCTTGAGCGCCAGGATCGCAATCGCGAGGAGCGCCGCATTTTTGGCGCCTGCGTTTCCGATCGCGAGTGTGCCCACAGGAATCCCGCCGGGCATCTGAACCGTCGACAGCAGAGAATCCAAACCCTTCAAGCTGGCGCTTTCGATGGGGACACCCAATACGGGAAGCACCGTATGGGCGGCCGTCACGCCGGCCAGATGCGCCGCGCCGCCGGCGGCCGCAATGATCACCTCGACCCCGCGGCGGTCGGCGCCGTTCACGAAATCGGACGTTTGCTTGGGGGTGCGGTGTGCGGAAAGCACCCGGCATTCGTGGGCAATGCCGAATTCGGTGAGGACCGCATCGGTGTGCTTCATGGTGTCCCAATCGGACTTACTCCCCATGATGACGGCTACCAGAGGTTTGTCGCTCATACAGGCTCCTTTAAAGGCGAGGGGGACGCAGTGAACTTGTGGAACTTCTCCCCTTACTCATTGGAAAGTTCCACAAGTTCACTGCGTCCCCCATGCCGTTGTAGATGGACCAATAAAAGACTGATGTCTGACGGTGTGACGCCCGGGATCCGGCTCGCCTGGCCGATGGACTGAGGCCGGATGGCGTTGAGCTTCTGCCGGGACTCCGTCAGCAGCCCGCGCATCGTATCATAGTCGACGCCCGCTGGAATTCGTTTGCGTTCAAGTTTGGCAAAGCGCTTGATTTCTGAAAGCTGGCGCCGAAGGTAACCGTCATATTTGATTTGGATTTCCACTTCCTGGCGTACTTTTTCTCCGGTCCAGGGTTTCATGCCGCCCTCATGGCCGCCTAACTCCAGCCACTCCACTGGGAGTCTGTCGCCCTGCCGCAGTCGCCGGGCCAGCGGAACATGCGACTCCTGATCGCGCGCCTGCTCCAGCCGCCGCAGATTGTGTTCCACCCGCTGACGGTAGAGGGTGAAGCGGTCATACGTCTCCGCTTCCACCAGGCCGATGCGGTGTCCATGATCCATCAGGCGCAGATCGGCGTTATCGGTGCGCAGCAGCAGCCGGTACTCGGACCGGGACGTGAACATGCGGTAGGGCTCGTCCACGCCTTTGGTGACCAAATCATCGATCAGAACCCCGATGTAGGCCTCATCCCGTCCTAAGATCATCGGTTCTTCGCCTTTGATTTTCAGCGCCGCGTTGATCCCCGCCAGCAACCCCTGCGCCGCCGCCTCTTCGTAGCCGGTGGTGCCGTTGATCTGTCCGGCAAAATAGAGGTTCTCCACCCGTTTGGTTTCCAGAGTTGGACGGCATTGGGTGGGCGGGCAGTAGTCATACTCCACCGCGTAGCCTGCCCGCATGATTTCCGCCTGCTCAAGGCCCGGGATGGAGCGTACGATGGCGACCTGCACGTCTTCCGGCAGGCTGGTGGAAATGCCGTTCACGTAGATTTCATCGGTCTGGTAGCCCTCCGGCTCAAGGAATATATGATGGCGGTCCTTGTCCGGGAATTTGACGACCTTGTCTTCGATCGAGGGACAATAGCGCGGTCCCTTCGACTGTATGATTCCCGCATACAACGGTGAGCGGTCGAGGTTGTCGCGGACAATCTGGTGGGTTTTTTCGTTGGTATAGGTGATCCAGCACGGCAGCTGCGGCTGGGGGATCGCTTCTGTGAAATGAGAGAAGGGGATGGGCGGCTCATCGCCCGGCTGGCGTTCGCAGACGGTGAAATCGATGCTGTGGGCGTTCAGCCGAGGCGGCGTTCCGGTTTTAAGCCGCCCCAGGTCAAAACCCAGTTCCTTCAGCGGACCGGACAAAAACTGCGCCGCGCCTTCCCCGGCCCGCCCGCCGGCGTTCTGCGTCAGACCCACATGCATCAGCCCGCGTAAAAACGTCCCGGTGGTCAGGATCACGGCCTGCCCGCGGTAGACCGTTCCGGATTTGACCTGAATGCTCGTGACGGCGCCGTGTTCGGTCAGCACGCGGACCGTTTCTCCCTGTTTGAGATCCAAACCGGCCTGGCGCTCCATCACCTGCTTCATCGAAAACTGGTAGAGCTTTTTGTCGCATTGCGCCCGGGGAGATTGGACGGCCGGCCCCTTGGTCGAATTGAGCATGCGGAACTGCAGGCCGGACCGGTCGGTGTTCTTGGCCATTTCGCCGCCCAGCGCGTCGATTTCGCGCACCATCTGCCCTTTGGCCAGCCCGCCGATGGACGGGTTGCAGGACATCTGCCCGACGCTGTCCAAATTCATTGTCAGCAGGAGCGTCGGAACGCCCATGCGGGCGGCGGCCAGCGCGGCCTCACACCCCGCATGGCCTGCGCCCACGACAATGACGCCGTAATTTTTTGGGTAGATGTAGGAGGTCATGAGGTTTCGAAATAGTCGACCAACCCGTTGGAAATCGCTTCGGCCAAACGGGCCTTGTACCCGTCGCCCGCCAAGTCCGCGCCTTCCTTGCGGTTGGATAACACGCCCAGCTCCAGCAGGACCGCCGGCATCGTGGTCGTCACGCTCACAAAGGTCCGGCGGTGCATGCCGTGATCCGTGCGCCCGGGAATCGATTTATCCAATGCCCGGTGCAGGCATTTTGCCAGACGCCGGCTGCCCCACCGGTAATAAAAGGTCGTGAAGCCCTTGAATTTCCGGTAGCGGTTCCAGTCGCAATGCAGGCGGACATACGCATCCGCGCGCATCGTATTGGCGAAAATCGCGCGGGCGCGGTTGTCGGCTTGTTTGCCCTGCAGGCTGTGTCGCCAAGGGTTGCTCCGCGTGCGGGTCATATACACCCGCGCGCCCTGAGCTTCCAAGAGCGGGGCCAGTTTTTCCGCCACATCCAGAACCACATCCCTTTCCCACACGCCCTGCCTGCCGGCAGGCAGGCCGCGCCTGGCCCGCGAGCCGGGGTTGATAATCTTACCTTTCTCATTGAGAACGGCGTGACCGGGGTCCAGTACGATCACCCGGCCCGCCAAGGGCTGAGGGACCGTGGGGGTCTCCGCAGCCGACCTGCCTGCCAGAAAGGCAGGCGCGCTCGCCAGGCATAAGAACCACACCAGGCAGGCCTGCCTACCGGACAGGCCGGCGCGTTTGAAACCCGTAAATCTCACCCTTGAAGGGTGAATACGTAATCGCCGCGGCGGACGCGGCCGTTGACCTTGATGCCGACGGCGTCTTTGGGCCCGGCTTCCGTGACCGCTTGGTGATTGATCTGCATGGAATCTACCGCTTGTTCCAGGTTGGTGGTGTGTCCCAAAACCTGCAAACGGTCTCCCACGCGCACGGGTTTTTGCAGCGTCAGCGCGATGACGCTGATGTGGGCGTAATAATCCTCCACTCGACCCAGAAGGGTGCTGTTAAGCGGCGGGATCACCGACATCTTGGGTTTCTTAGCGCCGGCTTTCTTTTTGGCTTTCGCCTTGGGGGACGGCTTTTTGGCTTTTTGGGGCCGGGGCGCCTTGGCTCGCGCGGTTTTCTTGGCCTTTGTTTTTTTCTTGGGTTTGGATTTCTTGGCTTTCTTTTTCATGGAGTCTCCTTCGATTCGACCTGAATGGTGGTATGGGTTATCCCGAAACGTTTTTTGAGGTCCTGGTGGATCCCTTCCAGCAAACTGTCCTGCCGGGCTGACTGACTGGGCCTCCAAACGTCAAGCTGCCTGCGGGACACTACACCAGAGGGTATCGTACTTTGTTTGTAATTTAGTGATCAACGGGTGTTGTGCCTCCCATCATTTCCTATAATGGCGCCTACCATCGGCACGGTCCGCCTGAATGGCGAACCGTTTTACCGATGGCCATCTCTACAAAGGAAATAAGGAGAGAGAGTGCCAAAGCGAACGTATCAACCCAATGTGCGGCACCGCGCCAAAGTCCATGGGTTTCGAGCCAAGATGAAGACGGCCGGCGGCCGCCGGGTTCTCGCGAACCGCCGCCGAAAAGGGCGCAAACGGCTCACGACGGTTTAACATTCAGGTTTTTGGTTTCTAGTTTCTAGTTTCTTGTTGTTTGAGCCAGTAACTAGAAACCGGCAACCAGAAACCATGTATGGATAACCGTTTTCGGTGGTCAGATCGGCTGCACCGGCGCCGCGATTTTACAACGGTCTTTAAAAAAGGGCAGCGGGTCATGTCATCCGGGCTGGTGCTCTGGGCGTATCGCGATGCCGGAGAAGCGTCCCGCGGCCCGAGGCTCGGCTTGGCGATCCCCGGGGCTTATGGGAATGCAGTCCAGCGCAATCGACTCAAACGGCTGTTGCGTGAAGTGTTCCGCTTGAACAAGACGGAGTTGCCGCGCGGCGTCGATCTGATTTTTTCCAGCCGCAGCCTGATCCCGAAAATTCGCTACCAGACGCTTGAACCCATCGTGAAAAGCCTATGGCAGAAAGCAAAACTCCTTCCTTGATCGTTCGCTTGCTGCGCGGATTGATCCGGGCGTATCAGTGGCAGTCGCCCGTGTGGGGGACGCGTTGCCGCTTTTACCCTTCTTGTTCGGAGTACATGCGGGAGGCCCTTGAAGTGTCGGGAGCCTGGAAGGGTCTCTGGCAGGGGTCGATCCGCATCCTTAAATGTCACCCCTGGCACCCGGGGGGCTATGACCCCATCGCCGTCATTCCCGCGAAAGCGCGCACGCCACACTGCCGGCGCGCCCGCCCAGTCGTGTGGAGGGCGGGAATCCAGAACATGGCCGAGACTGGATCCCCGCTTACGACCGCGGGGATGACAACAGGGGCGTACCATGGAAAATAAAAATCTGCTGCTGGCGATCATCTTGTCGGTCGGTTTTCTGTTTTTCTGGTCGACTTTTGTCATACCGAAGTACGCGCCGCCCGCCAAATTGGGAACACCGGCCGCGCCGGCCCCGCTGGCGGCGGGTCAAGCCGGCAAGTCCATGCTCTACCCGGCGCATGCGGTTCCCCTGGTCAATCAGCCTGAAAGCATTTTGCGCGATGAGCTCAATGAAATCGTGCTGTCTCCGAAAGGAGGCGGGGTGCATCATTGGCGCCTGAAACTCAAAGGGCGGGAAGTGGATCTGGCGTACGCGCCGGGCGTCGAGCCGTTGCCGTTAACGGCCTTTCCCGATGCCGTGTTTACGATTCGACAGCACGGCCGCGAAGCGGTCATGCAGACCACGCTGCAAAACGGGCTGCGCATTACCCAATGGCTGACGTTAAACCCTGCGGGATATCTGCATGATGTCTCCTTCCTGCTTGAAAATCCCACCTCACAACCCATTCAGTTAAAAGACTGGGACTGGAGCTGGGGGCCGGGGCTGGGCACCACGGTATCGGAACAAAAGGAAAACAGCGGTTTGATCCGCGCGCTCTCGACAGTCAAAATGAAAGCGAACGTTTTGAAACCGGGCGACCACCCGTTCGGGGAGTGGGCCGCGATCGACAACCGTTACTTTCTGGTAGCTTTTCTGCCAGCCTCACCGGATCTGGCTGGATCTCTGTCGCTTCATGTGGAAGGCGCCAAGGATAAAACAATCCTTAAAGTGCGTCATAACGTGACAGTTCCCGCCCGCGGCAGCCTACGCGTGCCGTATCAGATCTATGCCGGCCCGAAGGGTTATACGCAGTTGGGGCACTACCACAAGGGCCTGGAGGCCGCCGTCGATTTTGGCTGGTTCAGTTCGCTCGGCAAGCTGGTGCTGAAGTCCGTCTACTGGCTGCAGAGCAAAACAAAAAACTATGGATGGGCGATCATCATCCTGACGATTATTCTGCAGATATTGATGCTCCCGCTCACGATCAAGAGCTTTCGGGCCACCATGGCGATGAAAGAGCTCCAGCCTCAGATCGCCGCGCTTCAGAAAGCCTACAAGAGCGATCCCAAGCGGTTAAATATTGAGATGATGAATTTATACAAGAAATCCGGGACCAACCCTTTCGGGGGCTGCCTCCCGATGTTGCTGCAGCTGCCGATTTTTTGGGCGCTGTTTACGACCCTGCGCAACGCCTATGAGCTCCAGGGAGCGCCATTCGCCGGCTGGATCAAGGACCTGTCCGTGGCCGATCCCTTTCATGTGCTCCCCATTGTGATGGGCCTCGGGATGCTGCTGCAGTCGCGAATGTCGGGCGCGGTCACCGACCCGACCCAGCGCCAAATGATGTATCTCATGCCCGTCATTTTTACCGTCATGTTCTGGAGTTTTCCTTCCGGCTTGGTGCTCTACTGGTTTACGCAGAGTTTGGTCACCATGGGGATCCAGTGGGGCATGCTTCGCGCTCACAGGCCGAAACAGCCGACGTTTGAACTCGTCAAGTAAGGATCCTAACGCTGATGCGTTCGATGCAGGACACGATCGCCGCGATCGCGACCCCGCTGGGCGAAAGCGGGATCGGCGTGATTCGCGTAAGCGGATCTTCAGCGATCCCCATCACCCAATCGATTTTCCAGCCTGCTAAACCCATTGATCTTGCAACGGTGCCCAGTCACACGTGTTATGTTGGCACCCTAATGACACCCTCATCCCCTAACCCCTTCTCCCTCCATAGGGAGAAGGGGAACGATGACCCTCTCCCTGTGGAGGGAGAGGGTGGCCGAAGCCGCCAC
>Ga0155753_132_pt5 | contig 10559 bp, 10 predicted proteins | sample RifCSPlowO2_01_FD_107407 | JGI IMG/M metagenome (GOLD analysis project Ga0155753, IMG submission 107407) | Elusimicrobia bacterium RIFCSPLOWO2_01_FULL_59_12
CTTGCGGGACCCTCCGCCGGAACCGCGCTCGCTAAGCCAGCGCCGGCAAATTTTGGAGTTCGACGCGGGCCCCCAGCTGATCATGGGATTCCGCATTCCCCGCTACCCGGATCCCGACACATTTGCCTTCTCCGCGCTGGCCTCCCTTTTGGGAGACGGAAAAAGTTCGCGCCTGCAAAAAGGGCTGGTTGAGAAAAAGCGGGTCGCCTCGGCGGTCGACGCGGACCCGGCCGCGCCGGGAGAACGTTATGACCCGCAGTTTGTGATCTCGGCCACGCCCCGCTTCCCGCATCTGCCCTCCGAACTGGAACATGGAATTTGGAACGAACTGGACCGGCTCAAAAATAATCCGGTGGAGCCCTGGGAGCTGGAAAAGGTCCGAGCCCGCGTGGACATCGATTTGCTGAACACGCTGCAGACCAATGACGGGATGGCGTCGACGCTGGCCTACTACCAATGCATCTTCGGTGATTGGCGCTTGATCCTGCGCTATCAAAAAGCGATCGAAGCGCTGACCGCCCAGGACATTCAACGCGTCGCTCAGCGCATCTTTCTGATCGAGAACTCCACGGTGGTGACCCGTTTAAGGAAAAAAGAAGAGAGAAAGAAATGAAAATTTTCTTCCCGTCACCCCGGCGAAAGCCGGGGTCCAGCCTTGGACAAACACCTCTGGATTCCGGCTTACGACATGCCGGAATGACGACAAGGGTTGTTTGCCTCATTACTGCTCTCTGCTTTCTGCTCTCTGACTTCTCTTTGGCCGCTCCGCCGCCTCTTCCGACGTTTCCGCCGCTGACGTTTCATCCGCCCCGCCCGGAGCGGGTCGTGCTGCCCAACGGCCTGGTGGTGTTTCTCCTGGAAGACCACGAACTGCCCCTGTTCCGCGTTCAGGTCCTGGTGCGCGCCGGGTCGCAGGATGATCCGGCGGGACGAACCGGTCTCGGTTCGATTTTCGGACCGGCGATGACGCAGGGCGGCAGCGCGCGATACTCGCCTGAACAAATCCTGCGCGTCCTGGATACGACAGGGGGGGGTCTCGCTTTCTCGGTCGGGACGGAGGAGACCGCCGGATCTCTGAGCGGCCGCTCGGCCGACTTTGATACGCTTTTCAGCCTGTTCACTGATCTTCTTTTGTTCCCGCAATTTCGCAACGATTTTGTGAAGCTTGAAAAGGACAAGGTGCAGGAAGATCTTCGCCGCATGAATGACGAACCCTCGGACATCGCCCGGCGTGAATTTCGGAAGGCCGTCTATGGAAAAACGCACCCCTACGCCCGGACGCCCGATCCACAAACCATCGACCGGATCCGCCGCAAAGACCTTCTGGAAATGCACCGGCTCTATTTCAAACCGAACGCCGCCATGCTCGCCGTCTCAGGCGATTTCAAGAGCGCGGAGGTGAAACGGAAGATCGCGGAGGCCCTGGGGCCCTGGGCCTCCGGCGTGGTGACGCATCCGCCGGTGCCGCCGGTGGTCCCCACGGCCGCCGGCGCGCTGTATTATGTGCAGCGGCCGCTGGACCAAAGCCAGATCCGCATCGGGCACACCGGTTTCGCGCGGCATGACCCGGATCATTTCGCCTGGGAGATTTTTAACGAGCTGTGGGGGGGAAGCGCCACCTCGCGCCTGTTCCGCATCGTCCGCACTGAAAAAGGACTGGCCTATGCCGTCGCCAGCGTATTCACCGAACCGAAAGATCTCGGGATGATTGTGGCCGTCTCCCAAACCCGCGGCCCGGAGACGCCGCTGGCGATCCAGTCCATCCTCGAAATCAACCGCGCCGTGCGCGAGGCGCCGTTTTCTGAGGAGGAAGTCCGCGCCGCCCGAGAGGCGATCCAAAACCGTTTCATCGAGAATTTCACCTCCAGCGAGCAGATCGCCGGGGAGCGGATGTCTCTGGAATTCCAGGGCTTTCCCAGCGGATACCTGGACACCTACACCGAAAACATCGGCCGCGTCCGCCTGGCGGATTTAAAGCGCGCGGCCCGGAAGCACCTGCACCCCGACCGGTCCGTCATTTTGGTGGTCGGCGACCTGAGCACGTTCAATAAACCGCTTTCCACGATCGGCCGCCCCCAAGAAATCCGGCCGCCCGATTACCGCTTGGAAGCGCAGCGACCCTGAAGGGACATCCTATGACCTTGATCCCCGAAACGATACGCCGGAAGATGACAATTTATCCGAAATTTTATCAACGCGTCTGGAAGGCTTGCGCGTCCATCCCGAAGGGAGAAGTCCGGACCTACGGCTGGATCGCCAAAAACATCGGCCATCCCGGCGCCGCACGGGCCGTGGGACAGGCCCTGGCCGCCAACCCTTTTGCACCCGCCATCCCCTGCCACCGGGTGATCGGCGCCTCGGGCGCCATGACGGGCTACTCTGGTCAAGGGGGGATTCAGCGCAAAAAATCGCTCCTTTTGAAAGAGGGCGTTTCGCTTGACTATCGTCGGATATCTCCTTGACAACAAAATAGGCTTCTGTTAGCCTTTAGGCCTGGACGTTACTAATGCACATGAGAGGTGAACCGAAGTGCGAGGCAAAGTAAAGTGGTTTAACGATCAAAAAGGGTATGGTTTCATCGCCAAGGATGATGGATCAGGCGACGTGTTCGTACACTTTTCCTCTATCAAAGGGGAGGGGTTCAAGAGCCTGGCGGAAGGCGATCCGGTTGAGTTCGAAGTCGTGGACTCCGAGAAGGGCCCCAAGGCCTCAAACGTCATGAAAGCCTAAGTCCCCACATCTCGTCAGAAATAAAAAACCCCGATATCATCGGGGTTTTTTATTTCCTATTTGTTAAAATGGGCGTCTCGTATGAATTTTTCATTTTTAAGTCGGATCTTCGGCTCGCAGAACGAGCGCACCTTGAAGCGGATGGCGCCCTGGGTTCAGCAGATCAACACCCACGAACCGGCCATCGCGGCGCTGTCGGACGCCGCCCTGAAGGACAAGACCGCCGAGTTCAGGAAACGGCTGGCCGAGGGGACCCCGCTTGAAAACCTTCTGCCGGAAGCCTTTGCAGTGGTCCGCGAAGCGGCCAAGCGGGCGATCGGCCTCCGCCATTTCGACACCCAGATGCTCGGCGGCATCGCGCTGCACCAGGGGAAAATCGCCGAAATGAAAACAGGCGAAGGCAAGACCCTGGTCGCCACGCTGCCGGTTTACCTCAACGCGCTGCCGGGACGCGGCGTCCATGTGATCACCGTCAACGACTATCTCGCCAAGCGGGACCGCCAATGGATGGGGCCGGTGTACGAATTTCTTGGCATGACGGTCGGCTCCGTCCAGCATGACATGCCGCCCGACGAGCACCGCGCCGCCTATGCGTGCGACATCACCTACGTCACCAACAACGAAATCGGGTTCGACTACCTGCGCGACAACATGGTCGTGCGCAACGAAGACCGGGTTTTGCGCTACCTGCCGTCCCCCGTGGAGCGGGACGGCATTTTTCGCCGCCTGCCGTTTGCGATCGTGGACGAAGTCGACTCCATCCTGGTGGATGAAGCGCGCACCCCGCTGATCATTTCCGGACCCGCCGAGGAATCCACCGAAAAATACGCCATCGTCAACCGGATCGTGCCGCATTTGAAAGGCCGCATGATCACGGAAAAAGAAGAGATTGAGGCCAAGTACACCGGAGAGGATCTTGGAAAAGGGTACGACTATATCGCCGATGAAAAGGCGCACAACGTGACGCTGACCGACGAGGGCATCGCGAAATGCGAAAAGCTTCTTCAGATCCCCAGCCTTTACGATGACGTCCAGGGCGAATGGGTCCACCATATCACGCAGGCCCTGCGCGCCCACCAGCTGTACCGCCGCGACGTGGATTATGTCGTGAAAGACGGCGAGGTCATCATCGTGGACGAGTTCACCGGCCGCCTGATGCCCGGACGGCGCTGGTCCGAAGGGCTTCACCAGGCGGTCGAGGCCAAGGAAAATATCCGCATTGCCGAAGAAAACCAGACGCTGGCGACGATCACGTTCCAAAATTTTTTCCGCCTTTATGAAAAGCTCGCCGGCATGACGGGCACGGCGCTGACCGAAGCCCAGGAATTCTGGGAGATCTACAAGCTGGATGTCGTGGAAATCCCCACCAACCGCCCGATGATCCGCGCCGACCACGCGGACGTGATCTACCGGACGGAGCGCGAAAAGTACAACGCCATCGTCGTGGAAATTACCGACCTCTGGAAGCAGGGACGCCCCGTCCTGGTGGGCACCCGGTCCATCGAGAAATCCGAAAAGCTCGCCGCGATGCTGCGCCAGAAGGGCGTGCCGCACCAGGTCTTGAACGCGAAGTTTCATGAAATGGAGGCGCAGATCATCGCCCAGGCCGGCGCCAAGGCGACCGTGACGATCGCCACCAACATGGCCGGCCGGGGAACCGACATCGTGCTGGGGGGCAATCCGCCGGACGCCGCCCAGGGAGACGAGATCAAAAAGCTGGGCGGCCTGCACGTCTTGGGCACCGAACGCCACGAATCCCGCCGCATCGACAACCAGCTGCGCGGCCGGACGGGACGCCAGGGCGATCCCGGCTCGTCGCGTTTTTACCTGGCGCTGGATGACGAACTGATGCGCCTGTTCGGGACCGACCGGCTTTCCGGAATGATGGCGAAGCTCGGCATGCAGGAGGGCGAGGACATCCAGCACCCGTTCCTCACGCGCGCCATCGAGAACGCCCAGCGCAAAGTGGAAGCGATGAATTTCGACATCCGCAAACAGCTGCTGGAGTATGACAACGTCATGAACAAACAGCGGGAGATGATCTACTCCCTGAGAAACCAGATCCTGAGCGGCGAGGACGTCAGCGAAAATATCGAAGGGATGGTCCAGGAAACGCTGGAAGAGAAACTGGACCTCTGGGCGCCCCCCAAAGAGATTCCTGAACGCTGGGACACCGCCGCGCTCCACGCTTGGCTCACCCACACCTTCAATCAGGACGGTGGGATGACTCCGGAGAAATTGACGAAACTGTCCCGCGAAGAACTCCATGAGACAACCCAGGCGATCATCCGGTCGGCGCTGGAGGCGCGCGAAAAGGAACTGGGCAGCGACTTTTTCCACCACCTGGAACGCATGGTGCTCCTGCAGATGATCGACGTTGCCTGGAAAGAACACCTGTATGACCTGGACCAGTTGAAAAAGGGCATTTCACTCCGCGCCTATGCGCAGAAAGATCCGCTGATTGAATTTCAGAAAGAAGCCTTCAGTTTGTTTACGCAAATGATGAACCGGATCCGCGAGCAGACGCTGGAATATCTATTCAAGATGCATGTCGGCGCGGGGCCGGAGGAGGCCCCAGAGGGGAAAGCGCCCGCGCTGCTGCCCGTACCGCGCTCGGTGTTTGCCAAGGCCCGGGCGGTCAAGCCCGAGTTCGAAGGCCCCGTTTTGGGGACGGCGCAAACGGACGAACAGGAAGCCCCGTTTGGACCGTCCTCGGGTTTCGAGGAGGAAGACGTTTCTCCCAGGCCCAAACCTGTCACCGTTCCTGAGAAGATCGGCCGCAACGACCCCTGCCCCTGCGGCAGCGGCAAGAAATACAAGAAGTGTCACGGCCGTTGATCCTTTCCCTGCTTTCCGTCCTTCTCTACATTCTCTCCTTCCCAAAATTTAATTTTCATTGGCTTGCATGGATCGCGCTGGTCCCGCTGGTCTGTGCAACCGCCGGCCTGAAACCGAAGCGCGCTTTTCTGATCGGCTGGGCAGCGGGAACGCTGGCGTACGCCGGACTGCTCTACTGGATCGTCATCACGTTCCGGTCCGCGCAACAATCGTTTTTTCTCGCCGTTCCCTGCTGGCTGTTATTGTCCGCCTATCTGGGGCTTTATTGGGGAGCCTGGACGGCGTGGACGGCAGGCAAAACGGGAACGTCCCGCCTGGCGTTTCCGTTTTTCGCCGCGGCCGCTTGGGCGACGCTCGAATATATCCGGACGTATCTCTTCTCGGGTTTTCCCTGGACGCTTCTGGGAGATTCTCAATGGCGGCATCTTCCTTTAATACAGATGGCGTCGATCACCGGCGTCTATGGAGTCTCGTTTCTGGTGGTTCTGGTGAACGCCGCCGTTGCTTTTTTTATTAATAGGGATGTCACCCCGGCGAAAGCCGGGGTCCAGGGACGTCAACGCCACTGGATTCCGGCCCGCCAGACTGCCGTCGGGCCGTCCGCCGGTGTTGTGTGGAGGACCGCTTCCGCCGGAATGACGGCCTTGATTCTGCTCGGGTGCTATGGCTTTGGTGTTTACCGGCTGCGCATCTTTTCCATGGAAGCGACGGCCCCCAGCCTTAAAGTGGCCCTTCTGCAAGGCAGCATTGATCAATATCAGAAATGGGACTCGCGGTACATACAGGATATTCAGCACACGTATGAAGAACTCCTGAGTGAAACGGCGCGGGTGAACCCCGACTTGATCATCTGGCCGGAAACCTCCGTGCCGGGGTATCTGATGGAGGATCCTGATCTCACCAACTGGCTCCGCGGGGTGATCCAACGAACGGGAACGCATCATCTGGTAGGCGCTCCCTCCAGAGCCCCGGGAGGCCGGGCTTACAACACCGCGTTTTCCCTGAGCCCCAGGGGGGAAACCCTGGGACTCTACGCGAAACAGCATCTTGTTCCCTTCGGCGAGGTGGTTCCCTTGTCTCGCCTGTTGGGTCGCTGGATCCGCGTCTTAAACGATCTGGGCGGTTTTGCGGCGGGCGAACGATCGCCTGTTTTACCCTCTTCGATCGGCCCGATCGCCGTCAACATCTGCTATGAAGCGATTTTTCCTGATCTGGTCCGCCGCGGCGTGCGGCAGGGAGCCGGGGTGATCGTTAACCTGACCAACGACGGCTGGTATATGCGCACCGCCGCCCCCCACCAGCATTTCATTCCCAACGTGTTTCGCGCCGTTGAAAATGGCCGTTGGGTGCTCCGCGCCAATAACACCGGAATCACCGGCTTGATCAATCCGGCGGGACGGGTGGTCTCCGCCTCTCCTGTTTTTGTGCGGGACGTGGTCACCGGGACCGTCAGCCCCCGGAGCGATCTGACGTTTTACACCCGGCATGGAGACGTCTTTGCCTGGGCATCCCTGCTGTTTTGCATCCTCATTTCGTTACGTGGTATACTCCGCCGGCGTGAAACAGGATATTCTTTCCGATCTCGACCGCCTCAAGGAACGCCTCGACAAAGTTAGGGGGTATCTTTGACGTTGACCGAAAAGCCGCGCGCGTCCAGGAACTCGAAAACCTCTCCGCCGATCCTTATTTCTGGGACAACCAGCCAAAAGCCCAAAACCAGCTCAAGGAACTGAACCGCCTCAAAGAAGACCTTCAGACCTACCGGGCTATCGAATCGTCCCTCCAAGATCTGCAGGAACTGACGAGCCTGGCTCAGGACGCCGATGAGGACATCCTCAAGGAGCTGGACAGCAACGCAAAGAACTTAAATGAACGGCTTAAAACCGTTGAGCGCCAAGCGAAATTTAACGATCCGAATGACCGCTCCGACGCCCTGTTGACGATCCATTCCGGGGCGGGGGGGACCGAGGCCTGCGATTGGGCGGAGATGCTGACCCGCATGTACGAGCGCTATGCGGAACGGAAAGGCTTTTCCGTGGAAATTACGGACATCCTGCCCGGGGACCAGGCGGGGATTAAATCGATCACCTTCTTTGTGCGCGGGCCTTTTGCTTATGGGTTATTGAAGGGAGAGGCGGGGGTCCATCGCTTGGTCCGGATTTCGCCGTTTGACGCCAACAAACGGCGGCATACCAGCTTCGCCTCCTGCGACGCGCTTCCTGATGTTGAAGAAAACATCAACATCGTTGTTAACGATTCGGACCTTCGGGTGGACACCTACCGCTCCTCCGGCGCCGGCGGCCAGCATATCAATAAAACCGACAGCGCCGTGCGCCTCACGCACCTGCCTACCGGCGTGGTCGTGGCCTGCCAGAGCGAGCGCTCCCAGATCAAAAACCGCGCCAAGGCGATGAAAGTCCTCAAGATCCGGCTCTACGAACTCGAGATGGAAAAAAAGCGCGCCGCGATCGAGAAACGCTACGACGAGAAGGGGGACATCGCCTGGGGCAACCAGATCCGCTCCTATGTCTTCATGCCCTACCAGATGGTCAAAGACCACCGCACGGATTTTGAAGTCGGCAATGTTGAAAAAGTGATGGACGGCGACCTGGATTCCGTGATCGATGCCTACCTCGAATACCAGGCCCTGAAGAAAACGAAACGTTAATGGGGGACTGGCGCAAGGATCAATCGAAAAAGACGCGCCGCTATACCTGGGGCCAGACGCGCGGCCAGAACGATGAAACGCTGGAGGATTTTCTTCAGCGCGTCAAAGCATTCCCGGCCTTCGCGTCACTCCGCTTCGAAAAAATCGGCTCCGAAATCCACGCCTGGCGTTCGATCCGGGAAGACTCGGGGTCCCTGTACTGGGCCTCTTGCCTGCGTTTCGCGGATGACGGCTGGGGGTATTGGACCGTCTTTTACCGACTGGATGAACGCCGCTGGCGGGTGACGGACGCCCGGGAACGCCCGCTCGGCCAGGCCCTCGCGGGCGCCGCGGAATGGTACCGGAGCCGTTTCATTGACAGCGTTCAGAACGACTGATAAGATAACGGCGTTCCTTAGGAGGGCGTGTGGCGCGAGTTTTGGTTGTCGACGATGAAAAGGATGTCGTGGAGCTTGTCAAATTCCTGCTGGAACGCGACGGCCATCAGGTTTTGGAAGCGTTCAACGGCCGGGAGGCGCTGGAACGCGCGTTTGGCGAACATCCCGATCTGATCATTTTAGACATCATGATGCCGGAGATGGACGGCTACACGGTCAACGCCCGATTGACGGAGAATGAAGCCACGCGCCGCATTCCGGTGATCATCCTGACCGCCAAGGGACAGATGCGGGACGTTTTTGAAATGGCCTCCAACGTCGCTTTTTATATGGAAAAACCCTTTGATCCCAAGCATCTCCGGGAAAAGATCCAAGACGTGCTCAGCAAGCGCACGAGTGCCTGACATTAAGAAAAACGATCTGCCGACCCCTGCCGCTCTCCCGCTCGACCAACTTATCGCGCAACGCCGGAAGAAACTCGCCGCCTTGATCGACAGCGGGGTCAACCCCTACCCGTACCGCTTTGAACGCACCCACACGCTCCAACAGCTCCTGAAGACTCCCCCGAACTTGGACTCTGAAAAAGAATCCACCGCCCCGGTACGCACCGCCGGACGGTTGATGACGATCCGCGATATGGGGAAATCCTGCTTCGCGCACATTGCGGACGGCCCCACGCGCCTGCAAATTTACGTCAAAAAGGACGTGGTGGGTGAGAAGGGGTACGCGCTATTCCAGAATGATCTCGATCTGGGCGACATCGTGGGGTTGGAAGGCACGATGTTCCGAACAAAAACAAACGAGTTGACGCTGCGGGTCGCCGCCTTGACCCTGCTCGCCAAATCCCTGCGCCCCCTGCCTGAAAAATGGCACGGTTTGAAGGACGTCGAAACGCGTTACCGGCAGCGCGAACTGGATTTGATCAGCAACCCGGCAGCGCAAACGCTGTTCATCCAGCGCAGCCAATTGATCCGGTCTCTCAGGAAAACGCTGGACAGCCAGGGATTTCTCGAGGTCGAAACTCCGCTCCTGCAGGCCCAGGCCGGCGGGGCCGCCGCGCGGCCTTTTCAGACCTTTCACAACGCGCTGCAAGCTTCCTTATATATGCGCATTGCGCCGGAGCTTTATTTAAAACGCCTGCTGGTGGGGGGGATTGACCGCGTGTTTGAGATCGGGCGGGTCTTCCGAAACGAGGGCATCGACACCAAGCACAACCCGGAATTCACCATTCTCGAAGCCTATCAGGCCTACGCGGATTACAATGACATGATGACGCTGTGCGAAACGCTTATCACCGAGGCGGCGCAGTCCTGCAACAAGAGCCTTTCGCTTCTGGTGCACGAGAAGCCTCTCTCCCTTCAGCCGCCGTTCGCGCGCGCCGCCCTGACGGATTTATTCATAAAATACGCGGGACAGGATGTGATCAAGGCCTGGCGGGAGGGCCGTCTCCGGGACGTCGCCAGCAACCTGCAGCTTTCCATCGAGGGGAACACGCCGGAGCATAAAGTGTTCGACCGCATTTTTGATCTTAAAGTCAAACCGCACCTCTGGGAGCCGACATTTGTGACGGACTATCCCCTTCAAATCTCTCCGCTGGCCAAAAAACACCGCTCCAAGCCGGATGTCGTCGAGCGCTTCGAACTCTTTATGGCCGGCGATGAGATCGCCAACGCCTATTCGGAACTGAACGACCCGGTCGACCAGCGGGCGCGGATGGAAAAGCAGCTGGCGCTCAAAAAGACCGGGGATGAGGAAGTGGAAGTGGCGGACGAATCGTTCCTTACGGCGCTGGAACAGGGCATGCCGCCGGCGGGCGGGCTGGGCATCGGCGTGGACCGTCTGGCCATGCTGCTGCTCGGACAAACGTCTATTAGGGAAGTTATATTGTTCCCATTACTGAAACCAGAGATATGACCCTCTTTCGTCATTCCCGCGAAAGCGGGCCC
>Ga0155753_152_pt5 | contig 10510 bp, 10 predicted proteins | sample RifCSPlowO2_01_FD_107407 | JGI IMG/M metagenome (GOLD analysis project Ga0155753, IMG submission 107407) | Elusimicrobia bacterium RIFCSPLOWO2_01_FULL_59_12
GGAAATACATGGCCGTTCTTGAGCCCGGAGAATATTCATACCTTTTTTCCGTCGACGATAAACCGGTCCGCGATCCCGCGAACAAACGCACGAAAAAAGTGGGAACGACGATCGTCAGTTCGCTGGTGGTTGGGCCCCTGAGCGCCTCCTCTCAGTAGTACAATCTAAATCCATGCACATACCCGATGGTTTCTTGACCCCGCGCGTGTGGGTCAGCCTGGATGTTGTCAGCGGGTCTCTGCTGGCGCTCGGACTGCGGCGGGTCTCCGCGGCTTTTGAGGAAAAAGCGATCCCGCTCATGGGTGTCCTGGCGGCGTTTATCTTTGCGGGTCAGATGATCAATATTCCTGTGGCCGGCGGGACCTCAGGGCATTTTCTTGGAGGCGGGCTGGCGGGCGCTTTGCTGGGCCCGTGGGCGGGGCTGGTGGTGATGAGCGTGGTCCTGATCGTTCAGTGTTTTCTCTTTCAGGACGGCGGCGCGGCGGCGCTGGGAGCGAATATTTTAAATATGGGCGTTGTCGGGTCGATGGGCGGCTCCTTATTCTACCGAACGGCGATGGGAGGGCTGCATGGCGAGCGGCGCGTTTTCTGGTCGGGTTTTTTATCCGGATGGCTGAGCATGGTCCTCGCCGCGGGCTGTTGCGCGGTCCAGCTGTGTCTGTCCCAGGTGGTGTCCTGGTCGGCGGGTCTCTCCCTGATCGTCGGAATTCATGCGCTGGTCGGGCTGCTGGAAGGGATTGTCACCGGTACGGTTCTCCAAGCGTTATCGGCCTCGCGCCCCGATCTGGTTCGCCTGGATCAAAGCCGGTTCACGTTGAAAGACGGGATGGTCTGGATGATTCTTCTGGCCATCCTGTTTGCCGCGGCGCGCTTCGCATCCGAAGCGCCCGATCCCGTGCAGAAGTTGCTCGGACTAAAATGACCCACCAATGGCATGACAGCTACCGTCACCAGATAACGCCGGCGCATCATCTTGATCCGCGCAGCAAGCTGTTCGTCGGGCTGCTCTTCATCGCCGTCGTCCTGCTCACGCCGCGCTTCACGCCCGTCCAGGCGGCCGGGTACCCGGCGTTGATCCTCATCGCCGCGGCGCTTTCCGGCGTCCGGCTCCGTCTGTTGGCGGTCCGCTTCTTAACGATAATGCCCTTCGCTCTTTTGATGGGGGTCTCCGCATTGTTTTCCCATCTCTCCCATCAAGAATGGCTGGGGATGCTTGGGAAGGCGATGTGCTCCATCGCCGCGATGTCGCTCTTGATGCTGACGACGCCTTTCCCTGATTTGCTCCGGGCGCTGGAGCAGCTGCATCTTCCACGGCTCCTGGTCATGTTCCTGGCTTTTCTTTACCGTTACGGCGGCGTGCTGTATGAGGACGCCGTGCATCTGGAGCGGGCCTGGGCGGCGCGGTACTTCGGGCGGTTCTGGCTGCGGCAGTGGGCTCACCTGGGAAACATCCTGGCCGCGCTTTTTATCCGGTCCTACGAGCGCGCCGAGCGCGTTTTCGCCGCGATGCAGGCGCGGGGATTTTCCAGCGGGGCGGCCGGAGTCCGGCTGCTGCATTTTGGTTTCAGCGACGCTATTTTTGTGTGCGGCGGTCTCCTGCTGCTGGCGGCGGTTCGCTGGGGACGGTTTTCATGAAGTCTGTCCTGGACGTCCGGCGTGTGTCGTACCGGTATCCGGACGGAACCCGCGCGCTGGAGAACGTCGCATTCAATCTCCTGGAGGGGGAGCGCTTGGCGGTGATCGGCCCCAACGGCGCGGGAAAATCCACTTTGTTTTTTCATCTCAACGGAACATTTCAAGGCGAGGGGGAGATCGATATCCTGGGCGAGCGGCTGAACGGCCGCACGCTGGCCGCCGCGCGCAGGCATGTGGGGCTTGTTTTTCAGGACCCCAACGATCAACTCTTTATGCCGACGGTCTTTGAGGATGTGGCTTTCGGCCCGGTGAATCTGGGCTATTCGGAGACCGAGGTGCGGGAACGCGTGCAGAAGGCCCTTCGGCAGATCGGCATGGAAGGTTCCGAGGCTTTGACGCCGCACCACCTCAGCATGGGACAGCGGAAAAAAGTCGCGCTGGCCACGGTCCTGGCCATGGCGCCCCGGATTCTCGCTTTTGACGAACCCTCCAGCGGGCTGGATCCGCGCAGCCGGCGCCAGCTCATTGAACTGCTCAAGACCCTGCCGCAATCTCAATTGATCGCCACGCACGACCTGGACTTGGTCCTGGATGTGTGCCACCGGGCCATTCTCCTGGATGGCGGGCGGATCGTCGGAGAGGGAAAAGTGCCGCAGATATTCGATCAGGAGGAGTTGCTCTCCGCGCACGGGTTAGAAAAACCACTGCGCATGCAGATGTAGGCCCAGCGTTCGCCTGGGCCCACTGGCTGGAATTATTGCCCGCTTGACCTATTCTTAGTCCCGCCTTTATACCGTAGAATTAAGTTGTTCATGAGTCTATTACGTGTTCGGGCTATTACGCTTTTTCTCATCCCTTGTCTTCTGGCAGACCCTGTAGCTGCCAGCTGTCATGCAGTCGCGCCTACCCGTTCCAAAGTTCAATCCGTAGTCTCACCTTTGGAAGCACAGGCCTTGAGTTCGCTGGCCGCGACGTTCGGCAGCCACATGAACCGGAGCGCGACCGTTCGGTTGGTCGGCTGGCTCGTGGCTGGCACGGGCGCGGCCTATGGTTTGTCTCGGCTCGCTCCTGTGATATCAGATGCTCCCATCTCTATGGTCTGGAGCGGATTTTTTGCCGTCGTTGCGGTTGTTGTTTCTGCGGGAAGCAGGATCAAACTGCGCCCATCGTACGACCGGTTTTATCGTGACCGGAAGAAACAGCGTCAGCTGCAGCGACGCCATCATTTGTTCAGCAGGCCTTATGAAGTGACTTGGAAAGATGGGGGTGGAATGCAGCGCAGCCGGACGATGAATTTTGATATTGCGGACACCTCCGAAACTACGATTGACCAAATCTATGATGTCGTTGTTCGGTTTTACGAGCAATTGGCGGGAAGAGGGCTGCTTACGGAAAATCAGATCCGTTTACTCGAAAGATATCAGAGCAACCCAAAACTCCTTAAACGCTTCATCCGTCGTGCGGTTAGGAACACACCTTGGACAAGGGTGGCCCGGGGTCCCTCAGGCCATATCGAGGGGGTCGTTTTCCCCGCGTTTGGCCGGGGTCTCCTTGTGAATGTTCTTCCGGATAAGATGCGTGGGATGACCGTATGGCATACCCCATATGACTCGTCTCCAGCTGAGGAGGAACACATCGCTGATTATTGGGTGATGGCATTTGATTATGACCTGAGCGATGGCACTTCGGCCATGGTCGAAGCGCTCCTGGATAGGACGGTGGAGATGGCGCAGCTCTTGGGGATTCGACGCCTTTTTGCATACAGCAACCCTGTGCGTTTTTCGACGTTCTCTCAAAAATATCCCGCTATGCCTATCGAGGAATACGCTGATCGAGCCCTGGCGTTGCCGATTCTGAAGACGCTTATTGCGAGCCGGGTAGAGATTGAAACTCCTGAAGTCCTGTCAAAAATTGTAGCTTACCCGGCTGGTGATGTTGCGGTAGGTGACTTGGCTTCCAGTGCCGCGGAAAGACTCCTCAACGAGATTCAGCTTCTGGCGGGGAAAACTAATTCTCCAGAACATCTGACCCCCGAGACTTACCAGCACATCTTTCGGGTCCTTTTTAAACCGTATGACCAAGGGGGGTATGTCATCAGTGAGCCTGCGCCTGGGGTTCATCTGAGAAGAGGGGCGAGGCTTGCCCGAATAATTCCTGACGCGTTTCCTCCTATTTTGGGCGGCCCCGGGATCGGGGGAGGGTACTCTTTTGTTTTGCAGTACGACATCCCTCCGTCAACCAAGTCCGTCGAGCGATCAAATGGCATAAAGGGACATCCCTGGGTAAATCTGGTGTTGCTGGGTGGTGTTTTTTCCGTGATTGTTTCGGGTGTTTGGATAGGACGGAAGCTAATAAGGCCAAACCGACTTTTACAGAAAACCACGCTTTTTAAGCGTTCCGCCTGACCTATCTCTGCCCTCCTGGAATTTGCTACTTTAATAGCTGTTTCACAACGAATTTACGGGCTGGTAGATCAATTGGGAGATCGGTCGCCAGACGTCCGGCGACAGGCTGAGGGTTCCGCGCCAGAGATTCAGTGGCGGGAAGTCTCAAACGGGTGAGGGGAGTTGCTGGGCCGGTAGATCAATTGGGAGATCGTCTCCATGGCATGGAGAAGGTTGTGGGTTCAAGTCCCATCCGGTCCAGCAACTCCCTAATTTTTAAAAGCCCCGCTGCAAAGTGGGGTTTTTCTTTATGAAGAATCACTGGCGTGACGCTGAAGCTAAATCCTTTCTAAAAATCTACGCTCATTGGGGAGAAGACCTGGCGCTCAGGACTTACTCCGCTCGCCTCATCGGGCAGGACCCGGCGTTGGTTTTGCACGGCGGTGGAAATACCTCAGTCAAAACAACCCTTCGGTCGGCCATCGGTGAAGCGGTTTCAGTGCTCTGCGTGAAAGGATCCGGCTGGAACCTCGACACGATCGGACCGGAGGGCCATCCCGCGATCCGCTTGGATGCGCTGCGCCGGCTGCGGCCTCTCCCGGAGCTGTCCGATGAGGAGATGGTCAACCAGCTGCGGATCCATATGCCGGACAGCTCCGGCCCGAACCCTTCGGTGGAGACGCTTCTGCACGCGTTCCTGCCGCACAAGTTTGTCGATCATACCCACGCGAATGCCGTGCTCTCGCTGGTCGACCAGCCGGACGCGGAGAAGCGCGCGCGGGATTGGGTGGACGGCCGGCTCGGCATCGTGCCGTACATCATGCCGGGATTCGCCCTGGCTAGGCTGGCGGCGGAGATCTATGAAAAGGACCCGCGCGTCGAGGGGCTTCTCCTGCTGAAGCACGGCATTTTTACGTTCGGACAGACGGCCAAAGAGAGCTATGCGCGGATGACCCGGTGGGTCGACAGCGCAGAGAAAAGGCTCGCCAAATCTCGTCCCATTTCCTGGAAGGCGGCCTATAAAGGCCCGCCCGTTTCCCCAGGGCAGGTCGAACAGGCGGCCAATATCTTACGCGGGCAGGTTCCCCTGATTATCCGCCGCCGGTCCACACCATCGATCCTTCAGTTCGTGAACAGCCGGCAAAGCGCGGTCTGGTCGCAAAGCGGCCCGGCGACGCCCGATCATGTGATCCGCACCAAGCCCCGGCCCATGCTCCTGCCGCCTTTTTTGACCGAGCCGGCCTACCGGAAGGCCGTGCGGTCGGCGGTGGAAAAATTCAAGCGCGATTATCAAAACTATTTTGTCCGGCAGTGCAGGCTCAAGAAGGTCAAAAAGAAGCCGCTCGATCCCTTTCCGCGCGTGATCCTGGCGCCTGGCGCGGGACTGTTTGCCGCGGCGCAGGACGCCAAAGCGGCGGACGCGGCCCTGGATATTTACGAAGCCACGATCGGCATTATGGAGAAAGCGTACCGCGCCGGCCGCTACCAGTCGTTGCCGGAGGGTGATATTTTCGACATGGAATATTGGTCGCTGGAGCAGGCGAAGCTGGGGAAGACGGAGGAAAGACCTTTCAGCCGAAAGATCGTCTGGATTTCCGGGGCCGCGTCCGGAATCGGCCGGGCGACCGCGGACGCGTTCGGCGCGTTGGGCGCTCATCTGTTTTTGACGGACCGCGATGCCGCCGCGTTGAAAAAGACCATCGAAAGTTTGGGTGGGAAACATCCGATCGCCTGGGCGGTGTGCGACGTGACGAGCGAGCGGCAGGTCCGCGATTCCTTTGACCGGTGCTCCGTGACATACGGAGGCGTGGACATCGTGGTGTCGAACGCCGGCATCGCGCCGACCGGAGACATCGCGGATCTATCCGAAGAAGTTTTAAGAAAAAGTTTCGAGATCAATTTCTTCGCGCATCAGACTGTGGCGAAGGCGGCCGTCGCGGTTTTTCGAAGGCAAGGCCTGGGCGGGGCCCTGCTCTTCAATGCGTCCAAGAGTACGTTTAATCCGGGCGCGGGCTTCGGCCCGTACACGCTGCCGAAAGCGGGCGTGATCGCTTTGATGAAGCAGTACGCCGTCGAGTTGGGACCGGAGGGCATCCGCTCGAACGCCGTGAATGCGGATCGTGTACGGACGGGACTTTACGCGGACGGGTTGTTGGAGAAGCGCGCGCGAGCGCGGGGCCTTACGGTGGACCAGTATGTGTCCGGTAATTTACTGCGGAAAGAGGTCTTTCCCGAAGATGTCGCCGGCGCTTTCGTTTGGCTGGCGCAGGCTGAGAAAACAACCGGCACGGTGATCCCGGTGGACGGCGGCAACGCCGCCGCCTTTCCACGATAAATTTATGAGAATCATTGGCGGCAGCGCGAAACGCCGATCCTTGAAAAGTCCAGCGGTCTCGATCGGCATCCGACCGATGCTGGGGCGCATCAAGAAATCCCTGTTCGACATCCTGCGGCTCCGGCTCCCGGATTGCCAATTTCTCGATCTGTATGCCGGCTCGGGGTCCGTGGGCATCGAAGCGTTGTCCCGGGGCGCGGCGTACGCCACCTTTGTCGATCTGGATCCGCGCAGCCTGAGTGTTGTACGCCAGAATCTTTCAAGGCTCCAGCTCTATGATCGAGCGCGGGTTGTGCGGGCGGACGCGACCAAACAGCTGGCGCATCTGGGAGGGCCATTCGATCTCATTTTTATGGGCCCGCCCTATCACGACGCCCAATGGAACGCGCTGTCCCTGACCGGGCCGACGCTGGACGCCATCGCGCGCGCGCAGATTTTAAAAGCCGGCGGGTGGGTCATCGGCCAGCACCACGCCAAAGAACCGCCGGTGCGGGACCCGCGCTGGCGGATGGTCCGCCAGGAACGCTACGGCGACTCGCGGCTGTCGTTTTTTGAATATGCTGGATCCTAACGTCATCGTCATCAAATACGGCGGCAGTCTTCTGGAAGATCCTGCGCACCGGAGGGATTTCTTAAAGGACATTGCCGCTCTCTCCAAGAAAGTGAAAGTCGTGCTCGTGCATGGCGGGGGGAAGGAAATCACCCGTGCCCTCGATCAAAAGGGAATCCAGGCGCGGTTCGTGGATGGCTTGCGGGTGACTGACGAGGCAACGATGGATGTCGTTGAAGACGTTTTAGCGAGGCTCAATAGGGAAATTGTCAGGGAGTTGGAGGGTTTCGGAGTTCGGGCAGAGGGCTATTCCGGCAAGAGCGACCGTGTGCTAAGCGCGCGACCTATTCCAGATCTCGGACGCGTAGGTAAACCGGAACATGTGGACCTTCCTGTTTTTGGAAGGCTATTGGCGCGGCCGCCGCTGCCCGTGTTTTATTCCGTGGCCGTGGACTCGGTGGGCCGGTCACTCAACATCAATGCGGATGATTTTGCGCTCGCTCTGGCGCTGGCTTGCCGGGCGCAACGGCTTGTCTTTTTAACGGATTCGGGTGGGGTTCTCGATTCAGCTGGAAAGCAGATCCCGACGATCGACCGGCCTTTGTCAGAGAACCTGATTGGGTCCGGGGTCATTACCGGGGGGATGCTTGTGAAAGCGCGCGCTTCCCTGGACGCGGTGGAGAAGGGCGTTGGCTCGGTGGACATCACCAAGAATATTAAGTATTTGTTGACGTCGGACGAGACGGCAAGCGCCGTCACGCGTTTTACGGGACAGGCCGCCTGACATGGACATCAAAAAACTGACGGATCAGCACATCTTCAACACCTACAAGCGCTACCCCCTGGCGATCCAGCGCGCCAAAGGCAGCTGGGTGTGGGATGATCACGGGAAGAAGTATCTCGATTTCTTCTCCGGGCTGGCCGTTTCCGGCGTGGGGCATGCGATGCCCTCCGTCGTCGCGGCGATCCGGGCGCAGGCGGGCAAGCTCCTGCATGCGTCCAACCTGTATTACACCGAGCCTGCCGCGCGCCTGGCGGAACAACTCTGCAAACGGTCCTTCGCGGATAAGGTGTTTTTCTCCAATTCCGGTTCCGAAGCGAACGAATGCGCGATCAAACTCGCGCGGCGCCATGGCTGGAAACAGGGCGGCCGCCACGAGATCATCGTCTTTGAAAATTCGTTCCACGGCCGGACCCTGGGCGCGCTGGCCGCAACCGCCCAGCCCAAGTTTCACGAAGGTTTCGGCCCTCTGCCGGAAGGCTTTGTCGTGGCCAAACTGAACGATCTGCGCTCCGTGGAACGCCTGATCAACGCCAAAACCACCGCGATCCTGATCGAACCGATCCAGGGAGAGGGAGGCATCTATGCGGCGCGAAAGGAATTTCTCGGAGGGCTTAAAAACTTCGCCAGGCAATCCGACTTGCTGCTGATGTTTGATGAAGTCCAGTGCGGCCTTGGCCGGATGGGCCATCTCTTCGCTTACCATTATTACGGCATTGAGCCGGATGTTCTGACCCTGGCCAAGGGCCTTGGCGGCGGGATGCCGATCGCTGCGACGCTGGCGACCGCTAAGCACGCGGACCTTTTAGGTCCGGGCGACCATGGCACCACCTTTGGCGGCAACCCGGTCTGCGCCGCGGCGGCATTGGCCGTTTTAAAGCTCCTCACTCCGCGACTGATCAAAAATGTTCAGGCCCAAGGGGATCTGCTGTTGGAAGCGCTTCGCAATCTGGTCGCGAACCATGAATCGGTCAAAGAAGTCCGGGGGGTGGGCTTTATGATCGGGATCGAGCTGACCGTGCCCGGCGCCCCTTTTGTTCAAGCCGCCCGGGAACAGGGACTTCTTATTAACTGCACGCAGGGTAATGTCCTCCGCTTCCTTCCGCCCTTGGCGATGTCAAATTCCGAATTACAGTTTGCCCTCCGGGTCCTCAAATGCATTCTCCAATAAGCAGGTTTGACTCTATAAATCAGAAAGATTTATAATCCCGCCTTCGTCGTAAACCACCCGCCACACAGCTGGCGGGTGAGCGCCGTTTGTGTGGCGCTCAATTCAAGGATTCCCGTGACCATCAAAAAAGTCGTTGTGGCCTATTCCGGAGGGCTCGACACCTCCGTTATTTTGCGGTGGGTGAAGGAACGATACCACTGCGAGGTGATCGCTTGCGCCGTCGATGTTGGCCAGGCTTCAGAAACCAGGGGCCTCAAGGAAAAAGCCCTCAAAACCGGGGCTTCCAAGGCCTATCTGATCGACGCCCGGAAGGAATTTGTTACCGACTACATTTGGCCTGCCCTGCAGGCCCAGGCTATTTACGAGGGAAGGTACCTTCTGGGCACCTCCCTGGCCCGCCCGATCATCGCCAAAAAAGTCGTAGAAATCGCCAAAAAGGAGGGGGCCGACGCCGTTTGCCACGGCGCCACCGGCAAAGGGAACGATCAGGTCCGCTTTGAACTGACGTTTAAAGCCCTAATGCCGCACGTGAAGGTCATCGCGCCTTGGCGGGAATGGGAGCTGAGGTCCCGGGAGGATGAGATCGATTACGCCGTTCAGCATGACATCCCGGTGCCTGTCACCAAGACCAAACCCTATTCCTCGGACCGGAACCTCTGGCACATGAGTTTTGAAGGGGGGGTCTTGGAGGATCCCGACGCCCCCCCCAACGCGGATATGTTTGTTTTGACCCGGAACCCGGAAAAGGCGCCCAACAAACCGGAAATCGTCCGGATTGATTTTGAAAAAGGGGTGCCGGTACAAGTCAACGGCAAACGGCTGGATCCTGTCAGGCTGGTGGAGACCTTGAACACGATCGGCGGACGGCACGGTGTCGGCCGGGTGGACATGGTGGAAAACCGGCTGGTGGGGATGAAATCCCGGGGTGTTTATGAGTGTCCGGGAGCGACCCTGCTGTATGCCGCGCACAGGGAACTGGAATCGCTGGCATTGGATCGGGACACTTTCCACGCCAAGCTGCTGATCGCGCCCAAAATGGGGGAACTGATTTACAACGGGCTCTGGTTCACGCCGCTACGGGAAGCCCTGTCCGCTTTTGTGGACAAAACCCAGCAATCCGTCACGGGGTCGGTGCGCTTGAAACTTTTCAAAGGGCATGTTTCGATCGACGGCCGCAAATCGCCCCATTCGTTATACTGGGAGGAACTGGCTACGTTCGGAGCCGACACTATTTACAACCAGCGCGATGCGGAAGGCTTTATCAACTTGTACGGGCTTCCGATCAAAGTGCAGGCTTTGCTACAGGCTCGGAAGCCCTAACGGCGTGCTACCGTGCTACTGTGTTACTGTAGCACCCTAGCACTGTAGCACAGGAAATTTATGGATCCCCAAGCGTTTATCGCCTCGCTGGCGTTTGATATCCGGCTGGCGCCCTATGACATCCAGGGGAGCATCGCGCACGCGCGGATGCTGTCCAAGTGCCGCATCATTCCATCCCGGGATGCCCAACGCATCATCCGGGGGCTGGAAGCGATCGCGCGGGACATCGCGCGCGGCAAGCGGCTTCCCCCGGAAGAAGACATTCATTACGCCATCGAGCGCGACTTGATCCGGCGTATTGGGCCGGTGGGCGGCAAGCTGCATACGGCGCGCA
>Ga0155753_103_pt6 | contig 10174 bp, 12 predicted proteins | sample RifCSPlowO2_01_FD_107407 | JGI IMG/M metagenome (GOLD analysis project Ga0155753, IMG submission 107407) | Elusimicrobia bacterium RIFCSPLOWO2_01_FULL_59_12
GGCCGGGTGGTGGTCACTTCCTGACGGTTGGCGGGGTCGAGTTTTTCGCAGGCGTGCAGCAGAATCCTGGCGAGTTTAGGATGTTCGGAAAACGCGCGTTCGCAATCGGCGCCGGATTCGATCGGGACCGTCAAGCCGAGAATGTGCCGGCCGGCTTCGTTGATCGCCCGGACTTTGCCTTTGAGATCCACCAAAACGAGCCCGCCCGGCAGACTCTTCACGGCGACTTCGAGAAATTGTTGGGAATCCATTGTGGAGGGATTTTATCCCCGAACCCACCGTATTTCAACGTAAAAAAAGGCTCCCTGTTAAAAATGAGCCTAACGGAATCGGGTTGATTTTAAGCGGAGAAGAGGATGTAGTCGAGAGCCGGCAGCGGTTGGGCGGGATGGGCCTTCAGGAAAGACTGGGACAACGACGCTGTGATCTGGGGTTTCGGTGAAGGCGCGGGACTCGGGCCGGAGAGTAAAGAGAAGGCGGTCAGGGCGGCGAAAATCTTCATCTCGATTCAGTATAGACCCCCTTGTTGGAACCGTCAAGGGGACTAGAGACCTAATTTAGAGGATTCTTTCGGGGGGGAGCCAGAGGGTGAAGCAGCTGCCGCGGCCTTCGATCGACTGAACGGTAATACGGCCGCCGTGAAGCTCCATCACGCGGCGGCAAATCCAGAGGCCCAGACCGGAGCCGATTTTGCTGTCTTTTTCAGGGGCCGCTTGTTCGAACTTCTGAAAAATCGTATCCAGACGGTTGGCGGGGATGCCCCGGCCGGTGTCTCGAATGTTGATTTCCAGGCCTCCGTTTTTGCGCGCTACGGCAAAGGTCACCTGGCCGCCGTCGGGCGTGAACTTGAAGGCATTCCAAAGCAGGTTGTTCAGGACGCGTTTGAACCAGAAGAGGTCCACGAGGATTTTCTCACCCAGCGTGTTCCCGTCGCGGAAAATCCGCAGGCCCCGCTCCTGAAAAGGGAGCTGATAAAACTCGAGCGTCTCGGCCAGGAGCTTGTCCAGGTCGACCGGCGCCGCGTTCAGTTCCACCTGGCTTCTTTGAAGGGAAAGCGATTGAAGGAGGTTGTCCGTGAGAAGGATCAGGTCTTCCAGGGGGGCCACCGAGCGCTGCAGGAGCGCCATCTGCTCCGAGCGCATCTCGCCCATCCCGCCGCTGATCAACAGCTGGATATACCCCTTGATGACGGTCATCGGCGTGCGCAGGTCGTGAACGACCGACTGCACCATGTCGTTCTGCATCAGGTTGATCGCCGATAAGGCCTGTTCGGGTTTCATTGCATCGATCCTCATGCCACAAGGATACCTGATGCATGTTACGGGGGTATTACGGTACTGTAAATTGAGCGTTAAATGTAAGGCAACGGACGCGCCGGTTATCTCGGGCGGAAGGTGCGGCCCAGCCAGGCCAGCACGTCAACAGCGGTATCGGGAGGCATCATAAAAGCCACATAGATCGCCGCCAGGGCGCCCAGCACAAAGCAGGCGCCCCCCAGCAGGGAGATCCAGGCGCCCAGTTTCTTGGCTTCTTTTTTGTCCATTTGAAGAACGTGGCAGCGTGGTAACGTGATAAAGTTCGAAGTGATTTTACTTGATCGGGGAATCAGCGGGTTAACGATTATGTAGCGTTACCACGTTATCACGCTATCATGTTGCCACGATGTTAGTGAATAACGCCGATTTTGCGGACAGCGGTGACGGTGGTTTCGGGGGTTTCAATCACGATCTGGGCCAGGTAGCCGCCTTTGGACACTTTCCGGCCGGCGTCATTGGTGCCGTCCCAGGTGATTAAATTGGACCCTTGCCGGCCGCCGTTGGCGCCGGCCGTGAATTCCCAGCTGCGCACCCGGTGACCCAGCAGGCCGTAGACCTCCACGGAGACTTTGGCGTCTTTGGCCAGCATGTAGGAAATAAGGGTCTGGCCTTCCATGCCCGGCTTGCGGGAATCAAAGGGGTTGGGGTAGTTCGTCAGATCGGTGATGATCTCGCGAGGCAGGCCGCCCGAGGCGGCCATCCCGGGCAGGTACTGCACGGGGTTGCCCTCCGCCCGGAGGGTTCCCGCGCAGAGGATCGCCAGAGCCGCCATAATTAAGGTTGATTTTCTCACCATGTCAGTTTACCCTTGGAATGTTACAGGGCAATGTCGCCCACGTTAAATTTGAGTTAAATTGACATGCTGTTTAAAAATCGCTTAGAATTGGCGAATTCGACTCGCTCCACTCGCTCACCGCAAGCGCGGGTCGGATCCGTGGTGAGCGAGCCGAAGGGGAGTCGAACCACGAGGATTCCTATTAATGTCCACTGATGTTCTGGTCCTGAACCGCAATTTCTACGCCGTCCACATCACCCCGTGGCAGCGCGCCCTCTCCCTCGTTTACCTGGATCACGCGCGCGTCGTTGACGAAGAGTACCGGACCTACAATTTTGACGATTGGCGGGAACTTTCCCAGATGACCGCCAACCACCCCGGCGGATACGTGTCCACGCCGTCTTTTCGGATCGCCATTCCCGAAGTCATCAGCCTTCGCAGCTACGACAAGCTTCCCGTCGGGGACGTCAAATTCACCCGCCGGAACATCTATGAGCACTACGGGTATCACTGCTGCTATTGCGGCCGTAAATTCGGCACCCAGGAACTCAATCTGGAGCATGTCCTGCCGCGTTCCCGCGGCGGCAGGACGGACTGGTCCAACATCGTCACCTCGTGCATGCCCTGTAATTTGCGCAAGGCCGACAAGCTCCCGGTTGAAGCGGGGATGAAACTGCTGATCAAGCCCTCCAAACCGAAATGGCGCGGGAGCGCGTCCCTGGTTTTCCGAGCCCCCTTCAAAATCAAGGCCTCCTGGCAGCGCTTCATCGACACCGTCTACTGGAACACGGAACTAGAACCGTAACAACAGATGACTAGATAACTTGATGACTGGTTATCTAGTAATCCAATCATCTAGTAATCCATCCTTATGAAAAGTTTCTATTTATTGAGTGCTTTTGGGAAAGACCGTCCCGGGATGGTCTCCCAGGTCACGCGTCTGGTTTTCGAGTTGAGGGGAAATATCGAAGACGCCAGCATGACCCGCCTGGGCGGGGAGTTCGCGATGATGCTGGTCATCGGCCTCCCGAACGCCGGAGCCGGCGCCCGCCTGACGAAAAGCCTCCCTCCCCTTCAGAAAAAACACGGCCTCGCGGTCAGCGCCAAGCCGATTGCAGCCGGTTTGGCCCGTGTCCGGCGGCCATCCCAGGCGACCCATCTGATTTCGGTATACGGGACCGACCGGCCCGGCATCGTTTACCGCATCACCCGAACCATCGCCGATCAGCGCGTCAATATCACCGACTTAAACACCCGCATTCTGAAGCGCTCAGGCAAAGCGCTGTATGTGATGCTCTTGGAGGTCCAAATCCCCTCCCGCGCCAAAGCTCAGGCCCTGGAGCGGCGCCTTAAACGTCTCGGGCGCGCGCTTCGCCTGGACGTGACCCTGCACGGAATCGAACCCGTTGTCTTGTGACTCTGAGAGTCCTTCAGCTTCCAGATCCCGTCCTTAAAAAACCCGCATTTTCCGCTGATCCGGAGGACCCCGCCCTCCAGACTCTCATCGACCGGATGTTCGCGACGCTGGACCATCATCCACGCTGTGTCGGGCTGGCCGCGCCCCAGGTGGGGACATCCCTGCGGGTGATTGTTCTAGACGCTTCGCGGGTGGACAAACCGGGCAGCCGCCACGGGCGCCTGGCGATGCTCAACCCTTCGATCGTTCACCGCAGCCACCCCCGCCTGCTGAGGGAAGGATGCTTGAGCGTTCCGGACTACACGGGTAACGTTTTGCGGGAGGATCGCGTGGAGGTCGTGGGGCTGGATCGAAACGGCGGGACTTTAAGGATCAGCGCGCACGGCTTTGAAGCCGTGGTGTTCCAGCACGAAATCGACCACTTGGACGGCAAGTTGTTTTTGGACCGGGTTTCGTCGCTGGAAACCGACGTCTTTAGACGGAAGTCTTACGGTTGAGGTAGTCACGGAGGCCGGCTTTAGCAAACGGGTTTTTCGTCTCGCGAAGCGCCTGGCGGACCGGCATCCAACGAACGTCTTGAATCTCACCCGGGTCCGGCTGGAGTTTCGAGTTTAAGCGTTTCCCCAGATAGACAAAACTCAGCATGAACCCGCCGGTACGTTTAAACCGTTCCGAATAAACACCCAGCAGCCGGACCAAACGGACCCGCACGCCGATCTCTTCAAGAACCTCGCGGCACGCGCTGTCCGTGGGATGTTCCCCGTAACCGATGAACCCGCCGGGAAGGTTCCACATGCCTCTTGTGAGGCCGCGGTTGGCCATCACCATGAGCACCCTGCCTCTTTCAAGGATCGCGACCTTGGCCGCGCCGCGCGGCAGGGTCCGGTTCACCGCGCGCTGAACCACCGGATCGATATCGACCCGGCCGATGACATCATCTTTATGAAACCAATGGTCCGGGTGACTCTTCAGAAGGGGGTGCGCGTAAAGCACCTGGAGGTTTCCGATGGGGATGGGGAACAGCGGCTTGAATCGAAAAGGGACCTCTCGGAGCGATCGGGGGAACCGCCAGCGTTTCCCATCGCGGACCAGGAACACCTGGCCGTCGGTTTCCAGATAATAAAAATCAGGGGGCATGATCACCGGATGACTGGATGACTGGTAATCCAGTTATCCAGTAATCCAGTCATCTGAGGTAGTCTCTGGCGTGGTAGGTGATGATCCAGTCGGCGCCGGCGCGCCGGATCGACAGGAGGATCTCCCGGATGATCCGGGCCTCGTCGATCCAGCCGTTCTGCGCCGCGGCCTTGACCATGGCGTACTCGCCGGAGACGTTATAGGCCGCGACCGGGACATGAAATTTTTCCTTCACCCGGCGGATGATGTCCAGATACGCCAGCGCGGGTTTGACCATCACGATATCGGCCCCTTCTTGAATGTCGAGCGCCACTTCCCGCAGGGCCTCCTCCGCGTTGGCCGGGTTCATCTGGTAGCTCGTGCGGTCGCCGGAGCGCGGGGCGCTTTCGGCGGCGGCGCGGAACGGACCGTAAAACGCCGAGGCATACTTGGCGGCGTAGCTCATGATCAGGGTGTTCTTGAACCCCGCGCGGTCCAAGGCGGCGCGGATCGTCCTCACCATGCCGTCGATCATGCCGCTGGGCGCGATGATGTCCGCGCCGGCCTTCGCCTGCGCCACCGCCGCTTTGGCGAGGATCTTGAGCGTGGCGTCGTTGTCCAGCTCGCCGCCCTTCAATATCCCGCAATGCCCGTGATCGGTGTATTCGCAGAAGCAGAGGTCGGTGATGACCATCAGCTTGGGGAGTGATTTTTTGAGAGCGCGAACCGCCTGCTGCACGATCCCGTTCGAGATGTAAGCGTCCGACCCCCGGGGATCTTTGCGAAGGGGAATGCCGAACAACAGGACGGAAGCGACTCCTTTGCTATAGAGCTGGCCGGCTTCGTTGATCAAACGGTCGATGGACAGCTGGTACTGGCCGGGCATGGAAGCGACCGGCCGCCGCTCTTTCCGTCCGGGGCGGACGAACAGCGGCGCGATCAAGCGGGCGGGGGAGACTTCGGTTTCTTCCAACCGCTCACGGACCAAGGGGTTGATGCGTAAACGACGGAGGCGTGTGGCAGGAAAGGGCATAAGGGAGATTTTACTAAACGGACTGGTCATTAGCCGTCATTCCCGCGAAAGCGCGCACGCCACACTGCAGGCGCGCACGCCCCGTTGTGTGGAGGGCGGGAATCCGGTGGCGTCAAAGTCGCTGGACCCCCGCTTCCGCGGGGGTGACGATGGAGGGACCCTAATCTGATCGTTTTTGCGCCATTTTTACAGCTATTTTACAGGTGTGTGACTTGGGTTTTACATAGACCCCCTACACTTAGAGCGATGAAACCCAAACGGCTGTACTATTGGCTGATGCTGGCTGTCGGGATCTCGGGGATCGGCGGCCTCACGTACTGGGACTTTTACCAGGTTCGAATTGCCGCCGTGACGCGAAACCAGCGCTGGGTCAAAAGCGTCTCGGAGTTGCTCCATTCCGAGCAGGCGTCGATGGCCCGCTGGATCGAGAAGTTTTCCATTGAATCGGCCACCTTCCGCGATATCGCGAATTCCCGGAGGGACGTGGCGGCTCTGATTCTCATCGACAACAGAAACCGCCAGGCGCAGCGCTGGGTTCGTCCCGGGCTCCGGCTGGAACCCCTGGACCCCAGGGTCTCTGTCCTGCAGCTGCGGGCGCTCGAGACGCAAAAAACGACGATGGGACCGGTCCTCATCATTCAGGCCAAGCCGTATTTCACCGTCGCCCGGCCGCTCGGCAAGAACCGCGCCCTGATCGTTTTTCTGGACGCCGCTCGCGCCTGGGGGCTTCTGAGGGAAGAAGCCTCGCTGTGGCACATCCGGGCCTCGATTTATGACTTTGAAAAAAATCCGATGTTTTCTTCGTTTGACCCGGTCATCCCCGCCGGCGCGCTGGCGCAGACGCTTGACCGCGCGCGGAGCAAAGAAACGTCCGGGATCGTGCGTTTGCCCCGCCGCCTGTCCTGGAAGTGGCTGATCACCTTCCACTTCGACCCGGCGTCCGACTGGATTTTTCTCATCACGCAGCATACGACCTGGGCCTATGCGCCCGTGATCTTTTTCGTCATCTGCATGGCGGGCATCCTGCTGATCGCCCGGATCCCCTTCATGGCGTTGGTCGGGACGCGCCGCGAGGAGACCGCCCAGGCGCTCGCCCAGTTCGCCGGCCGCGTGGACAGCTACATCCGCGGCCGGGACGCGATGCTCCAGGACCCTCCCTCCGGCATCAAGGAGCTGTTTCCGATCGCCGCGACGGCGCGCTGGTTGATCCCGCAGTGGAAGCGGGCCGAAGCGTTCCCGCGCGACCTGGCGCTGGAGCGCAAACTGTTGTCGCTGCTGGTCGAATCGCTCCCGGAAGGCATCTTATTTTTCAACGCCCAGGGCGGGGTGCAGCTGTCCAACGAACTGGGACGCGTTTTCCTGAGCCTGGAGCAGGAAGGCCGGGAGGCGCGCATGGTAAGCGGCGTGCAGGTGCCGCGAGGGTTCCTGGAACCTTATCTGGAACCGGTCTTCACCGGAGCGCAGCCGAATCTAGGAAAAGAAGTCGATGTCGCGTGGGCCGACGGAAAGCACCTCTATCGCCTCTGGGTCGAGCGGGTGGAAGCGGAACAGGATAAGACGGGGGGATTTATCGTCGTGGTGCGGGATATCACCTTCCGCAAGCAGTGGGACTACGTGCAGGAACAGGTGTTGAGCGGCATCACCCACGACCTGCGCGGCCCGCTCTCGGCCGTTCTGGGCTATCTCGACTTGATGAAGCGGCAGTTGGGGGATGGAGCGGCCGCGAAGGTTTTAGAATACCTGCGCATGGCGCGCGAAGCGGGCGTTCGGCTGAGTCAAATGGTCACCGACATCCTGGACGTGGTGCGCTTCGAGCAGGGCAAGATTGACCTGGTGATCGAAGTGATCCCCGTGGTCGATGTGTTCCAGCGAATCAAAAACACCTTTGGCGTCATCGCCGAACAAAAGAAGGTCAACCTCAAGCTGGCCGTCCTGGGGGATTCCAACATGACCGCCTCCGGCGACCGGAAACTGCTCGATCGGGTGCTCGACAATCTCGTGGGCAATGCGGTCAAATTTACCCCGCCGGAGGGGAGCATCACGGTGACCGTCCGGTCGGAAAACGGCCGCGTCCTTTTTGATGTCGTGGACACCGGGCGCGGGATTCCGCGGGAAGCCCAATCTCGCATTTTTGATAAGTTCCAGCAGGTGCGTCCGGGGGACCGCTCGGCGGGCTACGGACTGGGTCTGGCGGTGGCCAAGTTTATCATCGAAGCGCACAAGGGCGAGATCCGCGTCGAGTCGGAGGTCGGCATCGGCAGCCGGTTCGCCTTCTGGATCCCCATCCGCCCGCCGGATCATCGCGCGGCCGGGAAAAGCGACGCCCTGGTCAACATGGACCCCAACGAAGTCGTTTTCCCTCCGCCCGCCGCCTAAAAACAACATAGAGATGGAAGATGGAGGATGGAAGATAGTCGAGGAATCTTTTATTAAAAAACTTCCTTGACCCTCATCCATCTTCCATCCTCTATCTTCGCCTCAAGTTCCCCATCACCCGCAGCATCTCTTTGTGAATCCTGCCGTTGGTGGCCAGGGTTTGCTCTCCGTAGATGCTGAAGGGTTTTCCCGAAAAATCCGACATCCGGCCGCCCGCTTCTTCGACGATCAGCTTGCCGGCCGCCGAATCCCAGGGTTTTAAACGCCACTCCCAATAGCCGTCCACCCGCCCGCAGGCCACCCAGCAAAGATCGAGGGCGGCGGCCCCGGCGCGGCGGATCCCCTGGATCTTCCGCAAAAACGCCCGCACGTAGCTCAAGTAGAGATCCCCCCGCTCCCGGCGGTCATAGGGGAACCCGGTCAGCAGCAGGGACTTTTTGAGGCGGCGGGTCCGAGAGACGCGCAGACGTTTGGATCCCCCGCGGGTTTTCATAAACGCGCCCCGCCCTTTCTCCGCCCAAAAAAGCTCGTCGCGAAAAGGATCAAACACCCCGGCCAGGAGGACCTCGCCGCGGACCTCCAGCGCAATGGATACACAACATTGCGGATAGTGATGCGCGTAGTTGGTCGTGCCGTCCAGGGGATCGATGACCCACTTAAACGCCGAACCTTTCAGGGCCGGCGCGGATTCTTCCGTCAGAAAATCATGACCCGGAAAACGCCTCTGGATTATCCGGCGGATCAGCCGGTCGCTGGCGCTGTCCACCCAGGTGATCAGATTAATCGAACTATTCCCTTTGAAGAGGACTTTGTTGGGCCGGTCGATGTGGCGTTTGATCAGGGCCCCCGCCCGCCGCAGCGCCAGGAAGAGCGCGGCCCGAAAGGGGGGCGTCATTTGAAGTGCTTCACAATAGCCCGGGACAGGGCTTCGATCGTGTAGCGCGAGGCGCGGATGGCGGGGCGGATGCCATACTCCCGGAGCGTGGCCGCCGTGATCGGCCCGATGGCGGCGGCCCGGGTGTGTTCAAAGATGCGTTTTCGCTCCCGCGCGCCAAAGTGCTGAAGGAAGCCATGCACGGTGGAAGAGGAGGTGAACGTCACGACATCCACGCGCCCTTCCAAGAGGCGCTGTCTGATCTCCGGCGCCGCGCGGCGGGCTTTGAGGGTCCGGTACACCGGGGCGATCGTGACGACCGCCCCTTTGTCGGTCAAGGTTTCGGGCAGGACATCCCGCGCTTCTTCCGCCCGGGCCAGGAGCACCCGGCAGCCGCGGACATCCCCTAAGACCTCCGCCAACGCCTCGGCGCGGTATTCATCCGGAAACTTATCCACCTTCAACCCGAACTGCGTCAAACGGCCGCTGGTTTTGGGACCGATGGCGCCCAGGCGGATCCCCTTCAGGTCCCGCACGTCGCCTCCCAAAACATTCAGGCGCTCAAAAAACCCCTTCACGCCGTTGACGCTGGTGAAAAGGATCCAGTCGAAACGGGACACGGACTTGATCGCCTTGTCGAGCGGGTCCCAGCTGCGGGGAGGCAGGATCTGGATCGTCGGGAAATTGAGCACTTCGGCGCCATGTTCCTCCAGCAGCCGGGCGAACTCCGGCGCCTGGTCCAACGCGCGGGTGATCACCACCGTCTTCCCGAAAAGGCTTTTGGTGTCAAACCAGCGCAGCTTCTTGCGCAGGGACACGACGCGTCCGATCACCACCAGCGCCGGGGAACCGAGGTTCGCTTCTTTGGCCTTCCGGGCGATGTCCCCGAGCGTCCCTTCCACGATTTGCTGGTGGTAGGTGCTCCCCCAGCGGATTACGGCCGCCGGCGTGTCCGCCCACCAATTGTGTCTCAGGAGGCGGTCTGTGATGACCGGCAGCTGATCAAGACCCATAAAAACAAGCAGCGTGTTTTTGCGCGAGATGCGCGCCCATTCCACCGGAGCGATCCGGCGGCCTTCTCCCGTATGGCCGGTGACCATCGTCACCATGGAACCCAGATGCCGGTCCGTCAGAGGAATGCCGGCATACGTCGGCGCGCCGGAGGCGCTGGAGATCCCGGGCACGATTTCAAACGGAACATCGTGCTCGTACATGAAAAGGGCTTCCTCGCCGCCGCGGCCGAAGAGGAACGGGTCGCCGCCTTTCA
>Ga0155753_162_pt7 | contig 10173 bp, 11 predicted proteins | sample RifCSPlowO2_01_FD_107407 | JGI IMG/M metagenome (GOLD analysis project Ga0155753, IMG submission 107407) | Elusimicrobia bacterium RIFCSPLOWO2_01_FULL_59_12
AGTCTGCGCGCGCGCCGGCTGCCGTCAACCCGCTCAGTTCCTTCTACTCCCTGCTGCTGCCGGCGGGCCTTTCTCACACGCTCAACGAGACGGCCACGCTGACGCTCACCTATGACACCGCGGCGGATCCCAACCTGATCAACATTTATTTCTTTAACGGCTCGCAATACCTGATCGAGAACTACCAGCGCGTGGTGGACACCTCCAACCATACGATCTCCGTCGGTGTCAGCCACTTCTCCACCTTCGTGGTGATCCAGAGCAACCAGCCGGTGATCCAGGTCGACGGGGACGCCTCCAGCACGCCCGACATAGAGGTCTTTAACTTTCCCAATCCGTTCAATCTGCAATCCAAAACCAAGACGCTCAACCACGGCGGCTCCACTTCCGATCTGACGACCGACGGGACGATCATCCGCTACGCCATCCCGGCGGCGATGGCGGGCCATGCGGCGATCGAAATCTACACCCTGGTGGGTGAAAAAGTGCGGTCCCTGAATCTGGGCGCCCCGTCGACGGACACCTACAACTATGTGGAGTGGAACGGCCGCAACGACGCGGGGAATGCCGTCGCCAGCGGCGTTTATATCGGCATGCTGAAAGTCGGCTCGAAGACTAAATTCTTCAAGATGGCGGTGATCAAGTGACGATGCTCTATTGCATCGGTCATAAGAAAGCATCGTCACCCCGGCAGGTCGTAAGCCGGGTGGAGACCCGGGGTCCAGGGACGTTACTTCAACGCCGCTGGATTCCCGCCCTCCACGCGACTGGGCGGGCGCGCCGGAAGTGTGGCGTGCGCGCTTTCGCGGGAATGACGGTGGGGATGCTTGTCCTGCTATCTTCCTTCGCCGGCGCGTTTGGGAAAAGCGACGCGGGCACCAGCGGGGCCGTTTTCCTCAAGATCGGTCCGGGCGCGCGGCCCGCGGGGATGGGCGAGGCCTTCACGGGCGTGGCGGATGACATCCACGCGATCTACTGGAACCCGGCCGGCCTGGCCAAGCTCAAGCATCCCGAGCTCACCGGAATGCACATGCAATGGTTCCAAAATGTAAGCTACGAATTTGCCGCGTTCGCCTATCCCACTCAAACCCGCGGGACCTGGGGCTTTGCGGTCACCAACCTGCACACCGATGACATCGAGCGCCGCACGGAAGACACCGACGCGCCGCTGGAGCGCTTCGGCGCCAGCGACAGCGCCTACTGGCTCAGTTATGCGTATCCCGTAACGGACCGCCTGTCCCTGGGCGCCAATGTCAAACACATCCGGCTTTCCCTGGATTCCGTGCATGCCAATGCCTACGCGATCGACGGCGGGATCACCTATGACACCGACTGGCATGGATTGCGCCTGGGAAGCTCCCTGCAGAACGTCGGAACGCAGGTCAAGTTTGTCAGCGAGTCGGATCCCCTGCCATTGACGATCCGCATGGGCGCGAGCCTGCAGCCGATACCGAAAAAACTTCTTTTGTCGATGGACGTCCTGATCCCGCGCGATCACGATATCGGATTGGCCGTGGGCGGCGAATACCGCCACGCCGTCTCCAAATCCATGGGGTACAGCGTGCGCGCGGGCTACCGTTCGGACAGCGATGTCTCAGGGTTCGCGGGCGTGTCGGCGGGAGGCGGGCTGGAGATCGGCCGGGTCGGTTTTGACTTTGCCTGGGTGCCCTTCGGTGATCTGGGCAATTCCTACCGCTACGCCATGCACGTCAAATTCGGTCCTGCTCCGAACGAGAAAAAGGGCGGCGGCATCCTCGAGAATTCCTCCCAGGAATTCGAACCTTCCCTGAGCTTCTTGACGGATTAAAGCTTAAATCCGGGATTTCAGCGCAGGCTGGCAGCGCTTTTCACACCCCAGGCGCGCCTTCCAATGGCGGCGCATCAAGGTCGGTGGATCCAGGCGCAGAAGGAGCTGGGGACACTGGCACTGGAATAGAAGCGGCTGTGATTGGTCCGCCCAACGGTTGGCCCGCTCCATGACATCCGCGGGAGGCGGCCTTTCGGATTGCAGGTCATACGGCCTTTTAATAGCGCCGCCTCGAGCCAGCTCCCGCTTGTCGAATATCTTTAAAATGTCGGCCGCTTCCAACGGGAGAAGGTAGTAGCCGGGGCGCCACGCCGCAGTGTCTTTTGATTCCTCGGCGTCCAGCTGGAAGACCAGGTATTTCCCTACCGCCCCGTGCTTTTTCTTGAAAAATTCCGGCGTTTCGGCGGACACAAAGTCCGACGGCCGCAGTCCCAGCCGCTGGTGGCAATCCCGCAGCGCGAGGGTGGCCGACTCGGCTTCCGGAGGATGCCCGTAATGCCCGATAAAAAGCTTGCCCATGGATGAATACCCATCCCCATTCTAAAGATATTCTTCTTGAAATCAACCTCTTCCGACGGTATACAACACCATGGATCCGAGCGCCGGGCTTTCGGGTGTCGCAGACCTCTTCTCAAAAACGAGCACGTTTGTGTCCATCGACGTCGTTGATTCGACGTCGCTGAAAAGCGGTGAAAACGAACAGGACGTCATCTACACTTTCCTGACCTATCACAAAATGGTCCGGGAGCTGGCCTACACCCATCATGGGGAAATCGCCACCATCTCCGGAGATGGGATGATGTGCCGCTTTGAACGGGCCGATGACGCCGCCGCCGCCGTCCAAAACATCTTGCGGGAAACCCCGAGTTTCAACAAAAGACAAAACCGCCTCTCGCGGCCCTTCGCCCTTCGCTTAGGCGTCAACACCGGCCAAGTGTATGAAAGCCAGTCGATGGCCGCGGGACAGCTCATTTCACACACCATTGATGTCGCGGCCAAACTGCAGCAATCCAGCCTTCCCAACCAGGCCCGGTTTTCGCAGGAGACGGTCAACGCGCTGATACAGGCCTCCCTGCCGCTGGCGCGCCTGGGATGGGACGTGAACCTCAAGACAACGGCCTATCAATACACCGGTGTCGAAGACACGCGCGTCGTCCAAAGAACCCTTCCCAGCCCGGTGAAAATCCTCCTGGTGGAGGACGATCTCTCCGACCTGATGAAATTGAGAAAGCTTCTCTGGGCACGCCGTCAGGAACCCCTGCCGGCCTTCACGCCTCCGCAGGCGGCGCTCTGCACCCTCGCCTGGAAACCGCATGTGATCCTGGCCAGCACGGACCTGGCGTGGGACGCGGGCTGGGAACTGCTCAAGGCGCTCCGCTCCGATCACCAAGCGTCGCACATCCCGGTGATCATGATGTCTCAGCAAACGACGGGAGAAACCGTGGAGAAGTGCTTTGGACTGGGCGCGAACGGATTTTTAAGGAAGCCGATCGAAGAACAACAGGTCGCCAAGCGCGTCGATATGGTTCTGCGTGAGTTTTATTTGTAAAAATGCCAGAACAGCGCCGCTCCGGCCGACAAACACGCGGCAAACCCCGCCGCCACCCCAAAAATTGGAATAGCCCGCCGAACCGGCCCGCCCAAACGCCGCAGGGATGCCTCCGCGCCCGCCCGGATCAACGCGTCTTTTCGGCCGAGGAGCCGCCGCAAGGGAAGCACCGCCGCCCTGTCGCCTGCTTCTCCCAGCGCCCAGATGGCCTGAAAGGAAACTTCCCGGCTGGTGTGACGAGCCAGCTTGATGAGCGCGGGAACCACCCGGGGGTCTTGGACTCCCGCAATAATATGCGCGAGATAGGCTTGAACGGTCGGATTATTGCGATCGGCTTCATGCAGCAGCTCCTCAAGCGCCAGCGGATCGTTAATCTGCGCAAGCGCCCACACGGCCGTTGAGCGCAGCTCTTCATCCCCCGTTTTGATGGCCTGGACTAAGGCGCTGACAGCGCGCCTGTCCCGCAATCGCCCAAGCAGCCGCGCCACTTCAGCGGCTCCCTTATGGGACTGTTCGCTGAGCAAATTGATCAACGTCGGAACGGCGGCGGATCCCTTCTGAGCGATGCGGTCGGCGGCGCTTTTTCGAACAAAAGGATCATTGTTCCCAAGCTGGACCAGGTCTTCCGGCAATGACCCCTCCATCCCGGAATCGGCCGGCAACTCGGCGGCGGCCGCCTGGCCCGCCTCATCCCGGCGGCAGTACGGACAGACGTCAATGGAGGTCGGGATGTCCTTGCCGCAAGAAGGGCACTTTTTCCGGAACATATCTGTTTTTTGCAGAAGTACGGCGGTTTTGCAAGAGAAGCCTCACCCCCCGATCGCCGCGGCGACCGGTTCCCCCTCTCCTTGACAGGAGAAGGGACGACTTATCGTATAACCCTCTCCCGTCAGGGAGGGGTGGCCCCGCGTTCAGTGGGGACGGGTGAGGCTTATTGAGCGTCAGGCTTTCGCGGACATGATCGACGCGACGGTTTCTCCCAAGGATTCCGGGCTTTTGGCCACGCGGATCCCGGCCTGCTGTAAAAGTCTCATTTTCTCCGCCGCGGTTCCCGAGGACCCTTCGATGATCGCGCCCGCATGACCCATCCGCCGGCCGGGCGGCGCCGTTTGGCCGGCGATAAACGCGACCATCGGTTTGGTCATGCGTTTTTTAAAAAACTCAGCCGCTTCTTCCTCGGCGCGGCCGCCTATTTCTCCGATCAGCAGCACCGCATCCGTTCCGGGATCTTCCTGAAACAATTCGAGCAAGTCGACAAAGGAAGTTCCGATGAGGGGGTCGCCTCCGATCCCGATCACCGTGGACTGGCCGATCCCCCTTTGGCTCAGCTGCCAGACGGCTTCATAGGTCAGCGTCCCGGAGCGGGACAGCACGCCCACGGAACCGCGCTTGTGAATATAGCCGGGCATGATGCCGATCTTGCATTCACCGGGCGTGATCAACCCCGGCCCGTTCGGCCCGATCAGCCGGCCCTTCCATCCCATACCGGTTAACCGGGCCTTGACGCGCGCCATATCCAGTACGGGAATCCCTTCCGTGATGCATACGATCAGGCGGATGCCGGCCGTGGCCGCTTCCAGAATGGCGCTGGCGGCGTGCGCCGCCGGCACAAAACTCATGGAGGCGTCCGCGCCGGTGGCCTTCACGGCGTCTTTCACCGCATTGAACACCGGCACGCCCCCCACCGTGGCGCCGCCTTTGCCCGGCGTCACGCCCGCCACGACCCGGGTCCCGTAAGCCAGGCACTGCTGTGAATGAAACGATCCCGCGGATCCGGTGATCCCCTGGCAGAGGACCTTCGTATCTTTGTTAATCAGGATGCCCATAAAAAACTAGTTGTCCGCCTTTGCGGCCGCCACAACCCGTTCAGCCGCCTCCGTCAAATCCTTCGCTGATGTGAGCGTCAGACCTGAAGCGTTCAAAAGGTCACGCCCTTCTTCCACATGGGTTCCTTCCAGCCGGACGACCAGCGGAATACGTAGGCCGACCTCTTTGGCCGCCGCGATGATCGCCGTCGCGATCACGTCGCACTTCATAATGCCGCCGAAAATATTCACCAGAACGGCCTTCACCCGGGGGTCTGCCAGAAGAATGCGGAAGGCCTCGGTCACCTGCTGGGTGTTCGCGCCGCCCCCCACGTCCAGAAAATTGGCCGGCTCCCCGCCGTGGACCTTGATCAGATCCATCGTGGCCATGGCCAGTCCCGCCCCATTCACCATGCACCCGATGTTCCCATCCAGGGCGATATAGTTGACGCCCGCCTGAGCGGCGCGCGCTTCGAGCGGATTGTCCTCGGCCGTGTCATGCCAGGCTTTGGCTTCCGGATGGCGGAAAAGAGCATTGTCATCCAGGGTCATTTTCGCGTCCATCGCGATCGCTTGGCCTTCGGACGTCACGCCCAAAGGATTGACCTCCACCAGCGAAGCATCCATCGCGAGAAAAGCCTTGCACACGCCTTGAATCACGGCGGCCACAGACTCCACCGCTGATCCCTGCAGCCCCAGTCTTTGCGCCAATGCGCGAGCCGCTTCCACGCCCAGACCGTTCTCCGGATCAACCGTCTCAAAAAGGATGGCGTCCGGTTTGTTTTTCGCAATGTCCTCAATATCCATGCCGCCTTCGCGGGAGGCCATCACCACGGGCGCCGCTTTAGAGCGGTCCATGATGCAGGCGACATAGAGCTCCTGCGCCACGGTCAGGGCTTGTTCCACATAAAGTTTTCGCACGATCACGCCGCCGGGACCCGTCTGATGCGTGACCAAGGTTTTGCCAAAGAGGGATTGGACCGCGGACTCCAGATCCGCTTTGGTGCCGGCCTTAAGAATGCCGCCGGCCTTGCCGCGGCCACCGGTATGCACCTGGGATTTAACAACCCAGGGACCCGGAGGCAGCTTGGCGGACACACCGGGCCATTCCTGAAGCGACAAAAGCGGCACCCCGAGGGGAACGGGAACGCCCTCTTTCCAGAGGATTTCTTTTGCCTGGAATTCGTGAAGTTTCACTTAATGCGGAGAGGCGGTGTTGCGGCTCGCGAGCGGAACGTACTGCAGGCCTTGCGGGCCGGCGTAATGAGTCAGCGGCCGGATCAGCCGGTTGTTCTTATACTGCTCGATAAAATGCGTGCACCAGCCGACGATCCGGCTGGTGGCGAAAATAGACGGGAAGAGGTCGGTCGCAATCCCCAGGTAGCGGTACACGGAAGCGGAATAAAAATCCAGGTTGGCGTTGATGTTTTTCTCGCGCAGCATGATTGTTTCCATCGCTTCGGAGATGTCAAACCATTTGGAGGGACCTATTTTCTGGCTCAGGTCGCGGGACATTTGCTTCAAGATCGCCGCACGGGGATCGATGGTGGTGTAGACGCGGTGGCCGAATCCCATGATCTTTTTCTTGGCCGCCAGCTGTTCTTTTATGAATCCTTCGACCTTTTCGACGCCTCCCACCTTGTCCAGCATTTCCATGACGCGCTGATTGGCGCCTCCGTGCAGGGGGCCTTTCAAAGTGCCCACCGCGGACGTCACGGCCGAATGCAGATCGGATAAGGTCGACACGGTCACCCGTCCTGCGAACGTGGAGGCGTTCAACTCATGGTCCGCCTGCAGAATAAGCGCCAGGTCCATGGCCCGCCGGCTCAAATCATCGGGTTTCTTACCCGTCAGCATATGAAGGAAGTTGGACGCGTGATCGAGTTGAGGGTCCGGCGCGATCAACGGCTGATTGTTCCGGATGCGGTCGATGGCGGCGACCAGCGTGGCGACCTGGGCTACCAGGCGGATTGTTTTGCGCAAATTGGCCGGCTCGCTGTTGTCTTCCGATTCCGGATCAAAGGCGGCCAGCGCGGAGACGGCGGTGCGCAACCAGGCCATAGGATCGGTACGGGGCGGAATCCCTTTCAAGAGAGAGACCAGACCTTCGGGAACCGCCCGGTTTTTTCGCAGGTCCTCCCGGAACAACTTTAAGGACGCTTCGGCAGGAAGCTGTCCGTAGAGAAGCAGGTAGCCTACTTCCTCGTAAGTCGATTTTTGCCCGAGCTCGTTAACGTCGTAGCCCCGGTAGCGCAGGATCCCTTTGTCTCCATCAATAAAACAGATGGTCGAGGTCGCAACGACCACATCTTCCAGTCCGGCTAACGATTCCGCCATGCCTCAGGCTCTCTTTCTTCGATTATCGTCTGGGTCCGTTGATCAAATCCAAAAACTCGTCCCGCGTGCGGGGGTCTTTTCGGAACGCGCCCAGCATCGCGCTGGTCACGGTGGGAGAATTTTTGCTTTGCGCGCCCCGCATCTCCATGCACAGGTGCCGCGCTTCCATGACGACCGCCACGCCGAGCGGGTTGATCTTGGCCTGCATGATTTCCGCGATCTGAGAGGTCAGCCGCTCCTGGACCTGCAGGCGCCGGCTGAAGACTTCGACAATACGGGGGATCTTGCTTAAGCCCAGCACCTTCCCGTCCGGAATGTAGGCCACGTGGCACCTTCCGAAAAAAGGAAGCAAGTGATGTTCGCACAAGGAATAAAAATCGATGTCTTTGACCAGCACCATCTCGCTGTAGGTCACATCGAAGAGCGCGCCATTGATCAAACGATCCATGTCGACGTGATATCCGGACGTCAGCTCCCGCAGGGATTCGGACACGCGCACGGGCGTCTTCGCCAGGCCTTCCCTGAAAGGGTCTTCCCCCAGCTGGATCAAAAGGGTCTTGATCAGGTCCGGCAGGGTGCGCTCGGCGCTGCGGAAGAGGGGCGGATTGACCAGCGTTTTGTCCATGGGCACGGATTATACTCAAAAATGACATCCCGTCGCTTTTCGTGTATTATTCCGTTCAAGATGAGCGATCCGGCATCTCCGTCTTCACTCACCGTCATCGAAGTGGCGATGGAAATCGCGTTTCCGCCCGACTTTCTGGAGCGCCTCCGCGCGCGCTATGGCGCGCGCCCCACGCGGGACGCCGCGATGTCAACCTCGGTGGGAGGCATCGGACCGCTCCTTCGAGACCGGCTGGTGGCGCAAGCTGAAAAAGGCCTGCGCGCTATCGGGGTCACGTTCCTCTACGAGACGACCTGGATTCAAAGCTGGTTTGAGTGGGGCCAGCTGCATCTCGAGAAACGATCCGTGGCCCCCTACCTGAGGGAATCCCTGCGTGATTCGGGCCTGACGCTCAAGGTCCTGATGTTCGACGGTCACGCCGTCGAAGTCAGAGTCTGGCAGCTCGACGTTGGGAAAGCGAGGGTCTATTTCCTTGATGCGCCTCCGATCACCCATGTCGTCTATCCCAGCGAAGAGGATGCCCCCCACAAAACCCCCAACGCGCCTCAGTGGTCCGAAGACCTGCGCCTTCGTCAAAGCTGGCTGATCGGCCGCGGAACGCTGGCGCTGCTGAAGGCCCTGGAAATCGCGCCCGAGCTGCTGGTCATGAGCGAAACCCCCACGCTCTTCGCTCATCCCCGCGTGGCGAAGGACGCGTTTCAGACGGATCCCTTCTTCGAAAAGACGCGCTTTATATTTAACGACCATACCCCCATGGAATACGCCCATCCCATCTGGTCAACGGAGATTCAAACGCGCGTTAAACTGGATGTTTCAATGTATAGTTCTCCCGCCGGGCCGTCCAAGACACGCGAGGATGTGGATGTCACGCGTTTGTTGATCGGCCTTGCGGACGGCGTTTTCGGGGTCTCGATCAAGCATGCCAACGTGATGAGAGCGATGCCATCCCTGAAAGATTACGCGGCAAAGATTGATTCCATTACAAATGGCGTGTCTGTTGACTACTGGCAAGCGCCGGAGTATCGCTCGGCGTCAGCCGTCAGCGATGAGGAACTGCTCAAGATTTTGGACAGAAAGAAAGCCGAACTGCTGGATTGGATCTGGCGAACTTATGGGCTGTGGCACACTTGGAAAGAGCAAGTGCGGGGAAAAGGGGTCGTCCTCTGGACGCGCCGCATCACCGGCTACAAACGGCTGGATCTCCTGCACGCCATCTGCAAGGACCCCGCGCTCAAAAAACAGTTTTTTGAGTCGCAGATCGTCCTGCTGGTCGGGGGACGCATCCACCAGCACGATGACCAGGCGCAGGCCATGATTTACAACCTCCTGGACCTGATCAGCCAGGACCGCATCCTGCAGGAACGCATTGTGCTGCTGGACAACTTCAACGTGTGGGCGGCCCCCCGGTTATTCCAGGGAAGCGACGCGGCCATCATGCTGGCGGATGACGGCCGGGAAGCCGCGGCCACCGGATTCATGAAAGCCCAGCTCAACGGAGACCTGGTGATCGCCACCCACGACGGGGCGGTTCCCGAATCGGTCCTCTTTGCGGGCCAGGAAAAAGCCGGCCAAACCCCCAACGGTTTTGAAGTCGCCTACCACCACGGTCATCCCACGCCGGAGGGGCTTCTGCGAGCCCTTAAAGCGCTTCACCAAACCCTGGAAAACCCTGCCCAGCACGCGGCGATGAAGCGGTCTGCCTTTCTAGCCCAGGAACAAGTCAGCATCGAACGCACCTTGAGAGATACCCTGGCATTTTATCAGCGCATCCTTTCGCGCCCCTCCGCCGTTCCGATTCAAAGTTAATTCCCGCCGCAAGTACACCTCTAAAATACATTGAAATATAGACATAAATGATATATGTAAATAGTCAGTCGAGCTGGCATTAATAGATTGAAAATAGCTGTTAAGCCGTGTAAAAGATAGGGATGGACTTTGGCCCTCATCGTGGCCGTAGAGTGGCAGGCGTCACGCTGGTCGAATTGATGATCACCGTGGCGATCCTGTCCGTTGGAGTGCTCGCGGCCATCGGGTCCTTCCGTTTTATCAC
>Ga0155753_166_pt1 | contig 10149 bp, 10 predicted proteins | sample RifCSPlowO2_01_FD_107407 | JGI IMG/M metagenome (GOLD analysis project Ga0155753, IMG submission 107407) | Elusimicrobia bacterium RIFCSPLOWO2_01_FULL_59_12
ACTGAAAACACACCTGAAAACACTGAAAACACTGAAAACACGTGTGAAAACACCGTCAACAAACATGAAAACAGGCCGCAAACACCCCCATCAGGGGGGTATCCCCTGTTACGAACGACTATCGCGAAGTCGCCGCGGCGACCGCTCCGGGGACGGTAGCTCCACCAGAATAGGCCGCTATTCCAGGGGCCGCTATTCCAGGGGACGTTCCTGCTTAACTTCCTTTCGGCTTCAAGCGGCGCCGGAAAAGCAGTTAAGCAGCTGCGTCCGTGTGTCACGAAGCTGCGTTGAAGATGAGGGGAGGCCCCTCGGCATCGGCTTGCACGAGCAGATGCCAAACCGCCTTGAGCGGCTCTATTCCAAGGGATGGGGTCGTGAACGTCAAGGAGCGGTGCCATCGGAAGAGATGAACGCAAGTGAACCCCTGACGAAGTGTCGTTAATGTGAAGCGATGTCCGAACCAGGGTCTGGACGTAACCCTGGGACACAGTGGAGCGGAAGCGTGCGGATTGGCTCCACGGCATCCGGCATAGAGGGGGCATGACTTTCGATGAGGCTTGAACGTGGAACGTGAGAACCTGCTGGGTCCTGCAAAGGGAGAACTGCAAGAGCGAATGAACGCTTTAGCGGGAGAGTACCGATAGGCCGAGCAGGGACGGATCGGCTCGTAGTAGCAGCGAAGCGCAAGATAAAGGCGTGGAGCGAAGGGGCCGAGTTGTTCAGTGGAAAGGAGCGGCCAACCCGCAAGGGGAGGAGCCGATCATGGACACAAAGCCATACAGGATCAGCAAATCAGTGGTGTGGGAAGCCTGGACGTGCGTGAAAGCGAACAAGGGAGCCCCTGGAGTCGACGGCCAGACGGTGGAGGGTTTTGAGCGCAAGCTCAAGGATAACCTTTACAAGCTCTGGAACCGGATGAGTTCAGGGAGCTACTTTGGCAAGCCGGTACGCCTCTGTGAGATTCCAAAGGTGGGAGTTGCCCGACAAAGGTGCTGGCAGTTCGATTGGGTTATTGACCTCGACATCCAGGGGTTCTTCGATTCGATCGATCACGGCCTGATGTTGGGAGCGTTGCGGAAGTACACAGCAGAGCCGTGGTTGCTTCTGTACGTGGAGCGATGGCTGAAGGCACCGGGACAGGGAACGGACGGAAAACTCGCCCCACGGGACCGAGGCACGCCGCAAGGCGGCGTGATCAGCCCGTTGTTGGCGAATATCTTTCTGCACGAAGCGTTTGACCGCTGGATGCAGGAAGAATTTCCGACGCTTCCATTTGTAGCGGAATGGTGCCTGTGATGACAGATGACAAAGTGGCCTTATCAAGCGCGGGCAATTGAACTTGTCGCTTGTCATCAACGGCACCCTGATCGAAAAAATCACCCCAACGTGTGGATAATATCGAAAATCTGAAGCCAGGCACCAGGACACACACCAGGACACACTATGACAAAGAATGGGGTGATCGACGGGACTTGAACCCGCAACCTCTGCCGCCACAGGGCAGCGCTCTAACCAGTTGAGCTACGACCACCATAGAACGGGAACACGAATTGCTCGGAAGGTCGACCAAGTATAAGAAATGACCCGGGAGGATGTAAAACGGCCGGTTCTACAACGCGTTTTTTTGCTGGCTGTCGAGAATGCTTTTTCGCAGGTTCAGCAGCGTCGGGCGGATGGCCTGCAGGGCCTTGAAGCGGTGGCTCAAGGCGTTTTTCTGGTTGGGGCCCATCTCGGCCAGGGTTTTGCCCACTTCCGGGACCAGAAAAACAGGGTCATAGCCGAACCCGTCCTCGCCGCGCGGCCGGTCGGTGATATAGCCGTCCAGGCGACCTTCCACGGTCAGGGTGGCCCCGCCGGGGACCGCCAGCGCCATGACGCAGCGGAAGCGCGCCTTGCGGTGTTCGGTCGGGGCGCCCTTGAGCAGGCTCAGCAATTTCTGGTTATTATCGCTGAAGGAGCACCCCTTGCCCGCGAACCGCGCCGAAATCACGCCCGGCATGCCGTCGAGAAACGCCACTTCCAGCCCGGAGTCGTCCGCCAGCGCGATCTGCTGGGTGAAGCGGGCGATTTCGTAGGCCTTCTTCTGCGCGTTGCCTTCCAGCGTGGTCGCGTCCTCATGGACGTCCGGAGCGCCGGGGAAGTCATCCAGCGTGAGAAATTGGATGGGCGCATCCTGGAAAATCGCCAAAATCTCTTTGATTTTGTTCTGGTTCCGCGTGGCCAGAACGACTTTGAAGGAATCGTCAGTTTCGTTCATTGATGGACATCGCCCAGCTGACGCTTCTGCACCGCCAGGATTTTCCGAATGCCGCCGGCGGCCAGTTTCAGCAGCTGCTGGAGCTGCTGGTTTGAGAACGGCGCGTGTTCGGCGGTGCCCTGCACTTCGATAAATTGACCCTTGCCCGTCATGACCACGTTCATATCAACATCCGCCATGACGTCTCGTTCATAATTGAGATCCAGGACCGGTTTCCCTTTCACCCACCCCACGCTGACCGCCGCGACGTAATCACGCACCGGCCAGTTCGTCAGCTTCCCGTCTTTCCGCCATCGCCGCAGGCCCTGGACCAGCGCGATAAAGGCGCCGTTGATGGCCGCGGTGCGGGTCCCGCCGTCCGCCTGCAGGACGTCGCAATCCAGATACACCCCCAGCCCCGGGATGCTTTCGAGGTCGATCACCGAACGCAGGGACCGTCCGATCAGGCGCTGGATCTCCTTGGTGCGCCCGCCGCCGGCGATTTTATGGCGGGCCGTGCGTTCCGTCGCGGCGCGCGGGAGCATGGAATACTCCGCGGTGACCCATCCTTTGTTGCTCAGCTTGGCGTGTTCGGGGATGCTCTCGGATAGGGAAGCGGTGCAGAGGACTTTGGTGTCGCCCATCTGGAACAGGCAGGACCCTTCCGGGTATTTCAAATAGTTTTTAACGACCTTGACGGGTCGCAGCGTCTTGCTCAAGAAAGGCCCTCGAGGTTCTTGTGGAGCCATTCGATTTTCTTGCGCGTCTGCTGCAGGGTTTCCCGGCGCGAAGCGACTTCTTCTTTCGGCGCCCGCTCCAGAAAATCCTTATTGTCCAGGGCGGCCTGGCCGCGCTGGAGCATGTGTTCCAGCTGGGACAGGTTCTTTCGCAGGCGCGCTTTTTCTTTTTCTTTGTCGACGACCCCTTTGGACGGCACGTAAATCTCGCCGCCGCTGAAAACCGTGAAAAGGTACTCGTCAGGTTTTGCGCCCGCCTCCGTATCGAAGGCCCCGAGACGCGCCAGAAAGATGATGAAGGCTTTCACGTCCGGATCTTTCAGGATCTCCCGCGCCTTGGAATCCACGTTCCGGAGAGCGCAGTCAATTTTAGTCGCGGGCGGGATGACGGACTCGCTACGAAGGGTGCGGATGGACGTCACGATGTCCTGCACCAGGCGCATTTTATCCGCGGCGATGGGGTCGGAAGCCCCGGCGTCCTGGGGCCAGGGGGCGATCATCAGATTTTCAGCCGGTTTTACCAAGTAGGGTTTGAGGGCCTGGAACAGCTCTTCCGTTTCATAGGGCATGAACGGGTGCAGAAGGGCGATCGATTGGTTCAGCACATGCACGAGCAAGGTTTGTTTGGCCTGTTTGGCTTTCGCGTCGCCGCCGGTCAGGGCGACTTTGGAAATTTCCACATACCAGTCGCAGTAGGACCCCCACACAAACTCATACAGCGAGCGGGAGGCTTCGGCGGGATTGTAACATTCCAGCGCGGCGGTCACGTCCCCAATCGTGGACTGCAGTTCGTGAAGGATCCAACGGTCCGCCAGGCCCCATTCTTTCGAAGACGGCAACGGCTGGGGACGGCAGCCTTCCAGATTCATCAACACAAAGCGGCTGGCGTTCCAGAGCTTGTTGGCGAAGTTGCGGGCGCTCATAAAGGACTCATCCGACAACTGCATGTCCCGGCCCGGGATGCTGGAGGTGGAGAGGGAAAAACGCAGGGCGTCGGTCCCGTACTTGTCCATGATCTCCAGCGGATCGATGACGTTTCCCAATGACTTGGACATCTTCTTGCCCTTTTTGTCGCGCACGATCCCGTGGATATAGACGTGATGGAACGGGACGTCCTTCATGAATTCCAGCCCCAGCATCACCATGCGCGCCACCCAGAGGTAGAGGATCTCGTGCCCGGTGACCAGGACGCCGGTGGGATAAAAGGCCTTGAGATCTTCACTGGAGTCCGGCCAGCCGAACACGGCGAACGGCCACAGCCCGGAGGAAAACCAGGTGTCCAGTACATCGGGATCTTGAGTTAAATCGCTGGTTCCGCAGGATGGGCATTTTTTGGGTTTTTCAATGGAAGCAATGGGAGGGCATGGATGCTCCAGGCTCGCGGCTCCATGCTCCAGGATTGATTTATTGCCTGTAGCCTTGAGCTGAGAGCCTTGAGCGCTGTTGGGACAGTAATACACCGGGATTGGGTGGCCCCACCAGATCTGGCGGGAGATGCACCAGTCCCGGATGTTGTCCAGCCAGGATAAGCAGGGTTTTTCCCAGGAGGAAGGAAAGATTTTGACCCGGCCTTTACGAGTGGCCTCCGCCGCCCGCTCCGCCATGTCTTTCATTTTGAGGAACCATTGTTCCGAAACCAGCGGCTCTACGATCGTCCCGCAGCGGTAGCAGACCGCCGCTGACAGCTTGTAGTCTTCCGTCTTCTCCAGCAGACCCTGGGCCTCCAGATCTTCCACCACGCGTTTGCGCGCCTCGAACCGGTCCAGCCCGGCGTAGCGTCCCGCCCGCTGGGTCATACGGCCCGAAAAATCGATCACGACCTCATGGGGCAGTTTGTGCCGCTCCCCGATCTCAAAGTCGGCGGCGTCATGGGCTGGCGTCACTTTCACCGCGCCCGTCCCGAACGCCGGGTCCACCGCCGCGTCGGCCACGATGGGGATCTGGCGGTCCATCAAAGGCAGGACCAGCCGTTTTCCGATCAGGGACTTATACCGCTCGTCCTCCGGGTTGACGGCCACGGCGGTGTCGCCCAGCAGGGTTTCAGGGCGCGTCGTGGCGACCACGATGGAACCGCCACCGCCCACGAAGGGGTACTTGATGTGCCAAAGCTGCCCCGCTCGATCCTCATGCTCCACTTCGATATCCGCCAGAGCGGTGCGATCGCGCGGGCACCAGTTGACCATCCTGGGCCCCCTGTAAATCAGCCCCTTGTCGAAAAGCTGTTTAAAGGCCGCCCGGACCGCCCGGGAGAACACCTCGTCCATCGTGAACCGGGTCCGCGTCCAGTCGCAGCTGGCTCCCAGCCGCCTGAGCTGAAGCAGGATGGCGTCCCCGGACTCCTTCCGCCACTGCCACATGCTTTCTAAAAATTTCTCCCTTCCCAGGTCATGGCGGGTCTTTTTCTCCTTTTGGAGGAGTTTCTCTACCACGTTCTGTGTGGCGATGCCCCCATGGTCGGTCCCGGGGACCCAGACCGTACGGTATCCCTGCATCCGCCGCCAGCGGATCAGGACGTCCTGAAGGGTATTATTCAGAGCGTGTCCCATATGGAGACTACCGGTGACGTTGGGCGGGGGGATGACGATGGAATAGGGGCGAGACCCTTCCGGGGGGGCATCGGAGGGCTTAAAATAGCCCTCCTTTTCCCAGGCCGGGTACCACTTTTTTTCCGTCTCAGCGGGGCTGTAAACCTTGGGTAATTCCATGGCGGAAAGCAATTCAATCAAAATGGCGGGACATTTGCAATTCGACTCCTCGATGGGCATGCTGACATGAAAATCATGCCGATTTTACGCGGGGGGTTGTCCATCCTGTCAGCGGCGATTTTTCCCTTGACAGCCCACAGGGGCGTTGGTATATATGTAGCGGGTTTTAGGAAAAACCCGAATCTCTGATACAACTTGGTTACAGGCCATGAGAAAGGCGCGGAATGAAGTCTGATGAACTGAGGAAGCAACTCCGCCGCAAATTGACTGTGATGTTGATCCCTCACAGCAATATCCGGCCTGTCCAGCTCCATTTATCGGTCTCTCTTCTGGTCGCTCTGCTGGTGTCCTGGGCCGGTTTGACGATGTGGTCCGGTTTTATCGTCAGCCGTCACGTCGACTATTGGAAAACGAAGGCGGACGAACAGGTGATGAAGGCCAAAGTGTGGTATTACTCCCAGCAGATCAAGAAATCCCGGGAGTATCTGGACCGCGTCCGGGAAACCCAGCTGGCGCTGGAAACCCTCCTCAATATGAAGACCCGCAAGGCGATCGTCACCTCGGAGAACGCCATGGGAGGACCCGGCCGGGCAGACCAGAAGGAACTGGCGTTGCTGTTAAACAAGCAGGCGTCGGCCCTGAGCATGGAGGACATCAAGGAGCAATTTGACGATATGGAGCGGGCGGGCGAAGGGGTCCTTCAAAATTATCAGGAGATCTCCAGCTACATTAAGGATCAGCATGAACTCTACCGGGCGACCCCGCTCAATTGGCCCACGAAGGGCCGCTTGACCTCTTATTATGGGCTGCGCAAATTTCCACTGGATGGGATGGATTCCGAGTTCCACCGCGGGATTGACATCGCCAGCCGCGAAGGGACCCCGATTCATGCCACCGCCGACGGGGTGGTGCGCATCGCTTCCTGGCAGGGGGGCTACGGACGGATGGTCGTCATTGATCACGGGCGCGGCTATCGCACCTATTACGGCCACAACTCTAAATTGCTGGTGAGCCCCGGGGACCGCGTGACGCGCGGCCAGCCCATCGCGTTGATGGGCACTTCAGGCCTGAGCACCGGCCACCATTTGCATTACGAAGTCTGGCGCCACGGCAGCGCGCAAAACCCGATGAAATTTGTCAAAGCGGATTTCGAAGTACAACACTAAGGGAGACCTCGCCCATGTTCAACAACAAACAAACCAACGGCATTAAAAAACCGGACGCTCAGCTCGAAACCATGGTCGGCGCCGAATCGTTTTTTCAGGGAACGTTGCGCTCGAAAGGATCGATCCGCGTCGATGGGAAGATTGAAGGCGGCGTGTCCGCGGACGGCGTCATTGTCGGGGAGCAGGGTGAAATCCAGGGCGATGTGTCCGCGCGATCCGTGGTGGTCGGCGGCAAAGTCACCGGCAACATCCACGCGACCGAAACCCTCGAGCTCTTAGCGAAATCTCAGGTGTTCGGGGATCTTCACGCGCCCCAGCTGGTGATCGCCGAAGGCGCCGTTTTTGAAGGCAGCTGTCTCATGGCGTCGGAAAAATCCAAGATCATCGAAGTCAACGTCAACTCCTAACCCAGCGAACCCCATCCGAATAGAGGCTATCATGAAAATCGAAAAGCGTCTCCCGGCTTTAACGGCATGTCTGGTCGTCTCCTTAAGTTCTTGGATGTGCGCGCAGGAGAAGCAACCGGCTGCCTCCGCGCCGGCGGCGGCAGAAGTTCCCGAGGGGAGCATCGAAGTCCTCCGCCTGGCGCTTTGCAAAAACGTGGCGGACCGGGAACCGGACCAGGAGATCACCAGCGCGGCATTGGGAGACGTCGTGACGGGTTGGATTCAGGTTCGCTCCGGGCTGGGGGAGGTCACCCTAACGCACCGGTGGCTTCATGAAGGGGAGAACATGGGCGATGTGCCCCTGGTCGTGCGATCCTCGCCCTTTCGGACCTGGTCGCGAAAAACGATGGGTGCGACCGGGAAATGGACTCTGCAGGTGCTCGATCCCCAGGGCGCCGTTCTCAAAGAAGCGTCCCTGACCGTGACGGCGGCGCCTCCCGTGGCGTCTCCGCAATAAACTCAAAAAATCGCTCTATTTTTAACCCTTCCTTCCTTTAGCTGCCTGCCTACCGGCAGGCGGCTTGCCTTCCCGGCAGGGTTTTCCTAAAATGTCGCGGCTACCAGCTCTCAGGGGCTGGTTTTTGTACGTCTGAACGCAAGGATCCCTCGCCGTTATGATGAACTTTCTTCGCAAGCACCAGTTCAAAATCTTTTTGTTCACGATTACGGTGTTTCTCCTCGGGACGTTCATCGGGTTCGGAGGGTATTTTTTCGCCTCCAAGGGAGGGCCGTCCGCCGCGATCGCGTCGGTGGACGGCGAAGACATCCCGCTGCGGGTTTTCCTGAGTCATTACCGGCGTGCGCTGGATCAGGTCCAGCCGGGAAAAACGCCGGACAAGGCCACCCTGCAAATTAAACGCGATGAGACCCTGCGCGACATGGTCCAGAGCGCGGTGTTTGCCAGGGAAGCGGCCCGCTACGGGATCCGCGTCCCGGACCAGCAGGTCGCCGTCAGCCTGACCCAGGCGCCCGCCTTCCAGGAGAAGGGGTCTTTCAGCTACCGGGTTTACCTGGAGGCGCTTCAGTCTCAAATTCGCATGAGCCCCAAGGACTTCGAAGAGGAACAGCGAAGGTCCATCGCGTTTTTCAAGCTGCGCTGGCTGATCCAGTCCGCCATCAAAGTGACCGACCGGGAGGCCGACATGATGTCGGCGGCCCGTAACGCGGCCAAGCCGCTGAAAACCCAGAAGGAAAAGTCCGTATTTCGCCAGCAGCTGTGGCAGGAAAAGGTGATGCACTCGTTTAACGAGTGGTTTTCCCGGATCGGACGGGATCTGAAGGTAAAAACGCATTTTGAACTGCTGGAGGGGGCGCGCTAGATGTCGACGCTGGTGGTGGTGGGAGTTCAATGGGGCGATGAAGGCAAAGGCAAGATCGTCCATTTGCTGGGGCATCAGGCGGACTGGGTGGTCCGCTATCAGGGCGGAAACAACGCCGGCCACACGGTCATCTTTGACAACAAACATTTCGTGCTTCACCTCATTCCCTCCGGCATCCTTCAGCCGGGGACGCAGTGCCTGATCGGCAACGGCGTGGTGGTGGACCCGGAAGCGCTGCATGAAGAAGTTCGCTTCCTGGAGAAGCGGAACGTTCACGTCCGCGGCCGGCTGCATGTGTCCGACGCGGCCCACGTGATCCTGGCGTATCACCGCTACCTGGATTGTTTGCGTGAAGACCGCGCCGGCGGGGGCAAGATCGGCACCACCCGCCGCGGCATCGGGCCGGCCTACTCCGACAAGGTGGGACGAAACGGCATCCGCATCGCGGATTATCTCAACCCATCCGTTTTTCGCCCGCTTTTGGAGCGGAACCTGCGTGAAAAGGCGCCGCTTCTCAAACGCTTCGGCTCCTTATCCAAGATACGCCGCGATGTGCTGAAGTCCTATCCCGCTCTGAAGCGATTTCTTCAGCCGCTGGTCACAGACGGCCCCCACCTGGTGTACCGCGCGATGGAAAAACGCAAGAAAATCCTGTTTGAAAGCGCGCAAGGGACCATGCTGGACGTCGATTTCGGAACCTACCCGTATGTGACCTCCTCCAACCCGGTGGCGGGCGGGGTCTGCATTGGTTCCGGCTTGGCGCCGAACCGTTTGGATGAGGTGCTGGGGGTGGTGAAAGCCTATACCACCCGCGTGGGGGAAGGGCCGTTCCCCACAGAGCTTAAAGACAGCCTGGGCGAAGCCTTGCGCCGGCGCGGCATGGAATACGGCGCCACCACGGGCCGTCCGCGCCGCTGCGGCTGGTTCGATGCGGTCGCCGTCCGCAGCGCCGTCCGGATCAATGGCTGTCAGTGGCTGGCGCTGACCAAGCTGGACGTGCTGGAAGGAACGCATCCTTTGAGGATCGCCGTGGCCTATCGCGTGGGAAACAAACGGCTCAAGGAATTTCCAAACGACCGGCAGATGCAGGCGGAAGCGGAGCCGGTGTATGAAGAAATGCCCGGTTTCCACGGCTCGATCCGAGGCATGAAGCGGTATGCGCAGCTGCCGGCCAACGCGCGGGCGTACGTCAGGCGCCTGGAACAGCTGGTCGGCGCGCCCTTTGCTATGATTTCGCTCGGCCGCAGCCGCGAGGAAACGATCATTCTGGACTCCAAATTCCCATGGAAACCTTAACTCTTTTTCGTCATTCCCCGCCGTCCTTAGCGGGGAATCCAGTGTCGTTAACGTCTCTGGACCCCCGCTTACGACATGCGGGGGCGACGGCGGTGTGGAATTGATATGAAAGCCTTGCTCGCTCTTGAATCCGGAAAAACGTTCCTCGGCGAATCGTTCGGCGCCGAGGGGGAAACCGCCGGTGAAGTGGTGTTCAATACCTCGATAGCCGGGTATCAGGAAATTCTGACGGATCCCTCGTATG
>Ga0155753_138_pt2 | contig 10146 bp, 10 predicted proteins | sample RifCSPlowO2_01_FD_107407 | JGI IMG/M metagenome (GOLD analysis project Ga0155753, IMG submission 107407) | Elusimicrobia bacterium RIFCSPLOWO2_01_FULL_59_12
TGAGGCTTCCCCTCACCCCCTTAGACCCGCACCGCAGGCCGAAAATTCATTTTTATTTTTTGGTCCGGGAGACATACAATGAGCGGGTGAGTCTTCGCAGCGTTTTTCCGATCGCCGCCCTGCTCCTTCTGCGGGGGCCGGTCCCGTTGGTCGGGGCCGATCTGCCCGGTATCGACCCCCTCCCCGCTCCCGAAGCCGTCATGAGCCGTGAGGCGCTGGAGGCATTCCTCACGCAGCAGAAAAAAGGGACGCCGCTGGAGATCGTCCTGCTCAAGGGCAAGATGATCCGCGGCCTGTTCGGGAGCTACGACGATTATTATGAGACCGTCTGGATCGTCCCCCGAGGGGAGCGGGGGGTGTTCACGGAGAAAAGCTACAGACTCTCCGGGATCAAACACGCCGGGGCGTGGGACCGCAAGAAGGAAGAAGCGCCGAGCGCCTCTCCCCTCCTGCAGGAGGTGGGCAGCAGCGACTATGAACTGCTGAAGGCAGGCAACGGCGTCCAGTAAGGACGGCCGGAGCCGGATTAGTCCCCGGTGGACTTGAGTCCGGGAAATTTCTCGTAGGAATTCGCCGAGCGTTTGAACCCCTGCCCCGCCGCGATGGAAAAAACGACCCGTTTGTCCTGCAACGGAAGCGGTCCGACCGCGTAGGCCACGTCAAAGCGATAGACCGACCCGGACGTGGATCGCGTGAGGCCCAACCGCAGGCCCACCCCGACGCTGGCATGGACGTCTTTGCGCGTAAAGGTTTCCCCCTGCGCCCGGACCTGCCCCACGTCCATAAAGCACGCGCCGCCCACATAGGCCAGATGCAGGACTTCGTGCGGGTAGAAGGCGCGCCCTTCAATATTCAGCAGGATGCTTTTATTCCCCGTGAAGGACTTCGATTTGAACCCCCGCAAGCCCCGATCGCCTCCCAGCTGGAGCAGGTTTTCCGTGTTCATATTCTGCACGTAGGCCGATTCGAGATGGGCGACGCCGGTGAAGGGGAACTCGGTCGGCAGGCGCTTGTAGGTGTTGACGTTTAAATAATAAAGGGTGTTGTCGAGGCGCCCTCCGGCTTGTCCCGGCGCGTAGGTGTTGAAGCGGCCCGTCATCCCGTAGCTCGCCAGCGCGAAGGCGGAGTTTCTCCTTCGAAGACCGAACGAATGGGTGACGGACAGCGGGAGCGTCACGTCGGTGGACCCCAGGGAGCGGCCGGCGTATCCCGCGGAGACAATCGCCTGGTGTCCCAGATTGATGTCCTCCACCCGCTCCGCGCGGTCCACAAACGTTTCCTTGATGAAGTCGGCCTGTATCCAGTTCCATTCCAGGTGAGGCCCGGTCCGGGTCGTGTACTCGGGAAGGGTGCCGGGCGGGGTTGTCGGTTCGGATCTGAACCGGTCGGTGATATAGGAATAGCGCAACAACAAGCGGTGCGCGCTTAGCGGGTCGCGATTGATGCGCCTGCCGACGAATGCGCCGCCCTCATGATGGTCGCGGCGGTAATGGGTCGTCTCCACCCCATTTTGGACGACCCGCTGGAGTTCGTCGTCGTGGAGCCAGCCCAGTCCTCCGGCCTGGCGGGTGTCCAGGGAATAAAAGGGCTGGGCCAGCGACAGGTTCTCCTTGTTTCCCGTGGGGGTGTTGTCATAAATGAAATTGAGCCGCGCCCGCGAGCCGAGCAGCTGAGGGTCGCCGTAGCTGTATTGATGGCTCACGCCCTCCGGCTCGTCCCTGTAAAAGTATGAAGCGGACTTGCCGTATCCGAGCAGATTCTCCTCCAGAAACCCCATCGCGAATCGGTTTTCTTCGCCTTCCCGGCCGAAGTCGGCTTGCGGCTGGGTCGTCCAGCTGTCGAGGGTTTCCACGAGCACGTCCACCCGCCCGTCGCCCACCGGGCGGGTTCGCACGCGCGAGTCTTTGATGAACGGCAGGGCGCGCAGGATGCGCTCGGATTCATCCAGTAATAAGGGGTCCGCCCGGTCGCCGGGCCTGATCAGCAGTTCCCGGCGGATAACGCGCTCTCGTGTGGTGACATGCAGGGCATTGGCCCAGGTATAGGGCCAGCGGTCCTCACCCGACACGGCAGGATCAAAGACATTTTTGGGGTGGATGAGGATGGTGCGGATCATCGGCCCGGAATGGCCGGCGGCCGCCCGTTTTCGTGCGGATTGGGCCTCGGCCGCGCATAGAGACACAGCGAAAACAGATAGAAATAAAGAGAGGGTTCGCCATTGCAACGGCAAAATCCACCTGCTAGACTGATCCATGCACGATGATAATACCATGAGCGTGATCAAAAACCCATCCCGATGGGCCGTCGTGGCGCTGGGCGTATTGACGGCGGCCGCCTGGGCCAGACCTCCCGCCTCGACCGACGATTTCCTGACCGCTTACAGCCGAAAAGATTTCAAAGCGGCCTTGAAACAGGTGCGCCCGTTGGCGGAAGAGGGGAACGCCTACGCCCAATTTACCATCGGGAAGATGTATGCCAACGGGGAAGGGATTTCCCGGGATTTTAAAAAAGCCGCTCAGTGGTTTCACAAAGCCTCAGAGCAGGGGATCGCGCTGGCGCAGTACCAGCTGGGGCGGTTATATGCCGGCGGCGCGGGAGTTGAGAAGAATATGGCCGAAGCGGCGCGCTGGTACCAGAAAGCCGCGGACCAGGGAGACGCCGATTCTCAGCACGACCTCGGACAGCTTTATGCGCTGGGAAGCGGCGTCGCCAAGAATCGCGTCACAGCGGCCGGCTGGTTTTTGAAAGCCGCCGAGCAGGGCCATCCGGATGCCGCCTACCGCCTGGGCGTGATGCTCGAGTCAGGCGACGGGATCGCCCGGGATTCCTCACAGGCGGACAAGTGGTTCCTCAAGGCGGCGGACAGCGGAAATAGGGAGGCGCAATACCGCGCCGGCCGGATGTACCGGCTCGGCGAGGGGATCCCGCAGGATTTCCAGAAGGCCTACACCTGGCTGCACAAGTCCGCCAGCCAGGGGGTCGCCAAGGCGCAGTACGAGCTCGCAGGCCTTTTTGAAAGAGGAGAGGGGACCGATAAAGACCTGGTGATGGCGGCGCGCTGGTATTACGAGGCGGCCCAGAAAAACCATGTGGAGGCTCAATTTCGTCTTGCCCAGATGCTGGCGATGGGCGAGGGGATCGCCAAGGACCCGCGGGAGTCCGTGAAGTGGTACCAGAAAGCGGCCGAAAGCGGGAGCGCGGAAGCCCAGTACCGCATGGGATTATTTCATGCCGAGGGCATCGTTTTGTCGAAGGACCCGGGAGAAGCGGTCATGTGGCTCAGCAAGGCGGCCAACCAAGACAACGCCCAGGCGCAATACCGGCTGGGCGCGATGTATCACGAAGGGCAAGGGGTCCCCAAAGACCCGGCGCTGGCGCGGCAGTGGTATTTTAAAGCGGGGCAGAACGGCGTCCCGGAGGCGCAGTATAACCTCGCGGTTCAGTATGCCGCCGGCGAAGGCGGCGCCAAAGATCTCGCCCAGGCGGCGGCTTGGTATCGAAAAGCCGCTGAAAAAGGAATCCCCGAAGCGCAATACAATCTCGCCGCCGCCTATGCGTCCGGCCAGGGTGTTCCCAAAGACCGCGAGCAGGCCATCGGGTGGTACCGCAAAGCGGCGGAGAAGGGGATCCCGGAAGCCCAGGTTGACCTGGCGCTTCTTCTGGCCGGCGGGGCCGGCGCTCAGAAAAATTACACGGAGGCCCTCAGCCATATGAAGCAGGCGGCGGAAAAGGGCAGCGTGGACGCCCAGTATTATCTCGGCGTGATGCTGGTCTCAGGCGAAGGGATTGCGAAAGATCCCGCGCAGGCGGCGTCGTGGTTCAGGAAAGCGGCGGAGAAAGGCCATGCGGACGCCCAGGTCCAGATCGCGTCCATGTACGAGAGCGGCGCGGGCGTGGTGAAGAATTTATCGGAAGCGGCGCGCTGGTATCAGAAAGCGTTTGATCAGGGAAATGCCCAGGTCGCTTACCGCCTCGGCGCGATCGCGGAAAGCTCGAGGGATCCGGGAAAGGCGGCGGCGTGGTATGCCAAAGCGGCCGAGCAGGGCAATGCCGATGCCCAGATCCGCCTGGGCGTGATGTATTACCTGGGAGAAGGCGTGGGCAAAGATCCCGCGCAGACGGCGCACTGGTACCGCAAGGCGGCGGATCAGGGAAACGCGGACGCGCAGTATCGCTTGGGTTTGATGTATGAGAGCGGCGTGGGGGTGTCGAAAGACGCCAAGGAGGCGGCCGGGTGGTTCCGGAAAGCCGCCGAACGCGGGATCGCCCCCGCTCAGTTGAGTTTGGGACAGTTGTATGTGAAAGGGGAGGGGGTCCCCAAGAGCGAGCGCCGGGCCCTGGAATGGATCCAAAAAGCCGCCGAGGGCGGCGATAAAAACGCGATGCAGCTGCTGGCCGACTGCTATGAAAACGGCTGGCTTAAACTTCCGCAAGATCTCGCGCAGGCCCGCCGCTGGCGCTCCCGGGCCAAACAGGTGAAGGAATGAAAACCCCCACCGTCACCCCGGCGGTCGTAAGCCGGGGTCCAGTCTCTATTAAAGAAACGACACTGGATTCCGGCTTAAGGCATGCCGGAATGACGATCCTGTTGGCTCTCTTTCTGTTTTCCGCTCCCGTACTGGCGAAGTCGTCCGAAGACAAAGTGTGGGTGATCGTGCGGCCGGTGCAGTGCCTGGGGAATCCCTGGGAGAAGGACTGGCTGGCCAGGAACAAAAACCAAGCGGCTAAGTACCCGCGCACGGAAGAGTTCGAGGTCCTCGCGGCGTACTTCGCCCGGAAGAAAATCCCGGTGCTGGACATCCGCGTCAAGCCGTACGTAAAGGGTGACATGCTCTGCCAGGCGTGTGATTGCCCCCGCGGAGACACCTTGTTCCTGATGATTTACGCCAAGCACGCCCCCAAGATGGTCCGCCTCGGCTACACCGAGCGCATGCCCGCTTCGCCGGCAGGCAGGCCCGCTGATCCCGTTCCAGCCGCCCAGAAATAAGCATGAAAACAGAAACGGCCGCGGCTCACGTCCTGATCAAGGGCCGCGTGCAGGGAGTGGGGTACCGCTTTTTCGCCCAGGACGCCGCGGAACCCTTCGCGCTTAAAGGGTGGGTTCGCAACCTGCCGGGCGGGGATGTGGAATGCGTCGTGGAAGGCCCCCGGCTGGCGATCGAACGTTTTCTGGAAGAGCTCCGCAAGGGCCCGCCCGTCGCCCGCGTCGACGCCGTCCAGGTCGACTGGCGCCCCGCCGCCGGCCAGCTGGCCGGCTTCACCATCCGCTGACTTTCCGGAGCGGCCCCGGTCGATGTGGACCCTGGAAGCCGGGCCGGCCGGTCCGCCATGAAATCCCACGGCGCGGATGAGCGCCAGCTTCTCCACATGCGCCGCATCCTCGCCAGCGCATAAGCATAGTTCCTATGCAATCTTGAATTTTTGGCGGAACGTATCGCGGATGCGCTTTACGGCTCGGAAGCATCGTTCCGCATCCTGAGCATCCGTTTTTGAACCGGGATAGCGCACTTCAACAGAGGAGCTGGTGAGAAAAGCCAGATCCTCCATGCAGGGAGTCAGCTCTGGAATCGACTTCGAGGTTTGTTTGGCGAGTGCTTCCAGGTCGTGCGTTTTCGGGAACGCCTGGTCCGTCTCCATCAGCCACGCTTTTAAATATTTTTCCACGCACTGATGAGCGTGAAAACACACCGCGTCACAGACAGGATCGTGGGATTCCTATTCGCGCACGGCAACTTTAAAATCTCCTTCCGCCTTGTCGATCCATTCCTTAGTGACCGGCTTCATAGAGCACCTTGCCCCTCTGGGTCACTTCCTGGATGAACGCATCCCCCATCGCCAACCGTTTCTGTATTTCCATCGGAGTCCGCACCAGAAGGTCGACAGGAAAAGGAAAATCGATCGCACGGCGAATCTTGACGGCTTGATCCACGTTGCGCAGCGATGTGTCCATGGCGACCAGCAGGTCCACGTCGCTGTCCGGCGTCGGTTTTCCGTAAGCGTAAGACCCAAACAAAAAGATGGCTTGGGGGTGAAATTGATGAGCAATCTGGGAGGCGATTTGTTGGATGGCGGATTCGTTAACCATGGCTAATTCCTTCGAGGGGTCATTGTATGTTTTTAAATCGTTTCAGTGAACGGCGAAGGCAGCACCGGTGTGGGGGTGAAAAGGAGGTGTCCCGCCGTTCCCCCTCGCCCGCCGAAGGTGGGAGAGGGGGGGGGTGAGGGCACATTTTCAATTCAGTCGCCCCTCCCATAGGTGATCCCACCGTTGATTTAAAAGCGCGACCCACACCTGCAAGATCGCCTGGACATTGATCTTATTCCAGCACGGGCCCGCCTGCTTGAGCCGGGAGCCGACCAGATGCTTGCAGCTCGAAAGAATGGAACAAATCGCGGGGGCAAGACCAAGCCCTCACCCGCGGCTCTCCCTCCGGTCGGCCTTGCCCTCTCCCGCCTTCCGGCGGGCGAGGGAAAATTCGGATCACCTACTTTTTACCCCCGCACCCGGCAGCACGATTTGCTTGATCACGCCTGCGCGGGTCCGGTGGGTGAATCGGCGCTACTTCGGGGCGCGCAAGAGACGGGGGCGCTGCGTGGGCGCGTGGCGGATATCATGGACCGTCCAATCGAATTCGAACACCGCTGTGCCGTACTGGGTGACCAGAAGTTTTTTAAGCTTCTCCGCGTCCGGGCGTCGGCGAGCGTCCAGAAGCCGGCTCAGATAATTGGCGGATCCCCCCATGATCTCAAAATCCTCGGCCGCCCATCGCATCAGGCTGGAGACGCGCAAGCGGCCCTTTTCAACGCGCAGGTGCTTCGGCGAGTTCACAAAATCAATGGAGTTTTCGCGGAGCGTCGCCTCCAGGCTTTCCGGCGTGTAGGCGAAATTGCGCAGCCGGGGGGAGCCCGCGGCCCCGCGCGATAGGGCAAAGTGCACGCGGGGATCGAAAATCTCCAAGGTCACCCCCGGGACCGGCCCATGGCCGTTGGTTTTGTTGATCTTGCCGCGAAGGATGCGGCGCTCGATGTCGTTCAAGCTGTAAGTTCCCTTCGCGATGGGCAGGGGGCTGTCGAAAAGCTCCGGCTGTTCGCTGAGCTTTTTCATCTTTTTTCGGAGAAGGACCTGCTGCAGGACCTGGGCGTTATAGGCATTGATCCAAAAGGCGAGCTTCTCCGCGTAGGCCCAGCCCTTCAAGTCCGCGCCGGCGAGCTGTTCAAGATAGCTTTGCAGGTCATGGAGCGAGTCGGCCCGCAGGCCTTCATAGTTCACGCGGCCGTCAGCGGCGACATAGGACTGGAGCAGGGTGTCGAAAAGAGAGTGGTCAAAATTCGCCATGTAGGCGGGCATGGCAGCGGACGGATTAACGGCCAGGCAAAGGCCGACGGTCAATAAGAAATTGCGCATCGGCTAAAACGACTTGATCCGCCAGATGGCGTCGGGGTTTTTTTGGAACTGAACGATGGTTTCGAGGATCGTGCCTTTGGGCCCCGTCACCGGGCAGCGGCAGGCGGCGGAGGCGGCCGTGGGATCGAACTCACAGTCGGAAATCTCTCCCAGCTTGGAGAACACCTCTTTCATGCGTTCCGGGCCCATGCGCTGGAACGACCGCCGGTACGCCTCGCGGGTGTCGCCCGTCGACGAATAATATCCCACGCACGCCTCCATGTCCGCCTTCGCCGCGGCCTGCTTCATTCTTTCCCACTGGGCTTTCAGAAAGACCTCCGTGTCGCTGGGCTGGTTCGCCGTCTGGAAATACTTCGGCATCTCCTGCTCGGTGAGCCGCTTATCCGGGACGAACGGGCTCGCCGCGGCGATCCGTCCGTTGGCGTGCATGGCTTCTTCCATCATCCGGTCCGCCCGGTCCATGCGTCCTTGCCGGGTGTAGAGGTTCCCTAAAATCTTATAGGCCGCCACATCATTGACATCCAGGTCGATCGCCTTTTTAGCCGCCGCCTCGCACTTGTCGTCCTCACGGACCATGAAGTAGGAAAATGCCAATTGGCGGTGGTAGGCGGAGTTATTCGGTTCCAGTTCGGCGGCCCGCACCCCGGCCGCGACGGCATCCGAGGGCTGGTTCATGTGCAGGTGCGCCAACCCCAGGTAGAAGTAGGCCTGCGCCTGGTCGTCTTTCAGCCGGATCGCTTCCTTATATTCGTCGATCGCATGCGGATAGTCTTTGGCGTAGTAGTACGCTTGCCCCAGGATGAGGTGAGGCTCCGGGCGACGCACCTTCTTTTCGATCGCCGCGGACGCGATCGCCCCCGCTTCCCCCCAGCGCTTCAGGAGGTCCGCGCAGGCCCGCAGCTCGGCCCATCCCGCGGACTCTTCCGGATCTTTCCGCAGGCGGTCCTTGTAGGCGTCGAAGTTCCGCTTGCAGAGGTCTTTTCCGCTGGCCGCCGCCACGGCGGCCTTCGACGAGGCCGCCCCGCCGCGCGCGGCCAGGTCCGGATTATGCCGTTCCGGGACCGGGGCGGGGTCTTCCGCGAAAGCGGGTCCTATCACCGCGGCCGCGAAAACGAAGGAAAAAAATAAAGACGGCCTCCGCATGGTTCTAAGTATATATCCGCATTCCGGACGTTTCGCCAGGGTATTATCATTAAAATCCCCGTTGAATTCGCGCCGTTCCCCGTGTAAATAATCGCATGCCGCTGACGGATTTTATGCGCCGGCGCCCGGCGTGGGCTTTGAGCGTCACGGTGGCGTTCGGGCTTTGCCTGGATCCCATCGCGGCCCGGCCGGTCGATGCCGGATTGTTGTCGATCGTGGGAGCGCGGGCGTGGCGCCCGCCTGTCCGGCAGGCAGGCCCGCCGCTCACGCCGCCCCCCGCGGAACCGCGCGTCAACGTGCTGGAAACCGACGGCTGGCGTCAGTCTCTGCGGGACGGCAGGCTTGAACCGGTGCCGCAGCTCCCGTTCCCGCGCGCCTCCAGGGGCTCGACCGACCTGCTTCCCAAAGCCCACTTCACCCCCGCCGCCTATCTGGAACAAATAAAGTCGCTTCAGCGCACCTACAGCCGCCAGCGCGACATCCTGATGTATTACGGAGGCATCCGCTACCGTCCAAATCGGGAAGGGCTGAATTTCAACGCCTGGTCCGGTGAGAATCTTGCGAAGCTGCGCGCTCTCGGCGCGCGCCCCTTTATCGGTTTGGAAGCGTTTGACCTTCCCGCGGTGCGCTCCATGGTCTGGCGGCTGAAGGAAGCGGGCTACGGGCCTCTGGACCGGATCTACATCCGGATCGGCTCCGAACCCGCCGCCAGCGCCTACGGCACGGAGGACGGCACGCGCCGGGGCAGGCGGCGCACGCCCGCGGCGTACGCCGCTTACCGGGGGCGATTCGCCCGGACCGCGGAGTATCTGAACGCGATGAACCGGCGCATCGGCTTGAATATCCACACCGTGTTCGCCGGGACCCACCGCGAGGACTTCACCCGCTATGCGCCGCCCGACGATCTCTTTGACGCGATCGGCTACGACCTGTATGTCACGCCGGAAAATAAACCCGCCGCGCTGCGGCAAATCCGCGATCTCTCGCGCCGCTACCCGCGCAAACCCCTGGTCATCCCGGAGTTCGGGATCGCCACCGAACGGCACGCTCGCGGATGGTGGGGAGTGCGGACGCTCTGGGCGGACCCGCAGTGGGCCGCCGGCGCGCTGGCGGATGTCCTGGAAGCCCTGGGCCGTCACCCCGCCGGGGTGGGGGGAATCACCATTTTCAGCGTGAACGTGTCGGGGCGCCGCAGCGGCCGCCGCTGGAATTGGGCGTGGACTCCCCAGATGTACGAAATGTTGAAAGAATGGCAGGCCTCGCCGCGCCGGTGGAGGAAGGAAGGATTCCACCTCTACGACCCGCAAAGTTATCCGGTCGGGCGGGACATTCTCTTTATCAACCGTCCGGAGCTGAAAATTGTCTATCGCAAGCTCGTCTCCGAAAAGTCGCCGGGCGTTCCCTTGTTCCAAGAATTCTGCCTTTACCGGGAAAACGAGGCCTGGGCGCGCCGCACCCGGGTCATCTACTTCCACGGTTCCGAAAAACGCCAGCACCTTTCCCGCCGCCCGATCCTATAATGGACCCCGTGCGCCGCTGGAACGTCATCCTGTTCTTCTCCCTGGCCGTTTCGTCGCCCGCGCGGGGGGACGTGACCG
>Ga0155753_162_pt8 | contig 10112 bp, 7 predicted proteins | sample RifCSPlowO2_01_FD_107407 | JGI IMG/M metagenome (GOLD analysis project Ga0155753, IMG submission 107407) | Elusimicrobia bacterium RIFCSPLOWO2_01_FULL_59_12
CTCGTGGAGGGCGGGATGACGTTTACCCGGGCCACGCGCGTCGATTTCGCCTACCCATCCGGGACCAGCATTTCGACGGCCCCGTTTACCAGCAATGATACGGGGCTGAAGCTGATCACAACCTTTGTCATCTGGCAGTCCGGTTCAGGGCTCAACAATCATGAAATGCATAATCTCATGGCCAACCCCGCCGCAAACCCCCTAAATGCCAGTTTCACGGGGACCGTCAAAGACACCTCCAACAACGCCATTCGAGACGCTCTCGTCCAGGTCGTTGACAATCCCAACTGGTTTGGTTTTTCGAATGCATCGGGTGTCTATCAGTTCAATGTCAGCCAGGGATCCTACACGCTCACTTGTTCGACTCATGGGTACTTCCCCTCCACGACAGGTAATTATCAATCCGTGGCCAGCGGCGAAGCAAAGACAGTCAATTTTGTCCTGGGCAAGATGTCCTCCGGCACCGCCACCGGGTACGCCTATCTCGCCGATCACCTCGTGATCAGCCAAGTGGTCGGCAGCACGCAGGATGCAACCGCCTTTTTTCAGGAATATGTCGAGGTGTTTAATCCGTCTTCCTACACCTGGACCATCGCGAGCGACGCCGCCACCGCCGTCATCGACCTCAAATATCAGCGCCGAGGAGGCTCTCTCACGACCATCGCCATGGATTACAGCACCTTAACGATCGGGCCGGGCCAGTATTACCTTTTCGCCAACACGGGAACCGTCACGGCGGTGGGCGTCGCACGAACGGCCGATGCGGTGTTCAGCGCCAGCAACGCGGACTTTCCGAACCTCATTGATATTAATACCGACGCAGGCAATGACGCGGCCGGTGTGGGCCTTGCCCTTGTCTCTGACGGGTCTTGGATCGACCGCGTCGGCTGGAAAAAAGCGGGGAACGACCCCCCGCTGATCGAAGGGGACGCGATCAACCAGTTCGTCGGATTAGAAGACGATGAACAATACGTGCGCATCTCGGGACCCTATGGCGTCGTTTCGGGCCAGGGTCGCGCCTACGACACCCATGACAACACTACGGATTTCGAGACGGATGGCCGCCAGCCGATGGTCTATCCCCCCCGGAATAGCTCAGACAGCGAACCGGTCGTGTCCGGCACGCCCGCCACCGGGGCATTGATTTCGGTCAACGATTCCCTCTCGCAGACCGGCACCTGCACGGACACCACCGTCAACGGCAAACCAGCGTGTTCCTTCACCGTGCCCAGCATCGCCACCGGAACCTGGACCCTGATCGTTTCGTCCGGCACGTATTACGAGGAAATCAGCTCTGTCACCATGACGGCCAGCGTCAGCACCGGCGTACCCAATGGGGCGACCTATCCGACCTGGGCGGTCACGGGAGCGACCACCACGATCCTGAACGACACCACCAGTTATGCTTTTATCTCAGGGGTGGTCACCGACGCAAACGGCACGCCTCTGCCCGGCATCGTCGTGGGCGCCGGCGGGCAGACGCGAAACACCTCCTCCGCCGGCCGCTATTATGTTTCCGTCCCGGAAGGGGATGTGCGCGTGACGGCCAATTACAATAACGCAAACATGGCTTACACCAGCCAAAGCAGCGATTTAACCGGATTGACGGCAGGCACGCTCTACGACCTCCCGTCAGGAAATCCCTCCACTTGGTTCACGCTCAGTCTGGGGGGTATCCTGAGAGGGTATTTCCGTACAGGATCCAACACCCCATTGCCCGGGCGCGTCGCGGTCGCGCTTTTAGGAGGAAACCAGGTCGGTCAGGCCGTCTCAGGCAGCAACGGCTATTTTTATCTCTCGAACCTGACGACAGGCACTTACACGATCACGCCGGCCCTGGACCCGGCAGAATCCGCAAGCCCCAGCAGCGTCACCGTGACCCTGAGTTCGACGGGGACCGCCACCACGGTCTCCACCTTCACGGTGACCAACGGATTAGCGGAAATTACCGGGCAAGTCATTTCCAGCAGCAGCGAGCCGATCACCACCGGGGTGCTGGTGGTGGCCAGTTCGACCACGTTGACCGGAGGAATAACCTCCCCGCCCCCCTCGATGAACGGCGGCACGGGCATCCTCTGCAACCCGTGCTATTATGCCGCTTCGAGCGACTCCACCGGCAGTTACTCGCTCATGGTCCGGAGCTCGACCGCCGCCTATAAGGTCTATGGCTGGTATACTGAATTCAGCGGCACGACCCCCAGCGTGACCCGCGCGGGACCCTTCAGCGTCACGGTCAGTACGGCGGGGCAGATTTTGTCGCAGAATCTACAATGGTAAAAGGACCCCTCAAACGAAGCGGCTTCACGTTGACCGAGATGATGCTGGTCGTGGCGATTCTCGGCCTGGTGGCTTTGTCGGGGCCCACCCTGATGACGCAGATTATCCGTTTCTACCAGCTGCATAACGCCAAAATAGAGATTCAACGGGACGCCCGCGTCGGCCTGGATATCATCAACCGGTTCCTTCGGCAAGCGCTGTCCTACACAGTGACGGTTGATCAGATAACGGGACAACCCCCTCATTCTCGAATCAGCTTCACGACCGTAGACGGCCGCGACATGATCTTTTACCAGCAGGGGCTGACGTTATTCCAGGTGGCCGACAGCACGACCGCCATTTCCAATAATCTGCGCTACATCGCCTTTACGTACCCCCGCAGCGATGATCCCTCCATTATCTCTGTGGCTATGACAATGGAAAAAGCCACCTTCCAGGGAAGTTACAAGGCCCTGGAATTATCTATTGAAAAAGTGAGGATTATGAATTGAAACGATCTTCTGAAGGGCAAGTCATCATCGGGGCGATCATCCTGCTTTTAGTGATGGCGCTCCTGGTCCCAGCCATTATCGTCTATATTCAGAACGAAAGCCGCTGGACGGTGAAACAACAACGTTCGACCCGCGCCTTCCAATTGGCAGAAGCCGCCGTGGAACGAGGCTTCCAGACGATCATTCAAAGCACCGGCAACTGGAACACCCTCCAGGGCGGAGGAACCCTGGCCAATTATGATTTCGACAACACGTATACGGACCTGCCGGGAGGGGAGTACGAAATTGCCATCGCCCAAGGACCCGGAACGCAGACCGTGACAATCACCGGCGCCGCCCGAGACACGTCCACAAATGAAATTCGCGCCGTACGCGGGGTGTTCAGCAACAGCGCCTCCAACGCCGCGATCTTCGCCGAGGGAGGGATCACGCTCACCAGCAACCCCGGAGTGGAGTGGGGCCCGGTCATGGCCCCGGCTCCGATCACCACCACTCACAACCACCCACGGTTTTACAGCTCCGGCAGCGTTTCGCTGGATGCCAATGGAGCCACACCGCCGAACTCGGACAACACGCAGTGGTGGTCCTATTATCCCAACCTTCCGCCCCCCCCGGAAGTCGACACGCAAGCGTACCTTTCATCGGCCACAGCGCAGGGGCATGTCTTTGCGGCGGGCACCTACAAAATGAAAGATGATGTTTGCGGAGGAGCGTCCAGCTGTGTGGGCACGTACTATTTTACCGGGGACACCACGTTAAAAACGCCGGCGGCCTATGTCAGCGATGGGAACATCGTCGTCATGGGGAATTTAACCCTGCAGGGGAGCGCTGGCGACGGCGCTTATACGGCCGATCTGCCGCCGAATGCATGGAAAGAATACGGCAACGATTGGGCGGATTACATCGCCGACTACGATGGAGGCGCCCCCGCATCGTTCCCCGGCGTCAACGGGACCTACGCCCCGGCCGGTTTGACGTTCGGCATTGACAAGGTTCTGGTGCATGGGTTTATTTATGTGAAAGATTCCTTCTCGATCACCGGCGGCGGCAACATGAGCGTGCACGGGAGCATGTACCTGGGGGACCCCAGCAGCATGGACGGATCCAACGTCAAAATTTACTACGACAATTCCGTGACCGTGCTCACCAAAAATGTATCACTCGGGCGCACCTCCTGGGAGGAAGTCGGCGGCTGCGCCTGGTCCGGCGCGCACCCTGTCTGTCCCTAATAACTAAGCAGGAATATTGGAGAGGCCTTGAAGCAGGAGGCGCCACTCATTACGGGCGCCTTTAAGGCGGGATTCGTATTCTTGTAGTTTGGCTTTCCAGTGCTGGCGGGCGGTCGCAACGGCGCGACGAGCTTCGTCCGCAGCCGCATGGCGGGTGTGCTCTGAGTCTTTCCAGGCCGTTTCCTTCAGCTCGCGTATCTTCGCTTTAGCCTCGGCCCACTGAACCATCGCATGGTCCATGCGGACTTTGGCCGCCTCCAGGCGCTGGCGCCAGGAAACGCCCAGTTCCGGTGCAATTCGCTGCAGATGCATTTCGGCATCGATGGCATCCACTTCAACCCGAGCTTTCAAAATCAAGTGCGGGGGGATCCTGTGCAGCCGTTCCGTCATTCTGACCGCATGGAGCGCCCAAATCATCCATTTGGTCGGGTCCCACTGGTACCAGTGGATCCCATTCCGGTAATCCGATGGAAACCGGTGGTGAAAATTGTGATACCCTTCCCCGTTCGTCAAGAACGCCAGCCACCAGGAATCCCGGGACGTATCGGTCCGCGCATAGGGCTGCCGGCCCCACATGTGCGCCAGAGAATTGATGAAAAAGGTCATATGATGCACAAACACCACCCGGACCAGCCCGCCCCAGATCAATCCGCCTACGGGCCGTCCGATCAACGCGCCTGCCAGGAGGGGAAAGCCGAACCCGACCACGACGGCGACTTGCCAGTGATAGCGGTGCTGCCAGCGGACCCATTGATCCCTCAACAAATCGCCCACGTTCGTGAACGACCGATCTACAGGCGATTGATAGAAGATCCACCCGATGTGTGAGGTCCAGAATCCCAAAGCCGCGTTATAGGGGTCCCGCTCCGTGTCCACATACTTGTGATGATTGCGGTGATCGGAGGCCCAGTTCAGAACCGAATTCTGGAGAGCGCAGGCCCCGAAAATCAGATAGAACAGCCGGACCAGCGGGTGAGCCTTATAACTCACATGGGCAAAGTGACGGTGATATCCCCCGGTGATGCTCAAACCTGTGGCGAAAAACATCAAGAGAAACAGGGTGATTTCCAGGGGATGGATGCCATACAGGCGGGTATAGACAACCGCCCCGATCAACGCGGCCAGGGGCGAAAGTGTCAGAAACAAAACGTTGGGCCAATACAGCGGTTTTTGAGTCCGGGCCATTCGTGTCCTTCCTCCGTTAGGCGCGAAGCCCGATGAGTTTAACACAATAAACCGTCAAGAGCCACCCCCCCTGCCGCGGTGTGGCGGTACGAAGTATTCCATGCAGAGTCGTCTCAGGCAGGTGCCTGGTAGAGGTCTTCGGGGAAAAAGGTATAGAGGTCGTCAATGTCGATTGTTTTCACCTCTTTAACATCGCGGACGAGCCGGCAGCGGTAGCGGTTGAGGTCATAGATGTTGATGGGGTGCGTGACCAGGTCGTTGCGCAGCCAGACCGCGATCAGAGTAAACCACGTGCGGACATCCGGGCCGATCTTGTAAGGGCTGATGACTTTCGTGCGCAGGGGGTCGAGCGCGATCTGGTAGGCGGACAGCGGTGTCCCTTTGGAATCGGCGAAGTAAGCGCCGTGATTGGGGTCCAGACAAACCCATTTGCCCAGGCTCGGGACCCAGGCTTCCGCGACTTCGTGTCCCTGGATCGTGACATGCCGGGCATAAAGGCCCAGGGCCTGAAGCGACTGGACCAGGACATAGCAGTAGTGGGCGCAGAAACCCGACTCCTTGCCTGCCCGGAGCGCTGGGAGAAGCTCCAGGGCGTTTGTCGTCCGGTAGACCCTCGGTCTGCCCGGCTCGAATTGACGCCGCGTCCATAAAAGAGTATTGCGGACGGTGTCCCAGTCCGTTTCGCCCCGCAGGGCGTCCAAACCCTCGCGTTCGCGCAGCGTGCGCAATTCGCGGGGGGTGTTATAGAAAAATCGAAACCGCGACGCATTCAGTTTGGCCATCGCACGCTGTTCGGGCGTGTGGAGAATTTTGACCCGATTGCGCGGCAGAGGCTGGCTGTTTCCCGGCTGTCCGAATAGCTGGATGACCAGTTTTTGATTTCCCCCGCTTAGGATGGGAAATCGTTCGTCATCGATCAGCAGGCTGTAATTCTTGCTCACCTCTGTTCGCAGTATGATTTCCGATTCCGGGAGGCGCACGACGTACGCCAGCAGGGCCGTTTCAAAGAGAAGGAGAACCAGGAGAATGCGGGTCCATGCGGGGTAGGAAATTTTGCGGGCTTCGATAAGCTGAATGCGGCGCATGGTCAGGGGCTGGTATTATAGCGAAAGAGGAGTTTGAGGTAGCTGAGGATCGTGCTCGGGATGTGGATTTTGCTGCCCGAGCCGCGTTTGTCGTAGCGCAGTTCAAAGGGAACCTCTCCGGCCCGGGCGCCCTGCCGCACCACCTGGATGAACAAGTCCGTCCCGCCCGCGAAGCCGCGTTCATCGATCAATCGCTCTCCATGGCGTTGATACGCGTTTTGCAGATCCCGCACGCGATAAGCTCGAAAACCGTTGGTGTACGCGGCCACGCCCGGAAAACGAAAGCGCATCCGGAAAAGCGCGTTGGCGCCGCGGCTCAACACCGTTCTCAAGAATGGAACTCCCCGCGCCTGCCCGCCTTCGGCGGTGTAGGATCCCGTGACGGCGCCGAAACCCTCTTCTATTTTTTTGATCAGATCCGGGATGGCGGCCGGGGGGTGGGTGTTGTCGGCATCCAAGGTCACCAGAATGTCTTCCGGCCGGGCATTTCGGAGCACCCAGAGGACGCCCGTTTTAAGGGCCGCGCCATAGCCTTGATTGGCGGCATGCTGCACGTATTGCAGCGGCATCCGGCCCGCCAGGGTCTTGGCCAAGGCGGCGGTGCCATCGGTGGAACCATCGTCCACAAGGCAAAGGGTGAAGCGGATCTTCAAGGGCGTCAGGGTATGATGGATGTCAGGTATCAATTCGCGGAGAGCGGCCTCTTCGTTGAAGGCGGGAAGGAGAACGTAAAGGGATGCGGACAAGTTAATGGGATCCCTGAGGGATCGGCCGGGCGCGGCGGACTTGTGTCAGCATGAGAAGCGCCAGGAGCGCGAGGATCACGGCGACCCAGCCGATGGGATCCAAGGCATTCGATCCTAAGCGCGTGCGCGCCGTGACCCCCAGCGACCAGAGGGTCATGACCAGCATGAACGCCGCCGGAACGGCCGTCGGCCAGATGGGTTTTCCGAGCCGCCTCAGCCATAACGTCAGGCCGACCAGCGTCAATCCGGCCAACAGCTGGTTGGACGTTCCAAAGATCGTCCAGAACATTTTCCACGCGGGGATCGCCTGCCCCGAAGCGTCTTTGAGACTCATACAAACGAACACGCCGGGCAGGGCGAGGCTCATGATCGTTGCCGCATGCTTGCCTTGAGCGCTCTTCCACCCCAGAAGTTCCTGAAGAATATAGCGGCTTAACCGGGTGGCCACATCCAGGGTGTCATAGATAAACGTCGCAAAGGCGAGCAGCGTAAAAGACATGGCCCATTCCCGCGCAACACCGAAGGTCTCCACAAAACGGCTTAACCCGGCGGCATAGATCCGGTCCGGCTGCGAGGCGGTCAGTCCGTCGCCGGGCGCCAGGAGCATGACGGTCGATAGGGCGATCACCGCGACCAGGCCCTCCAGCAGCATACCGCCGTAACCCACCAAATGGGTGTCGCTTTCCTGCGCGACCTGTTTCGAGGTTGTTCCGGAGCTGACTAATCCGTGAAAACCTGAGCAGGCGCCGCACGCGATGGTCACAAAAAGCATCGGGAAAAGCGGCAAGCCATTCAACGCCTGCCATCCCAGAAATGCCGGATACCGCACCGATTCGCCGCCAAGGAATATCCCCACGACCCCTGCGGCCAGGACGATATATAGGAAGAACCCTCCCAGATACCCCCGGGGCTGCAGCAGCGCCCACAGGGGGGTGACCGACGCGAGAAAGCAATACGCCAGAAGCAGGAGGTTCCAGACGACCTGCGGCCGCAGGCCGCCGAGAGCGGGCATCTGAATCGGGAATGACTGGCCGAACCAGATCGCTCCCGCGACGAGGGGCACGAAGATGACGGTCGCGCGCCCCAGGGTGATTTTCCCGGATCGCAGCCAGAACCCCATCGCCACCGCCAGCAAGAGATAGAGCAGTGAAGCGGTCGCGACGCCGCCTCCGTAGGTGGGTTCCATAAAGGACGCGCTGGTCAAGTCGGTGAAGGCCGTGATCACGTAAACCAGGGACAGCCAGATGAACAGGAGAAAAAGCAGGTACGCCCGGCGTCCCATCTGCTCCCCGACGATTTCAGCGACGGATCGCGCGTCGTGGCGCACGGAGCCTATCAGGCTGGAAAAATCATGAACCGCGCCGAAGAAGACGGCGCCCAAAAGGATCCACAGCAGGGCCGGAAGCCATCCGAACCAGAGTCCGGCCAGGATCGGGCCGACAATCGGCCCGGCGGCCGCGATCGCGGAAAAATGCTGGCCGAGCAGGAGCGGGGCGCGCGCCGGCACGAAGTCCTCGCCGTCGTTATGGACCGAGGCGGGAGTGGGCGTCACGTTGGAGAGCGTGAAAAAACGGGCGATGACTCGTCCGTAGGTGAAATACGCGATCAGGAAAAAGGCGCAGGCGCCGAATGCGATCCAGGAGAGCGGCATGCCGGTTATTTTACATGTTGTCGGTCTTAATAATTCAGCGTGCGGAGCGTGGCGCCGGGATAATAAAAGCGGATGATGTCGGCGCAGCTCTTTTTTGCGGCGGCCTGTCCCGCGGCGCCGGTCTGACAAAGCCCGACGGCATGGCCCCACCCTCCTCCGTAAACCCAGAACGATTCCGGGGCGCCGTCAGGGTCCAGGTGCGCCTCCGCCAGAAAAAGCGTGCTGCGCAAACTTCCCAGCAGGTATCGGATCAAGTTCTCGCGTTTGATCGTCCGCGTTTGCCGCGACCCTTCGATTTGGATCTCGCGCACATTCCCGCTTTCGGTCCTGCCCACCGGGAGGATGCGACGGATCCGGCCGACGCGGTGGCGCTTGCCGAGGTGTCTCTGCAAGTCCGCCGCCGGGATGATCCGGAGCCAGCGAAACTCCGATCCGGGGGACAGCTCCGGCGCGTTGCAGTAAGCGGGAGGCGCGTTCTTTATCCAGAGCAGGACCTCCCAGGGGGAACGGGGAGGCTCCAGGCGGCCGGGATCCCCATCCGCGCGGCGCTGGAGGTACGGGACCTCATGCCAGCCGGACAGATCGCTGGACCGCTGGGTAAAACCGCCGCAGGTGGAGTGGTAAAGCGTATTCGCCAGGCCGCCGCGGTAATACGCCACTTGCCCCCGCGTCGATAGAACCGCCTGGCGCACGCGCGGATCCTCTGCCCTGACGCCTTGATACACCTGACAGTGCTGGCTGTCGCAAAGATCGTAATAGTATCGCCCGTGACGGCGGAACCCCTGTTTTCGGAGCAGGGTTTGATTGCGCGCGATGACGGCTTGGACCTTCAGCACCTCCATCGGCCAGCGGGCCGGGACCTCCGCCGGCACCACGCCCAGCAGATAGGCCTCCACGTTGACCCGGTTCACCGGCGATATCACCCGCTCCAGCGCAGTCAACTCCAGTTCGCCGCGGTACTCGCGGTCGTCCCAGCCGGTGCGCGAGGCGTCCGCCGGGACGCCGTCAACGATAAACGTTCTGAAGCGCGCGTCCAGGGGTTCAAAACGCAGGGTGCGGCGGAAGCGCCCGTATCGCCGGCCATCCGGCCCGATCAACTCCAGATGATGCGGCGCCGCCATCCGCGCCCGCCAGGTTTCTTTCGGTCCGCCCTGCGCGTAGACCTTTCCCGTTCGCGTGCCGACCACCTGGAAAGGCCCGGCGAAACGCATGGTTAGGGTGGTCACGCCTTGCGGGCGGCCCTGGCTGTTGGTGTTCAGGCCGATGCGGACATATGGGAGACGCTCGGTTTCCGGCACCGCTTCTACATGGGGACTGAAAGCAAGCCGCACGAACGGTATGATGTCGCCCGGCTTTTTGATGAGTCGTGGATGCAGCGCCTGCTGCTTCCGGTAAATCGGGTCATTGCGCGGGAAAGCGTTGAGATACCGCGCGTACTGACCCCAGGC
>Ga0155753_112_pt1 | contig 10073 bp, 10 predicted proteins | sample RifCSPlowO2_01_FD_107407 | JGI IMG/M metagenome (GOLD analysis project Ga0155753, IMG submission 107407) | Elusimicrobia bacterium RIFCSPLOWO2_01_FULL_59_12
CGGAATTGATCACGCCGATCGCGATGGAGAAGGGCGTGCGTTTCGCGATCCGGGAAGGCGGACACACCGTCGGCGCCGGCGTGGTGACCGAGGTCGTCGCTTAAGGGACATGTATGGCCGAGCGAATCATTTATATCCTGTCCTGTCTCGACTGCAAGAACAAGAACTACACCTTTTCCCGGGGACGAGCCAAGGAATACAAGGTGGAAGTCAAGAAATTCTGCCGGGCTTGCGGCAAGCACACTCCTCATAAAGAGACGAAATCCTCCTAATTGACTTTAAAGGACCCATTCAGCTATCATTGACCCTGCCTCCGGACCAGGGGGCGTTTTTTTTGCTTGGTTTTGGGGGGGGAATCGGTTAACTGGTAAACCACGGGTCTCCAAAACCCGGACTGGGGGTTCAAGTCCCTCTTCCCCCGCGCTTTTAGAGCATGAACAAGTTTATACACTTCGTGCAGGAAGCCTATCAAGAGTTGAAGCTTGCCAGCTGGCTGACGCCTCAGCAGATGGTCGCTTCCACGATCGTCGTGCTTATCTTGACGGTGATCGTGTCGCTGTACGTGACGGTCGTTGATCGCATCTTGTTGTTTTTGGCGAGCATCGTATTGCGGATCGGATAATGAGCGAGAGCCAGACAGTGACAGATCGCGGATGGTATGTGATTCATACCTACTCGGGCCATGAGGACCGGGTCAAAGCCTCTTTGGAAAAGACCATCGAGAACCTGGGCCTGCAAAGCAAGATCCACAAGATCCTGATCCCTACCGAAGAAGTCATGGAGATCAAGCGGAATCGCAAGCAGGTCAAAAAGCGCAAATTTTTTCCGGGGTATGTGATGGTGGATATGTCGGTGGACAACGAGACCTACTGGACGATCCGGAATACCCCCGGCGTGACCGGTTTTCTGGGGGGCACCAAGCCCATTCCGCTGCCCGAAGCCGAGATCAAGAATCTGCTCGAGCTGGCCACCACCGCCCCCGCCGCCAAGCCGCGCCCCGCGGTTACCTTCGATAAGGAAGAAGGCGTTCGGATTATTGACGGCCCCTTCCGCCACTTTATCGGCGTGGTGGAAGAGGTCAATGAAGAGCGCGGCAAGATGAAGGTCATGGTGTCGATTTTCGGCCGGCCGACCCCGGTCGAGCTGGATTTTTTGCAGGTAGAGAAGCTCTAAGCAATTAGTTCGTCATTCCCGCGAAGGCGGGAATCCAGTGCCTTTAAGCCGCTGGATCCTCCGCTTACAGCCGCGGAGGACGACAAAAAGGTCGTGGAGAAACTATATGCCACCTAAGAAAATTAAAACGCAGATCAAATTACAGATTCCCGCCGGAGCCGCCAACCCGGCGCCTCCCGTGGGTCCGGCGCTCGGCCAGCACGGCGTGAATATTATGGATTTCTGCAAACAGTTCAACGAGCGCACCCAATCGAACGAGCCGGGCATGATCATCCCGGCCGTGATCACCGTCTTTGAGGATCGCAGTTTTAGCTTCATCACCAAGATGCCGCCGGTCTCCGCGCTGCTGAAGAAAGCGGCCGGCCTGGCGAAAGGCTCCGGCGAGCCCAACCGCACCAAAGTGGGAAAGCTCACCCGCCAGCAGGCGGAGGACGTCGCCAAGCAGAAAATGGTGGATCTTAACGCCCTTTCCTTGGAGGCCGCGCTCCGCATGGTGAGGGGAACGGCCCGCAGCATGGGCATCGAGGTCGCGGACTGATGGGAAAACGACTAGCCGCCGTAGAAAAGCAAATCGATCGCAGCAAGGTGTACACCGTGGAGCAGGCCGCCGGCCTGGTGAAAAAAGCGGCCACCGCAAAATTTGATGAAACGGTTGAGATTCACATCAAGCTCGGCGTGGATCCCAAGCAGTCCGACCAGAACGTCCGCGGCACCGTGAACCTTCCCAACGGCACGGGCAAAGACAAGCGCGTGGTGGTGGTCGCCAAAGGCGAAAAAGTGAAAGAAGCCCTGGCGGCCGGCGCTTTCCTGGCGGGGGATGCCGACGTGATCGAGAAAATATCCAAGGGGTGGCTGGATTTCGACGTGCTGGTGGCGACGCCGGACACGATGAAAGATTTGACGAAACTTGGCAAAGTGCTGGGCCCCAAGGGCCTGATGCCGAACCCCAAATCGGGGACGGTCACCTTCGAGGTCGGCCGGACGGTGAAGGAGTTGAAGGCAGGCCGCATCGAGTTCAAAGTGGACCCGGCGGGCATTGTGCACAGCATTGTGGGCAAAGCCAGCTTCAAGGAAGATAAACTGGCTGAGAACGCGAAAACTCTCCTGCACGCCCTGGTCGCCGCCAAGCCGGCAAGCGCCAAGGGAATCTACATGCAGAGCATCACCCTCACCTCCACCATGGGTCCCGGCGTCAAGGTGGATCCTTCCCAGAAATTCGAATAGTTTGGCCGACGCCCCGCCCCCCGCCTCTCCGATCCTGCCTGCGTCCCTCTGGCAGCAGCTCTCCTCTCGCGAGTTAAAGCATCTCGGGTCCGCCCTCCGGCATCGGGATTTCCGGTTTTTTCTCGGGGGCGCTTTCCTTTCCAACGTGGGAAGCTGGATGCAGTCGGTCGCGCAGGCCTGGCTGGTCCTTCACCTCACGGATTCCCCGTTTTATCTCGGCCTGGATGCTTTTGCGAACACCCTGCCCCTTGCGGCTTTTTCGCTTTTGGGCGGGGTGGCGGCGGACCGATTCGACCGCAAAAAACTGCTCTTGTGGACCCAGTGGGTCATGCTGTTTTTGGCGCTTGTTCAGGCTGTTATGACGCAGGTCCACCTCATCCGCGTGTGGCATGTCATTTTCTTTTCGTTCTGCACCGGTTTGACCCAGGCGATCGCCTGGCCCGTCTATCAGGCCGTGCTGGCCAATATCGTTCAGCGCGAACACATGTCCAATGCGATTGCGCTAAATTCCACCCAATTTAATTTAGCCCGAACGCTGGGTCCCTTGCTGGGCGCCATGGGATTGAGCGTGTTCGGTACGGCGGGATGCTTTTATGCCAACGCGGTCAGTTTTGTAGCCGTGATCGCGGCCCTTGTCCGGGTTCACCAACCCACCAACCGCCGTTCTCCGGACTCCGTGGAAACGGGCGTTATCGCCTCTATCCGGGAAGGGTTCGGGTACTTGGCGACAGAAAAATCGCTCGCCTGGGTCCTGGTCACGATGGCGGCGACGACGCTTCTGGGAATTCCCTTGGTCACCCTGCTCCCCGTGTTTGCGCGCGATATCTTGAAGGTCGGCGCTACAGGCCTCGGCATCCTGGTGGGAGCATTCGGCGCGGGCGCTGTTTTTTCGGGCATCCTGGTGGCCTTCCTGGGAGATTTTCGCGGTAAAGGCCTTTTCGTGATGCGTTCGGCGCTTCTTTTTGTCGGCGCCATGATCGGTTTTGCGGTGTCGTTGAATATGCTGGTGTCCGTGATCTGCTTGTTTCTGGCAGGATTTGCGATGGTGGGTTATGCGTCGGTCATCAACACGATGATCCAAAGTGCCGTACCGGATCATTTGCGGGGCCGCGCGATGAGTCTGTTTGTCTTTTCATTCGGAGGCTGCATGCCGTTTGGAAACCTGATGGCCGGCTATCTGGCCCATGTGTTCACGGCGCCCCGCGCGCTTCTGGGACAGGGCCTGGTGCTCGGATGCGTGGTCCTGTATATTTTCTACGTCCGCACCGAGGTTCGATTGCGCGTCTGAGGGAGCCGCCGCGCGTCTGGCATTCCAGAAACAAGTTTGATAAAGTTTCGACGTGAAGTTTCTGCTGTTCACTTTTCTTGCCGTCGTTGGCGCGATTATCGCCGTTTTGACCTCCATTCAGAACGGTAGCCTCGTGCGCTATCTGGATACCCACCCGCACCCGGTGTACGTCCCGAAAATCACCTACGCGTTGGGGCATGGCTACACGGTGGTGGGGGATCTGGATGAAGCCACAACCTATTATTACCGCGTGGCGGAGCAGTATCCCAAATCAGAACTCGCGGAGCCGGCCTACTTCAACTACCTCAATGCGTTGGACGAGCTGAACACCCCTCGCCTTGAAATGGCAACCTTATATGAATCCTACCTGTCGCGCTTTCCCGAAGGTCCGCACGCCGGGATGGTCAAACGGCGGGTCTACCTCTGCCGCACCAAATAAAAAGACACATCCCATGACGTCATTCCCGCTTTCGCGGGGGTGACGGCTGTTCCTATTCTCGAGTAATTTTAAGGATGGTCAAATGGTAGCCGTCTTTGCCAAGGGCCACTTTGACCGTGGTGTTAACGGGGTGTCCCATCAGGCATTGGCCGAGGGGGGAGGTGACGCTGATCAAACCTTCCCGCGGATTGGCTTCCGCGGCGTCCACCAGCGTGTAAGTGGATTCAGACCCTTTTTCATCTTTTACAACAACCGTGGCGCCGATATAGACCTTGTCGGAGGGGATATTGGCTTGGTCTTCCAGCAGGCGGGCGGAACCGAGTCTGTTCTCTAATGCGGCAATGCGCCGCTGCACGTGGGAGAGATCTTCTTTGGCGGCATGATACTCGGCGTTTTCTTTGAGATCCCCTTTTTCCATCGCCTCCTTGATTTCCTGGGCGAGGAGCGGCCGGCGCTTCTTTAACTCGTCAACCTCCTGGAGCATTTTCTGATAGCCTTTCCGACTGATAAAAATGTTCTCGCTAGGCATGCCATGAGTATACATGGAAACAGGGGGTCCCAAAAAGCTAAAATTACGGTCTCTATGCCGACGGAAACGCTGCTCGCATCGACCGGAATTTCGTACACGCAGGACCTGTTCCGCTATCACCGGCGCAGGACGCGTGTGGTTTACGTGGGGGATGTCGGGGTGGGGGGATCGAACCCCATCCGGGTCCAGTCCATGACGACCACCCCGACCGCGGATGTGGACGCCACAGTGGCCCAGAGCCTCTCCCTGATCAACGCGGGCTGCGAGATCGTGCGCATCACGGCCCCCACGATGAACGACGCCCGGGCCCTCGGGCAGATCAAAAAGACTCTGCTCGCCAAAGGGGTGAAGGCGCCCCTGGTGGCGGACATTCATTTCAATCCCGAGTGCGCGATGGAAGCCGCTAACCATGTGGAAAAAGTGCGCGTCAATCCGGGCAATTACGCCGATTCCAAGATTTTTAAGGTCAAAGAGTACTCCGACACGGATTACCAGGTGGAACTTCAGCGCGTGGAAGAGCGCTTCACGCCTCTGGTCCTGAAGCTCAAGAGCCTGGGCCGGTCCATGCGTATCGGCAGCAACCATGGGTCGCTGTCGGACCGAATCATGAACCGCTATGGGGACAGCCCGGAGGGCATGGTGGAATCGGCCCTGGAATTCGTCCGGATCTGCGAAAAGAACGGCTTTTACGACGTCATTCTTTCGATGAAATCGTCCAATCCGAAAGTGATGATCGCGGCGTACCGGCTTCTCGCGGCGCGCATGGCTCAGGAAAACATGGATTATCCTTTCCACCTGGGGGTGACCGAAGCGGGCCAGGGTGAAGACGGCCGTATTAAATCGGCGATCGGCATCGGGAGCCTTCTGAACGACGGGTTGGGCGATACGATCCGCGTCTCGCTGACCGAAGATCCGGAACGCGAGGTGCCGGTGGCCTTTGAGATCGCGAAACCGTATCAACCAACAGCGGACGCGGGGACGCGGGGACACGGAGACACGGGGACAACGGACCATGGATTCGCCGCGTCCGACGCATCCCACGTCGACAACCCTTTTCACTACGCCCTTCGGCCGACTCGCGAACTTCAGATCGGACCGTTTAAGTTGGGCGGGGAAAACGTTGTCCGGGTGATCGGTGATTTTTCTCCTTGGTTGAAGGAAGCGCCTGACGGCCGGGCCGCTGGCCTCAAGCTGTCGGGTCTACTTGAAGAGCAGCAGGCGTCGGGGAAGGATCAAGCGCCGGAAATCCTGGAGTGGCCGGTCCGAACCCTGGCCGATCTGACCCGTCTGCAAGAGTGCCGGCGGGCGCTGGGCGGGGAAACGTCCCGGTTGGCATTCCTGGGACGGTTCAGCGCTCTCCCGTTGGCCTTGGCCGGTCTCCCCTCCGTGCATGCGGCAGTTTTCCCGGCCGATTATTCGATGTCCAGTGAGCAATGGCTGGACGTTTACACCCAATTTCTCAAGGCGGCAAAAAAAGCGAATGTCCCGGTCATCCTGGAACTGGGACCCTGCGCGTCCGGCAATAAACTGGATCCTGCCCGCAACATGATCAAGAGCATCGAGTTTTGCGAACGGGTAGGGCATCGGGACCTGCTGGTATCCTTTAACCTCCCGACCGTCCAGGAATTGATTGCCAATGTCCGGCTGGCCGCTGCGGCGCTGAGATCATCCGGCCAGGACCCTCCCTTCCATCTGCGCTTGCCCGGCCATTCCGATTTTAATCTGCAGCGAATCCAAGCCTCCATCGCATTTGGATCGCTTCTTTGCGACGGACTCGGCAACAGCATTCAAGCAGGCGTGGGGACTGATCCCCGGCACGATTTGGAATTGGCCTATAACGTCCTTCAGGGCGCGGGCGTGCGCATGACAAAAACAGAATTTGTGTCCTGCCCGTCCTGCGGACGCACGCTTTTTGATCTCCAAACGACGACCGAGCGGATCCAGAAGCAGACCGGTCACCTCAAAGGCGTCAAAATCGCCATCATGGGCTGCATCGTGAACGGACCGGGCGAGATGGCTGACGCCGATTTTGGCTATGTCGGCGGAGCTCCGGGCCGGATCAATTTATATGCGGGAAAAGACTGCGTGGAAAAAGGCATCCCTACCGAACAAGCGGACGATCGGTTGATTCATCTGATTAAGACGCACGGCAAGTGGGTCGACAAAAAATAACACAGTAGCACCGCAGCACATCCCCTATGAACCTCAATAAACTGACCACCAAAGCGCAGGAAGCGTTGCAGTCGCTCCAATCCATGGCCCGCTCCCGGAGCCACCAGGCGGTGGAGCCCGAACATTTGCTGTTGGCGCTTCTGGACCAGGAGGACGGCGTGGTCGTGGCGACGCTGCAGCGCATGAACATTCCCTTGGCTCCGCTGCGCAAGCAGGTCGAGACCGCATTGGCGAAAAAGCCTGCCGTCTCCGGCGGCGAAATCTACATGAGCCGCGAGCTCCAGGACGTCCTGGACCGTTCTGAAGCGGAAGCTAAAAATCTTCAGGATGAATACACCTCGACCGAACACATGCTGTTGGCCCTGGTGAATGCCTCCGGGACCGATGCCGCGCACATCCTGAAGCAAGCGGGCGTGACGACGGAGGGGGTTCTGCAGGCGATGGCCGCCGTGCGCGGGTCCCAGCGCATCACCGATCCCGACCCGGAATCCAAGTATCAATCTTTGGAGCGGTATGGGCGCGATTTGACGGCGATGGCCCGCCAGAACAAGCTGGACCCCGTGATCGGCCGGGACGAGGAGATCCGCCGGGTCGTGCAGGTGCTGGCGCGCCGCACTAAGAACAACCCCGTCCTGATCGGGGAGCCGGGGGTGGGGAAAACGGCGATCGTGGAGGGGCTGGCCCAGCGTATCGTCGCCGGCGACGTTCCCGAGACCTTGAAGAACAAGAAGGTGATCAGCCTTGATTTGGGCGCGCTGATCGCCGGCGCCAAATACCGCGGTGAGTTTGAGGAACGCTTGAAGGCGGTGCTCAAAGAAATCGTGGCGGCGCAGGGGGGGATCATCCTCTTCATCGATGAACTGCACACCCTGGTCGGCGCCGGGGCCACCGAAGGCGCGATGGACGCCGCCAATCTCTTGAAGCCGATGCTCGCCCGCGGGGAACTGCGCTGCGTCGGCGCGACCACTCTGGATGAGTACCGCAAGCACATCGAGAAAGACGCCGCCCTGGAGCGGCGCTTCCAACCGGTGTCTGTCGGGGAGCCCTCGGTGGAGGATGCGATCGCCATCCTCCGAGGCTTAAAGGAAAAGTACGAAGTGCATCACGGCGTCCGCATCAAAGACAGCGCGCTGATCGCGGCGGCGGTGCTGTCCAGCCGGTACATCACCGACCGGTTCCTGCCGGACAAAGCGATCGACCTGATCGATGAATCCGCCAGCCGGCTGCGCATGGAGATCGATTCCCTCCCGATCGAACTCGATACCGTGGAGCGCCGCATCCGCCAACTGGAGATCGAACGCCAGGCGCTCAAAAAGGAAGACAGCGCCAACCGCTTGGGCAAGCTGGAAAAAGAGCTGGCTGACCTGCAGGAGCAGGCCGCTTCGATGCGCGCGCATTGGCAAAAGGAGCGCCAGACGATCGCCGACATCCGCAAAATCAAAGAGCAGATCGAAGAGTTAAAGGCGCAGGAAAAGCGGGCCGAGCGCGCGGGGGACCTGGCCGCTGCCTCGGAGATCCGCTATGGGAAGGCGCCAGATCTAGAAAAAAAACTGGATGACCTGAACAAGAAACTGACGGACGTGCAGAAGGACAGGCGCATGCTGCGGGAGGAAGTGGACAAGGAGGATATCGCCCAGGTCGTCTCCAAATGGACCGGCGTGCCCGTATCCCGCATGCTCGAAAGCGAGGTGCAGAAACTGCTCAAAATCGAAGAGCGGCTGCACGAGCGCGTGGTGGGCCAGGACGAGGCGATCGCAGCCGTGGCCAACGCCATCCGCCGGTCACGCTCCGGTTTGGCCGACCCCCACCGGCCCAGCGGGAGCTTCATCTTTCTGGGACCGACCGGCGTGGGAAAAACGGAGCTCGCCAAGGCCCTGGCCGCTTTCCTGTTCGACGATGAACGCAGCATGGTCCGCATCGATATGTCGGAGTACATGGAAAAGCACGCCGTCGCGCGGATGATCGGGGCTCCGCCGGGCTACGTCGGGTATGAGGAAGGCGGGCAACTGACGGAAGCGGTCCGGCGCCGGCCGTATTCGGTGATCCTGCTGGATGAAATTGAAAAAGCGGCGCCGGAGGTCTTCAATCTCTTTTTGCAGCTCCTGGATGACGGCCGGCTGACCGACGGCCAGGGACGGGTTGTTGACTTCCGCAACACGATCATCATCATGACGTCCAACATCGGCTCCAACTGGATCCAGGAGGAGTCGGACGTTTCGAAGATCGCGCCGCGGATTCAGGAAGCGCTGCGCGCCCACTTTCGCCCGGAGTTCCTCAACCGTGTGGATGACATCGTGATTTTCAAGCGCCTGGATGCCGAGCAGTTGTCGCACATTATCGACATTCAAATGGCGCAGGTGGCCAAACGGCTGGAGGAAAAGAATGTCCGGATCCATCTCACGCCGGGCGCCCGCGCCGCGATCGCGAAAGAGGGCTACGACCCGGCGTTCGGGGCGCGGCCGCTGAAGCGCGCGGTGCAGCGGATGGTGCTGGATCCGCTCGCGAAGCTCCTGATCAATGGAAAAATCGGGGAAGGAACGACCGTCTTGGTGGAATCTGCGAAAGGCGCCCAGGCGGACAGCGGCGAGCTCGTTTTCAAGCCTAAAAATTGATTTGTTTTTGAAGTAAAACTTATTTTACGTCATTGACTTTTGATCGAATCCCGCTACATATAATAGCCTTCATGAAAAAGTTTACATTCATTCTTGGCATCACCTTCCTTATTGAAACTCTTTTGATGGGTAGCGCACATGCTGTAAGGTCCAGCCACCGGCCCTGGATGGCGCGGGACAAAGGGGCCCAGGATCATGCGCAGATCTCCCTGCGAAAAAAATCGACGGTCACGCGCGCGAAAAAGGCGCCGCGCTATTCGGCTAAAGGCGATCGGATCGCGCATCAAGCGAAGCGTTATCACGGGGTCCGATACCGGTTTGGCGGGGACTCCAAAACGAAAGGCTTTGATTGTTCCGGTCTGGTGCGCCGGATCTACAACGATCTCAACTTAAAAAGACTGCCGCATACCAGCTCGGGACTTTACAAGATGGGTCATTCCGTCCGACTGAACGACCTGCGGCCCGGGGACCTGGTCTTTTTCAAGAACACCTACCGCAGGGGCATTTCTCATGTTGGCGTTTATGCCGGCCGGAACCGCTTTATCCATGCCCAAAACCGCCGTCGTGGGGTCGCCATGACGCGTCTCTCGGATCCCTACTACCAGATCCACTACGCGGGAGCGCGACGGCTGTACT
>Ga0155753_168_pt7 | contig 10029 bp, 7 predicted proteins | sample RifCSPlowO2_01_FD_107407 | JGI IMG/M metagenome (GOLD analysis project Ga0155753, IMG submission 107407) | Elusimicrobia bacterium RIFCSPLOWO2_01_FULL_59_12
TAGGCGGCGAAGAGCTGGACGAGCTCTTCGGCACGCTGGAGGACCTCGGGATCGAGGTCGTTGATCGCGAGGAAGATCTGATTCGTCCCAGCGAAAAGCCCGCCGAGGAGGAAGTCCTTCCCGATATCGGGACGGAAACCACCAACTCCATCCGGATGTACCTCACTGAAATGGGGAAGGTGCCGCTCCTCACCCGCGAGCAGGAACTCACCCTCACCCGCAACATTAAGGAGAATGAAAAGACGTTAAAACTGATCGTGCTTGAATCGCCGATCACGATGCGCGAGATCCGCAACTGGGAAAACCTGCTGGAACAGCAGGAAATGACGCCCAAGGAACTGATGCCGCGAGGCCGCAAGACCAATCAGGAGCTCTCGCGCATGCGCCAGAAGATGCGCAACGTGGTCCGGTTCATCATGGGGGGGGCAAAGAAGCTTTTCCAGGCGCAGGAGCGGCTGAAGAAGAAAGGATTAACCCCCGCCGTCAAAGCGAGCCTGCAGGAGCGCGTGGCCAAGGAACGTTCCCAGATCATCAATAAAATCGTCGGGCTGAACCTCAATTTAGAAAAGATCAAGCGCCTGACCAACAAGATCAAGACCATCGCCCAGAAACTCCGCGAAGCGCACCAGGAAGTCGCCCGTTACGAGAAGCGGTTCAAAATGCCGTTCACGGAGCTCCGCCAGAGTTACGCTCAGGTCAAAGCGCGCAAGATGTCGCCCACTCAGTTCAAGCGGCTCACCGGCTACACGCCGATGGCGATGGAATCCACCATGGCTAATCTGGATAACGTGGTTGCGCGGCTGCATCGGATGGAGCAGGCTCTGCCGCTTCCCAAGGAGGTCTTGTTCAGCAGTTACGACCAGATCCGCCACCTGGAAGAGACCATCCTGGTCGACAAGCTCAAGCTCATCCGCGCGAACCTGCGCTTGGTCGTTTCGATCGCCAAGAAGCATTTGAATTCATCCCTGGAGCTGGCGGATCTGATTCAGGAAGGCGGCCTGGGCTTGATCAAAGCGGTGGAGAAGTTCGAATACAAGCGCGGTTTCAAATTCTCCACGTACGCGACGTGGTGGATCCGGCAAGCGATCAACCGCGCGATCGCCGATCAGGCGCGCACCATCCGCATCCCCGTGCACATGAAGGAAATCATCTCGAAGCTGACCAAGGTCCTGCGCCGCTACCGCCAGGAGCTCGGCCGGGACCCGAGCGTCGAGGAATATTCCAAGCACCTGCGGTTGTCCATGGAGAAGGTCCGCGAGATCCTGAAGATCATGCAGGACCCGATCTCGCTCACCACGCCGGTGGGGGAAGAAGACGACTCGTTCCTGGAAGACTTTATCGAGGACCGCTCCGGGCCCTCGCCGACCCGCTCGGCCCACGAGTTCCTGCGCCACCGCGAAGTGGAACGCATCCTGTCCACCTTGAGCGAGCGCGAGGCCCAGATCATCCGCCTGCGTTTCGGCATCGGCACGGGCTACCCGCGCACCCTGGAAGAGGTCGGCCGCATCTTCAACGTCACCCGCGAGCGCGTCCGCCAGATCGAAGCCAAAGCCATCCGAAAACTGCGACATCCCTCACGAAGCAGACCCTTGCGTGAGTACATCGAATAATCGGTCACGCGTCCCTGGTCCTAAATCCCGCCAACTGGCCCAACGTCTCCGGCAGGTCGAATCCCGCAACGTCACCTTTATCAGCGAGGACTTCCCCGTTTTCTGGGAGTCCGCCCGGGGTTCCTGGGTCACCGATGTCGATGGCAACCGCTTTCTGGACCTCACCGGCGCGTTCGCCGTAGCCAGCCTGGGGCACAACCCGCCCTCCCTTCGCGAGGCGATTGAAAAACAGATCAAGAAATTGTGGCACGGCATGGGAGACGTTCATCCCAACGCCGTCAAAGTGGACTTGTTGGAAGCGCTGAAGGACCTGGCGCCGGGCGCATTGTCCCGGTCGATCTTGTCCAGTTCCGGCGCCGAGGCGGTGGAATCCGCTTTAAAAACCGCGCGCCTGGCCACGGGCCGCCCCGGGGTGATCGCTTTTGAAGGGGGATATCATGGGATGAGTTACGGCGCCCTGACGGTGACGGACCGCGACGATTTTAAAAATCCTTTCTCAGGACAACTTGGCTCCTGGGCGGTGCATTCCCCGTATCCGGACAGCCTGCATGGGATCGCGGAAGACCGCTGTTTGGAGTCGTTGGACCGGTTTCTGAAATCCAGCGCCGGTCTTGAGGCTCCGATCGGCGCTCTGCTGGTGGAGCCCATGCAGGGCCGGGGCGGCGTCCGCATCCCCAAACCTTTCTTTCTTCAAGGCCTGCGCGATATCGCTCGGCGTTACGATCTGATGCTGATCGCCGATGAGATCTTTACGGGCCTGGGACGCACCGGCCGGATGTTCGGCGTCGATCATTCGAGCGTCGTTCCGGACCTTCTCTGCGTGGGGAAAGCGCTGACCAACGGTTTCCCGTTATCCGCCTGCATCGGGACGCCGGAGGCGATGAACGCCTGGCCTGCGTCGGACGGCGAGGCGATTCACACCAGCACCTTTTTGGGGAACCCGCTGGGATGCGCCATGGCGCTTGCGTCCCTGCGGGACCTCCGCGCCAGGCGCCTGGCGCGGCGCGCGGCCAAAGCAGGGGACGCGTGGAAACGCGAACTCCAACAGGCGTTAGGGGGCCATCCGAGCGTGGCGGAGGTGCGCGGCATCGGGCTGATGATCGGCATCGAGCTGGTGAAAGACAAGCCAACGCTTGCACCGGATTCCGAGCTCGCCGGCCGGGTCGTGACGGGTTGTCTTCAAAAGGGGTTGATCCTGCTTTCGGGGGGAATTCACCGCAACGTCCTCACCTTAACGCCTCCGCTCACGATCACGGAAAGGGAAATGGCTGGGGCGACCACGATTCTTGCAGAAGTTCTTCATTCATCCCCTCTTCCCTTGCGGGAGAGGGTGCAGGGTGAGGGGGGGCAACAACCTCTAGGAATTAGCGGCTTAAGGACCCTCACCCGGCCGCCAAAGCTTCCGGCGACCGACCTCTCCCCAAACGGGAGAGGTGTTTAGATATGGAGCGCCTGGAATCCCGCATCGAACGGTTCTTGCGCACGGGAAGCGGAGACTTTGAAGATCTGGCCCTGGAACTCTTCGCGCATCAGTTTGAGAAAAGCCCGCCCTATCAAGCGTACTGCAAGGCGCAAAACCGCACGCCCGGATACGTGAGGATGTGGGAAGAGATCCCCGCCGTTCCGATCGCCGCTTTTAAATCCGCGGACCTTGCGACGTTTCCGGTCGGCCGGGCGGCGGCCGTCTTTCACTCCAGCGGGACCACTCAAAAAACACCCAGCCGTCATTTTCTCAAGACGCTGACGTTTTATGAAGCTTCGCTCGAAGCCGGCTTTTCGAAAAACGTTCTGTTTCAAACAGACCCGGCCCCATTTCTCATCCTGGCTCCGTCACCCAGCGAGGCCCCGCATTCTTCCTTGAGCTGGATGCTGGACGTGGTGAATCGCCGCTGGGGCCTGCCTGCCGGCAGGCAGGGGATGCCCGGAGGCGGATTCTACATACAGCGAGGTCTCGTTGAGGACGGGCGTTTATTCCGCGCGCTGGAGGAAACCCAGGCGGCCGGCAGCCCGATCGCGCTTCTGGGGACCACGCTCGCGTTTTTGGCATTCTTTGATCAGTGCGCCAAACAGAACAAATCTTTTCTATGTCCCACCGGGAGCCGCCTGATGGATACGGGCGGCATGAAAACGCAGGCGCGCGAGGTGACGCGCGGGGAGTTCCTGCGCCGGGTCTGGTCGACGCTCGGGATCCCGGAAGCCGGGTGCATCAACGAATACGGCATGTGCGAGCTGAGTTCCCAGTTTTATGCGCGCGGCGCGTCCCCGGTGTTTAAGGGGCCTCCCTGGGTTCGCACCCTTGTTGTGAATCCAAACACCGGCGCGCCCCTCCCGGAAGGCGAGACCGGCTGGCTGACGCATTTTGATCTGGCGAACGTCGATTCGGCGCTGGCCGTGCAAACCGAAGACGAAGGCATCGCTCATCCGGAGGGTTTCGTTTTACTGGGCCGCGCGCGCTCCGCCGGTCTCAAGGGGTGCTCGGTCGATATGGAAGCCTATCTCAAACGCCAATGATCAGCGTCGCTTCAAAAACCGATGTCCAGCGCACCGCTCGTTCTTTGGGCCGGGCGTCGCGGGTCTGGTTGGATCCCGCTCATCCCTTGCGTCGGGAAGCGGTATGGGCCCTTCAAGTGTCCACCGGGTTTACCCGCTCCATGATTGAGCGGGCCTTGACGGCTGCCTTCGAAGAATTAACAGAAGATAAAATTCTGAAGTTTTCCGCAGAAACTCTTTCCGCCCATTCGGAGGCGCCGAGGGCCGTTCTCCACATCCTGGCCGGGAATGTCTTTACGGCGTGGCTGCCGGGTGCGGTGACGACGCTTCTCTTAGGCTCGGGATGCGATCTGAAACCCTCGGCTCGGGAGCCGGTGTTTGCCCCGTTTTGGAAACGTTCGATCGAATCAGCCGACGCCGCTTTAGGAGAGCAAATTCATATCGTCCGCTGGCATGAGGACCTTCTCCGGCGCTACCCCGCGGTCGTCGCGTACGGGTCGGACGCGACGCTCACCGCCCTGCGCGCGCTGGCGCCGCCCGAAACCCATTTTATCGGGTACGGACACAAGATCAGCGTGGCGGTGTTATGGAAGGAAGCCCTGGCTCCGGAACATGTGTCCGACGTGTTAGGCCGGCTCGAAAAAGATGCCGCGGTGTTTGACCTGCAGGGGTGCCTGTCACCGCAGATCCTTTATCTGGATGGCGAAGATCCGGGACTTTTTGAGGGGCTGTATTCGCGGGTCCGCGTGATGCCTCAGATGAAACGCTTTGAATCGTGGGACATTTTAAAATCAGAGCTCGAAAGCTTTCAACCCTACCTTTCCGCCATGGGCTATGCGGGTCCGGATGCGCGCATGGGGCCCCTGCAGGACGACTTGGACGCGCTGGGGTTCAGCCGGGTATGTCCCGTGGGTGAGATGCAGCGGCCGCCGCTGAGCTGGCGGAACGGCGGGATTTTGCTGGCAGAGGCGTTGGCCCTTCGATAAATTCCTCCTATTCGAATCTGATACAATTGACGGCGATTTCGAAGTTTTCGGGCCCATAGCTCAATCGGTTAGAGCGTCCGGCTCATAACTGGAGGGTTCCAGGTTCGAGTCCTGGTGGGCCCAATCTTTAACCGAATCCAGGTTCGCCCGCCACACGACAGGCGGGCGAGCGCCAGCAGTGTGGCGCTCGAGTCCTGGTGGGCCCACTTACTTAAGTTTTTCGGGGCAGTTGACTCAGCGGTAGAGTGTCCGTCGTTGCCAAGGCCATGGCGGACTAGAAGGCGGATGCCATCCTCACACGATGGAGTGAACGGCGTTTGCGAAGTATCCTAGGGTAGATGCTCGTCGCAGTTGAAAGGTTTCAGTATCCCTCGGTATCCCGAAGTTGCCTTTCTGGTGACGTAGTTTGGTGACGTAAAATCCATAGAAGCGGCTCGACGTGTCTGCTATACTTAGAGCGAAGTAAAAATTAGACTAGGGAGTAACCCCTCAATGACCTTTGAGCAAATCGTTGCATTAGCGAAACAGTTAAGCCCTGTTGAAAAGTTGCATCTTGTGGAGCGAGTGATCCCCGATCTAGAAGCTTTAGTGCCAGGAGGTCAACCTGCTAAGCCCGCTTCCTTGTACGGGACTCTTGCGGATTTAGGATCTGCGCCCTCTGCGAAGGACATTGACGAGATTCGCCGGGACATGTTTCAAAACTTTCCCAGACACGACGCCGCGTGATCACTGCTGTTGCCGATACCCACACAGCGCTGTGGTATCTGTTTGGAGACTCCCGCCTTTCGGACACCGCCAAAAAATACATCAATCAAGCTTTCGAGCGCCAAGAAAAAATCGGAGTTTCGTCGATCACGCTGGCGGAGGTTCTCTATTTAGCCGAGAAAAAGCGCGTCCCTTCCGATACGCTTTCAAGACTCATTCAAGCGCTGCGCGTTCCTGGAGGGGTCTTCGTAGAGGTCCCTCTGGACGGCTCGGTGGTTCAACACATGGAGAAAATCCCGCGCGATCAGGTCCCGGAGTTACCCGATCGAATCATCGCCGGCACAGCCCTATACCTTACCGTGGCTGTTATAAGCCGGGATCGGCAAATCCGCACCTCCTCTGTCAAGACCATTTGGTGAATATGATGAAATACGATCCTTGTGAATATTGTGATGGCCAGGTGAAAAAGCAGAACGTCCGCGTCGACCATTGGTGGAAGAGCAAGCTGGTGGTGATCGAGAACGTGCCCGTGGGTGTATGCTCCCGCTGCGGGGAACGTTACTATGAAGCGGATATTTTGCGTCGGCTTGATCGGATCGCCCAGGGTGAAGTGGCTTCTGTCCGTCAGATGAAGATATCGGTCGCCGATTATCGGCGAATTATGGCTGCTTAACTGAAATGGAAGCAAAAGGCATGCGCCCCTTTAAGGATTATAAATGGATCGTCGCAGACCCCAGGCTTGTTAGGAAGGGGGCTCGCCATTCGCGGGACTCGTCTTTCCGTTCCGCCGATCTTAGAGTGCATGCCCGCTGGCCCCCCCGCAAGCCAAGATAAACTTCAAGGCACGCCCTTCAAGCCGCTCAGAAAACCATGGAATTAATCGACCAAGAGATTTCATGAAGCAGGGCCCACATAAAACATAGTCCGTTTGGGACGTCATCTCTGACCTTCCGGCCTATTTTTCTTCCGACGAAAATCCCATAAAATAATATCAATCTCCGAACGCGGGCGCGTTCGACAAATCTATGTCAAAAACCTTCATTCGTGTTGTAGCCCTTATTTTGGTTCCCTGCCTTGGGGCGGACCCTCTAACGGCATCGGGACTGAATGACAATTTATATCGTCCTCTGGCGAACAGTCGGCCGATACCAAGTCAAGCTTATGCAGACCAAGCTCTGGTTGGAGCTTTAATCGCGGGGTTATTTCGGCGGCCGCTTAATCGGTTATTGACAGCGCAGGTAAAGGCGAGTGCAGGTGTCCTGTCTTCACATTCGGAAGCCATGCAGGTCCAGCCTGGTTTTAAATGGCCCTTTGATTCTAGATCTACGGCCGCCAACCCAAAACGCGACGAGCCGAAGCAGGGCTATTGGACAGTCCAGGATGACCGAAGCCGCCGTAATCAGAGGGAGCCGAGGACCGGTCGGTGGGTTGCTCCGAACACCGAGCGCCGCGGGTTCCATGGAATGGGCGCGATTTCGGGTCGGGATCGCGGGATATTTGATGCCTCCGACAAATCTCGGCAGTCACCACACGCCGCCGCGCCGGGTACACCGCGCGTGACCATCCCGCTCCGCGAGCTCCGAATGGAAGATATCAATCAAGGAGCTTCCCTCAACCTGGATGCTACGTTGAGATCGATGATACCTCCCTCGTTATGGCAGGATCTGCAGGAATCGGGCCTCTTGGAAGAATCCATCAAACGGCGCCATGCACTGCTAGATGCCACGCGCGTTAGCGAATTCCTGGAATACGCTCTGGAAAGTTTGCCGACACTTGCGCAGCGAGCGCTTTACGATCGTGTCCGGGATCATCTCCTGGATCTGCTCATGCGGGGACGTGTGTTTAGATACGACGATGACAGCCCCCCGCGCGAGGAGAAATATTGGCATCTGCTCGATCCCTTTCCCAAACTCATCGACCGGATCCCCACCTATTCCGATAATAAAGGGTTGAGCATTCAGATGACAGATCTCTCATCCAATCGGATTTCCCATGGGTCGGTCCTCCGCCTGGCGTCCCGCGATGGCAACATCAGGAACCTGGAAATCACGGAAGAAAGGCACGAGCTGCGGCAGATTAAATTTGGACCGTTTGCTGGAACAAGCGGGAGCGGCTACTCCTATCATCCCATGAACGAAAGGGGTTCCTTTAGGGCCCCCTCTGTTTTTCTACCCCCTTCCCTCATGAGGGATTCCCCTTGGAATGATGACAAACCCTATGGAGACCAGGAAATTTTGTACGAATTCCTGGAGCGAGCAACAACCCATGCGGCGAAAGCCCAGCGCGACCCCGAAGCGTTTCTCGCGGCGGTGCGTGCCAATGTGCGCGATGGGCTGACCCTGGAAATCCGCAAACATGCCGCCTATCCCGAGACAGAGTTCCATAAAGACGTTTGGGGAAATCCGACGGCGGCGACGATCGTTGTTCCCGAATCCATGGCGGTTCGGGCGATCGACCAAACGGTGTCTACCAAAGGCAGATACGAGGACATTGCTCTTTTGCACGTGTTCATGAGTGAAGTCCTCCACTTGGCGCAGCCCCACAATCAGGATGATGCCCAGATCGAAGTCGAATCGTTAGGGTATTTGATCGGTTATGCTGGGATAACGGCCATTTGGGAAATGTATACGCAATCTCCTCTTACTTCTGTTGTATCGCTCGCCACGAGACGCGCCATCGGACCCGTACAGCCCATTTGCGAGTTCGCAAAGGCGATCGGGGAGTTGTTTGTGGCATTTTCGAAGAAGGTCGGTGGCATCGAGGATGTGCCACCCCTGGAACAAGCGAAACACTATGGGGTTCACGTCGTGCCTCTTTCCTCAGAAATCGGAGGAATTCTTCGCCGACTTTGGGTGGAGGGCGGCGCGTTGGCCCAAGAAGGGCGCGTTCCGATTCTCCTAAGTCCGCAAGGCGAAGAGATGCCTCGCCGCACCTACCCTGCCGCCGCGCCGACGAATTTGACCCGGCGAGGCTTTCTGAAGATTCTTACCTTGACCGCTCCGGTGGCTGCGAACATCATACTCGAACCCCCTGGGCCGCCCGTCGAATTGCCCGGTAACCCTTGGTCTAAGCTTTTCAGTGTGCGGCTGGATCGCTCAGAGCTTCCGTATTTTAAAGAGCAAGACTTTCTTCGTTTTGCAGTCAGTGATACGGGGTCTGGTTGGGATGTGTTGGCATTTGATCGAGCGGGTCATCAATTGGGCCCAGCGGATGTTCCACAAGCGAACTACAGTCAACGAATTATCGAACCGAACACGGGCGCGACCATTGGATTCTACAACTCCTACATGCAGGCAGAGTTCACGATTTATGATCGCTATGGCGATAGAGCAATTACCGCCGTATTTGGTCCAACCGGGCGTGGGGGCCGATTACTTGCGGGAGTTCCACTTCGATACAGACACTGGAAGCGAGAGGAAAATGGACCTTTACCTATCTTTGAAGTTCTCTCAACGGATCCCGATGGCGCCGCTCTACGCGTACGTTTCATCGGATCATTGGAAACGCATCCCGACCGCCCGACCACACTGAATGATGCCAATGGCCGTCCCATAGCCAATTTGGCGGTTGCGGGAGGTCTCTACAGCCGGAGCGGACAATCACAAGCCTTCCGTCTGGTCGGCCTTAGTGATCTCTATTCATTGTCTAACAGGTTGTTCCATGGGCCAGCTAACACCCAAAATCTTGAGGAACTGGCTAAGCTCAGAGTGGAGTTCCATTCTGATACATCTGAGGGAAGGCGCCTCCGTCTATTGATTGAACACCGCTGGATTGAAATGCAGATGTTAGTGGGTCGATACCCGCCTCTGAAGATAGACCCGCTACGCGCCGCAAATCTAGCCCGGTGGTTAAACAGCTCGTCGTTAGACCAACTCAACGCAAATCGACCCGAGATTAATCGGCAGCTCTGGGAAGCGATGGGCCAGGCACATCCCTGGTACCGGATTGCATCTGAAGCTATTCGTAATCTGGGATGGCAGGACGACCGCGACCTCTTGGAGCATGCGCTTCTTGAATTCCGGGTCCTCTGGAATGGAATAGCGGTACGAGCTGACGAACCTCGCTATCAATTGGGCGATCCAATCGACAGTTTTGGCCGTCAACGATGGGTTAATTTGCTGACCTATAACAGCCTGACCACGGCGTGGGGCCGCCGGTCAGGATCTCCCCAGTTTTGGCCGGTTGGAATTCCCCAGGTAGGCCGGTGAGGGCGAGCATCTTCGGCCGCCAATCGAAAA
>Ga0155753_113_pt3 | contig 9923 bp, 9 predicted proteins | sample RifCSPlowO2_01_FD_107407 | JGI IMG/M metagenome (GOLD analysis project Ga0155753, IMG submission 107407) | Elusimicrobia bacterium RIFCSPLOWO2_01_FULL_59_12
TCCCCCACCCGGGGGGAGGGTGTTTGTGTATAAGAACCCTTTTCTAGCTGCCGGGCGACCGCCGCGAAGACGTCCTCCGGCGCGATCGTGGTCATGCATCGAAAATGCCCCAGCGGGCATCGTTTCGCCCCATGCAGGCCGCAGGGCCGGCACGGCAGATCTTTTTCGACGACGAGATGCCCCGGCCCATATGGAAAAAATCCCAGCTCTTTGGTCGTCGGCCCAAAAACAGCGACGGTCGGCACGCGGCAGGCTACGGCGACATGCAGGGGTCCTGAGTCGTTGGTCAAAAACACGCTGCATCGCGACACCGCGGCGATCAGCTCGCGCAGGGAGGTTTCCCCTGCCCAGTTCAGCGCCGCTTCACGCATCCCCCGAACGACCTCGTTGACGGCGTCCGCATCCGCCGGGCCCCCGAAGAAAATCACTTTCACGCCCAGCTCCCGCACCGCGCGGTCCGCGACGGCCGCGAATCCCTCCGCAAGCCAACGCTTGGTGGGCCATACCGAACAGGCGTTGATGCCCAGAAGCCGGTCTTCCGGCCCGACGCCCGCGGCGCGCAAACGATCCTTCACACGCTCCTGGCTGGCCGGCGGGGGTTGGAGTAAAAATTCGTTGTTTGTCGGCCGTCGGCCGTTTGGAGCGCCGATCGTATTCAGCAGCGACAGGTTGCGGTCCGCGTCATGCGTTCCCCAGCGGAAAGGAACGACGTCGGTCAGCAGCCAGCGTCCCTGACTGGAGGAAAAACCGATCCGCCGGGGAATACCGGCCAGCCAGGCAACCCAAGCGCTTTTGAACGACCGGTGAGGCAGAAAAACGACGGAAAAATGCTGCGCGCGGAGTTCGCGGGCGATCCGAAAAAGGGACGCGACGCCCCGGTCGTGTCCCCGTTTGTCAAAAAGCACCCTCTCGGCCACGGCTGGATGGTTTTTAAAAATCTCCTCGATCTCGGGCGTGCAGAGTACCGTGACCGGCACGCCGGGCTGCTGATCCCGAAGGGCATTCAAAAAAGGGAGCGTCAACACCGCGTCGCCCAAAAACGCGGTCTGGATCACCAGTATTTTTCGGGGCGGAACTTCAATGCCGAGCGGCCGGAGCGCTTGAAAATACCGGTCCAGCGTGTGTTCCCGAAGATCTCCGGAGCTCCAGCGCCAGAGCACGTAGAACCGCCGCGCCAGGGCGGCCTTGCGGTAGCGGACTTTTTCCTTCGCGGCTGAGAAGAAACTGACCCAACGTGAACGCACGTTCGAGTGAAGATCAATGACGACATCGAACCGCTCGCGCCGCACGCGCCGAATCAACGAGACGATCGATTCGCCCTTCCGAAGCAGCATCGTGCGGTCGATCGCGGGATGGCCCAGGAAAACGTCGGCGAACGCCTCCTTCGTCAGCGCGGTGATGCGGGCCTCCGGCCAGGCACGGCGCAGCGCCTGGAAAACAGGGGCCGTGAGGACCACGTCTCCGAGGGACGAGAATCGGATGACCAGAACATTACGCATGGTCCAATCCTTTGAGCAGCCGCAAAGTTCGTTCCGTCGCTCCCTGCTCCGCCAGCACGGCCTGATGAGCGCGTTCGCCCATGGCTTCACGAGCCTGCGGATCCTGCAGCAGGACAGTCAGCTGGTCTCCCAGGTTTTCCACCGATACCCGCCGGGCCCCCCCGGCGCGCACCAAACTCTCCGCCACTCCCTGAAAGTTATCCATGGAGGGACCGAACAACACCGGCAATCGCAGGGCGGCCGGCTCGATTGGATTTTGTCCGCCCCGGGGGACGAAACTGCCGCCCACCACCGCCACATGCGCCTGACGGTACGCGTCCAGCAGATCCCCCATCGAATCCCACAGGACATAAGGCGCCTTCGCCGTCGATCCGTTCACGCCCTGCCGGATATGAGAAATGCGCCGGTAGGCCAGGCCGTTGGCATGGAGCAGTTTCTCCAATTCAGGCACTCGCTCGAGATGGCGCGGCGCCCAGATGATCTGCACGTTCGGAACCCGGGCGCGCACCCGCTCCAGCTCCGGCAAGAGCCGGCTTTCTTCACCTTCCCGCGTGCTGCCCATCACGACCACGGGCCCGTCCCCGGCGGGCCGTTTGTGCGCGCGGCGTTCCGTGTAAAGGTCGTACTTCAAATTGCCCGTGATCGTGATCGCTTCAGCCGGAACGCCGAGGGCCGCAAACCGCTCCGCGTCCTCCGCCTGGCGCACGGCAAACAGATCGATCGTTTCCCAGAGGGCGGCCAGCCAAGGCCGGATACGCGCGTAGGACCGGAACGAGCGCGCGGAGATGCGCCCGTTGATCAGGGCGACGCGCGCGCCCGAACGCTTTGCCTCGCGCAACAGGTTCGGCCAGAATTCGGATTCGACGGAAATGAAAAGAGCGGGCCGCACCACGCGGATCACTTTACGTACGATCCAGGGGAGATCGAGAGGCGCCGCGATCACCGCATCGGCCGCATGATGCGCATTCGCCCAGGCAATCGCCTCGGGCGTCACCGCGCTCAGAAGGACTTTGACCCCCGCCGCGGCCGGCGCCTGGCGAAGAAACATTTCGATGGCCTTCACTTCGCCCATCGACGCGGCGTGCACCCACCACCAGCGCTCCGGCCCCGCAAAGCGCGCGAGGGTTTCGGGCGCTAGACGGCCCCAGCGCTCACCCCACCGTTCGGAGTCCTGAAAGAAAATCCGGCGACGCCAGCGCAGCAGGACGACGGCCCCGAGCAGAGGCAGCGACACCGTCAACAGCGCATTAAAGAGTGGGTACGCCCACCGGCGAATCATGACATTCTCCCATAGAGATCTCATCCGCTTCCTGCGCCACGTTATCCAATGCCTGCTTCAGCTCAAGGGCCTTACGCTCCAGGGAATCGCCGGGCCCCACCCGGATCGGCTCCCCATACACCATCGCGATGCGGTTAAACGGCTTGGGAACGATGAATTCGTCCCATCCTTTGAACACCCATTTCTTTCTGGCTCCGAAAGCGATCGGCAGGATGGGGCGGCCGGAGGCCTGCGCCAGATAGAGAGCGCCGGGCCGCACCTCCCGCAGGGGCCCGCGAGGCCCGTCAGGGGTAATGCTGACGCTCGCGCCAGACCCAATTTCCTCCAGCATCCTGAGAACGGCTTCGCTGGCGCCGCGGCTGCTGGAGCCGCGGACCGGTCTCATGCCGAACGAACGGCAGACGCGGGCGATGATTTCTCCATCCGCGCTCTTCGAGATCAGCGGACAGACCTGGCCACCGCGATGGAGATAGGTGAGAAATGCCTGCCGCCCATGCCAGAACGCGTAAATGAAGCCCTGGCCCGAGGCTTCCAGGTCTTCGCGAATGGAGCGGTTGGCCCAGATCACGCGGGATGTCCACCCCACCCAACGCAGATACGCACTGGCTAGAAATGACAGGAGTCTGATTTTAAGCAACGCGCCCCTCCAAAGAAAATGAACGAAAAGGCCTGTGCGAGATGAAGGGACTGACGTCTATGAAACTGCGGCTTTATCAGGTCGGCCCGCAGGTCTGGCGGGAGCTTTCGCCCGGACTTTCGGCGACCACGCGGTCCAGACGATACGGGCATAAGGAGGAAGCGTGGGGGTGTCTTTGTCGAAAGGGATGCCGATCCGGTGCGCCCCGAGAAGCGCGCTCAGGGAACCGAGGAGCACGCCTTCCCCTGCCTCGCAAGGAGCGGACAGTTCGCACTCTTCCTCCTTGGCCTGGCCTTCGATGAGACGCATGATAAATTGAACGGCTTGCCCAAGCGCTTCGTCCCGCAGGGCGCTAAGAAGCGCTGACTGAAGCGCGTCCTGCCTGCCCGACGCGCCGGCGATGTCGTCTTCCAATCCCGGCCCCAGGGTGACCGCCATCGCGGACACCGCGACGGCGGGGTCCGCGAGCGGCAACGGGGTGGCTTTTTCCGCGGTGCTGCGCGTCAAGGTCGTGTAGACAGCGGCCGGCTGAAGCGTCCGCCGGCTGTCCGAGATCGCGTGTTCAATGGACGCCTCCAGCGCCGGCGTGATCTGAAGTTTCGCCTTCGCTTTCAGGAGCCGGGCGATTTCCCGGGCGCGAAGCTGGATCCGGAAATTTTTAATTTTGGTCATTTCTTGCTGCGCGACTGCCATTCGTAAATGATCGGCGCCGCGACGAAAATGGTGGAATACGACCCGACAAAAACGCCCCACAACAGCGCGAAAGCAAAATCATGGATCACGGAACCGCCGAAGAAAAACAGCACGGCCACCGTAATGGCCACCGTCACCGAGGTCATGATCGTCCGCGAAAGGGTTTCGTTCACGCTGCGGTTGATGATCTCCCCGAGCGTTTCCTTCCTCGAAAGGCGCAGGTTTTCGCGCATGCGGTCGTAGATGACGATCGTGTCGTTCATGGAGTAACCGGCCAGCGTGAGAATGCCGGCGACGACCGTGACGGTGATTTCCTTGTTCAGGATGGAAAAAATGCCGACCACCGAGAGCACGTCGTGCATCATCGCGATCACGCTGCAGATCCCCCACAGCATCGATCGAAACCGGAAGGCCACATAGATGATGATCAGGATCATCGCCCAGGTGGTCGCGGAAAGCGCCTGGCTCGCCAGGGCACGGCCCACGGCGGGCCCCACGTATTCGGCCCGTTCCGGCGGCGCGGACGGATCAAGGCTGCCTGGAAATTTCTCAACCAGTTTCTGCTGGATGTCCTTGCCCAGCTCGGTCGCCGATAGGCCGCTTCCCGCGATGCGGATGATCACCGACTTTCCGTCGGACACATCTTGAAGCTCGGCGTCGGGGTGGCCGGCCGCGGCCAGAAATTGGCGCAGGTCCTTCATGGGCACGGGTTGCTTGAACCCGATCTGAACCAGGGTTCCGCCGGTGAAATCGATGCCCCGTTTGGGACCGCCCTTCATCACCAGCGACACGATGGATGCCGTCAGCAGGAGGCCCGAAAAGGCGTACGCATAGCGCCGCTTTCCGACAAAATCAAAGTTCGTTTTCTTGAAGAGCTGCATGCCGTCCCCTTAGAAGTTAAGCGATTTGACTTCCGAGCGCTCCAGCCACATGTCGTAGACCATCCGGGTAAAAAAGACAGCCGTAAAAATGGAAATGAGAACGCCCCAGAAGAGCGTTACGGCGAATCCCTTGATCGGTCCGGTGCCGAACTGAAAAAGCAGTCCCGCGGAAATCAGCGTGGTGACGTGGCCGTCAATGATCGCCGACCACGCGTGCTGGTAGCCCAGGTCCACGGCGAGGCGCACCGTTTTTCCCAGCTGCAGTTCTTCGCGGACGCGTTCCAAAATCAAGACGTTGGCGTCCACCGCCATCGCCAAGCTCAAGATTGTGCCGGCGATGCCGGGGAGCGTGAGGGTCGCATGCAGGCTGGCCATGACGCCAAAAATGAAAAGCATGTTGATGGCCATCGCCAGGTCCGCGATCAGGCCGGAGGTCCGGTAATAAATGATCATGAACAAGATGACCAGCCCCAGTCCGATCAAGGATGCTCGAACGCCCGCTTTGATCGAGTCTTCTCCCAAGCTGGGGCCCACCGTGCGCTCTTCGATGACCCGCACGGGAGCGGGAAGGGCGCCTGCCCGCAGGACCGTGGATAACAATTTCGCATCCTCCGATGAAAAGGTGCCTTCGATGACGGCGTGTCCATCGGGAATCGCCGAGCGGATCACCGGGGCCGACTGCACGCTGCCGTCCAGCACGATGGCCAGATTCTTGCCGACATTGGCTTCCGTCACCGCGGCGAACAGCCGGGTGCCTTCCGGATTAAATTCAATGGAGACCGTGGGATAACCGAACTGCCCGCCAAGTTCCACGCGGGCATCCACCAAAGTGGACCCTGTCAGCTCAGGACTTGACCGCACCACGACATAACGGCTTTCCCGCCCCAGCAGGACCTCATATCCTTCCGGGATCAGCCGGGCCAGATCCTTCGGCATCTGCCCCTTCTGTTGCAGATCCAAATATTGCGTCATGCTCATTCGCTTGTCACCCAGCGCGCTGGTCAGCTTGGACAACGCGCCTGAATCATCCACGAGCCGAAACTCGAGGAGCGCGGTTTTGCCGATGAGTTCCTTCGCGCGTTCCGGATCCTTGATGCCGGGAAGCTGAACAACGATCCAGCGTTCGCCTTGTCGCGCGATGAGCGGCTCCGCAACGCCAAACTGGTCCACGCGGTTTCGGATAATTTCGATCGCGCGTTCCAGGGCATCGATGACACTCAGCTTGGGATCCAATTTGGAACGGTCGAGCTCCAGGACAAGGTGGGTGCCTCCGCGCAGGTCCAAACCCAGGTTCAAGATTTTCGAGACGATCGGGTCTTTATCCTGCTCGCGTTCGGTCCGCTCGTCCGGGGCGAGGCGGTACCAGGTCACTGTCGGCATCAAGAAATAGACAGAAATACCGACGAGAACGAGGGTTGACCAGAGAACGATTTGAGTCCGATTCACCCCGCTACCTCTTTAGTCGGGTTGGGCGAGCCGTTGGCGGCGTCCACGATGACCTGCGTGATGGCGCCGCGGCTGACTTCCACTTTGACATTATCAGCGATCTTCAACACGATCGCCGGACCCTTGAAGCTGGAGACCGTGCCGAAAAGGCCTCCCTGGGTCAGCACGCGGTCGCCGGATTTTAAGTTGTCGATCATACGCTTGTGCTCCTTGGTTTGCTTCTGCTGAGGCCGTATGACCAGCAAGTAAAGGATTGCGCAAACAACTAAAATCGGCATGAAGCTGATTAAGGGATTTGGGGCGGGACCCCCGGGAGCGGCAGCGGTCGTCGTTGCGCCTGTTTCAGCAGCCATAAGAGTCTCCTTGTCCGATTTAGTGGCGGGAAAAAAAGGAGGAACGGTTCAACCCGTCCTCCTCTCTATACGGCAACACCCTGGTATGACTCTAAAAAAATTCGTCTCTCTGCCTGAAAGGTGCCGCCCGTAATGGTTTTCCTTATTTTTCGCATCAATTTTATCAGAAACGCCACGTTGTGTAAAGACGCCAGACGCAGGGCGCTGAGCTCGCCCGCGCGGAAAAGATGGTGAAGGTAGGCCCGGCTGTATCGGGCGCAGAGGCCGCAATCACATTGGGAATCAGGGGGCGAAAAGTCCTCGCGATAGGGAGCGTTTTTGATGTTTAGCCTCCCCTGTGAGGTGAACAACTGCCCATTGCGGCCGTTGCGGGTGGGTAGCACGCAATCAAAGACATCCACTCCCATCCCGACCGCCTCCCACAAATCTTCCGGCGTTCCCACGCCCATCAGGTACCGGGGCTTTTCCACCGGCAGCCATTCCATGGAGCGCTGGATCATCTCCAACATCGCCAGCCGGGGCTCCCCGACGGACAAGCCTCCGATCGCGTAACCGGGGAAGTCCATTTCGACGAGTTGCTGGGTGCTTTCACGGCGGAGGTCCGGGTAAATGGACCCTTGAGTGATTGCCCATAATTGCGGGTTCCCTTCGACGCCCTTCCCGCTTCCGCGGGGGTTACGGGCAACCCAAGCATCTTTGCATCGCTTCGCCCAGCGGCGGGTGAGCTCCAGCGCCTTGCGCGCGCGGCCCTCATCGCAAGGATAGGGCGGACATTCATCGAAACACATCAGAATATCGGAACCCAGCGCCACCTGGATCTCAATCACTTTCTCGGGACTGAAGAAGTGCAGCGACCCGTCGATGTGAGAACGAAATTCAACCCCTTCCTCCGTTATCTTTCGCAGCTGCTCCATGCTGAACACCTGATAGCCGCCGGAGTCCGTCAGGATGGCGCGATTCCAGCTCGTAAACGCATGGAGCCCGCCCGCTTTCTCGATCACATCCATCCCCGGACGCAGGTACAAGTGATAGGCGTTGCCAAGGATGAGCTGGGTGTCCAGTTTCTCAAGATCCTGCGACAACAGCGTCTTAACCGCGCCCTGGGTGCCCACCGGCGCGAACACCGGCGTGTCAATATGACCCTGGGCGGTCTGCAGACGCCCCGTCCGCGCGTGGGTGCCCTGATCGCGCGCCAAAATTTCAAAGGATTTCATTGGATGAACATGGCGTCGCCGTAAGAGTAAAAACGGTACTCCCCCCGAATCGCTTCGTCATAGGCCACCCGCAGGGAGAACGAAGGTTCCCCCGAATAAAACGCGCACGCCAAAAGCAGCGGCGTGGAGTGCGGCAGGTGGAAATTGGTGATCAGCGCGTCGACGCCTCGAAAACGATACCCGGGATAGATGAAGAGCTTGGCGGCGCCGGATCCGGCGCGAAACCGGAAGTTATCCGGGTCATACACGGACTCCAGAGTCCGGGCCGAGGTCGTTCCCACCGCGATGATCCGCCGGCCGTCCCGTCGCGCGGCGTTCAGTTTGGCCGCCGTTTCCGCGCTCACCTGATAGTTTTCCGGAAGCATCGCGTGATCCTGAATGTTTTCTGTGCGAATGGGCCGGAATGTCCCCCACCCCACATGCAATACAACCTCGATGGTTTTTACGCCCTGCACGCCCAACTGCTTCAACAGGGCGCCGGTAAAATGAAAACCGGCGGTGGGCGCGGCGATGGAGCCCTCTTCGCGCGCAAACACGGTCTGGTAGGTCTCAGAGTCCTTCATGTTCTTCTCCAGGCGCTTGATATAAGGCGGCAGCGGCATCTCTCCGTGGCGATCCAGATACGCTCTCACGCCTTCCCGGGAGAAACACACGATCCACTCGCCGCCGGCCCCGAGGGTCTCAAGCCTGGCGCTCAGATTCTCGGGAAACACCACGTCAACGCCCGGAGCAGACGCGCCTCGCACCAGTGCGCGCCAACGACTCCCCCCACCCAGCGGCCTCTCCCCCGGGGACAGGGATGGGGCGAGGGGCTCAAGCAGAAGCAATTCCGCTTTCCCTCCGGAACGCTTTCGACCGCGCAAGCGCGCGGGAAATACGCGGGTCGCGTTCAGGACCAGGACGTCCCCGGCCCGCAGAAATTCACCAATCTCGCGAAACGTTCGATGCTGCATACTGCGATTTTGTCTATCGAGCACCATCAATCGGGAATGGTCACGCGCTTCAAGCGGCGACTGCGCGATCCGCTCCGGCGGCAAGGCATAATCAAACTCCGTCAAACGCAGCGCTGTGTCCGCTATCATTCGCCAGGACTCCCCGCCTTGACAAGCCGGCTGTTCGGGTAATAAGCCTTCAAGATCTGCGTATAGGTATGGCCTTCCTGAGCGCGCCCGCGGGCCCCCCACTGGCAAAGGCCTGCGCCGTGCCCCCACCCTTTCCCCTCGAAATGGAAGACGCTCCCCTTTTTCCTGAGATCCGTCAAGTACGTGCTGCGCAGGACTTCCGGCCCGACCGCGAGCCGAAAATTGTTTCCCGGAACCAGGATCCGCCCGCGCGAGGACTCCACCGCGAACGACCACACCCTGCCGGAAGGCGACTCCTTGGCCGCGCTGATCTTTCGAAGCGTCCCTACGCGATAACCGGCCCGCCGCAAGCGGTTCTGGATCCGTTCCGCGCTGATGTCGCGCGCCCAGGAGCGGTAGGGATCGCTCCGGCAGTAAGGGTCGCGGATGCTTTCAAAATCCGTCGGAGGATTTTGCAGATCACTCCAGACATACGGCGGGGTTTCCGTCCGGCCCCCGCAGGACGAATGGAAGAAGCTCAGCGCCGGAGCGCCCGCGCCGTCCACCAGGATTTCACCGCGGGTCTCCTCCACCGCCTCGCTGGTGGCGGGCTTCTCCGCCTGCAGCCCGCCGTACACCTGCGACCGGACGTCGTTAGTGACATCGTAATCCTTGTAGACAGACCGGTTCATCATCGCCAGGACGTATGTCCGGGAAATCACGGCCTGCGACTTCAAGGACTCCGCCGGCCAATCGGCGCCGACCTCGCGCGGCAGCACGCCCCGCAGGTACTCCTCAAACGGCACCTGTTCGATGACTTGCACGGCGCCTCGCCCGTCGGGTCGGAGAAGAAACGTCCC
>Ga0155753_115_pt5 | contig 9813 bp, 7 predicted proteins | sample RifCSPlowO2_01_FD_107407 | JGI IMG/M metagenome (GOLD analysis project Ga0155753, IMG submission 107407) | Elusimicrobia bacterium RIFCSPLOWO2_01_FULL_59_12
ACGCGCACATGATCCCCTCCAACAAACGGCTGTTGGAGGCGGTCCAGGCTTCGGCGCGGCGCCTGGCGATTATTCTTTTGCGCGATGTCTATGATGTCGAGTTCGTCAAATCAGGGATTCTCTGCGTGACGGGGTATGGCGTCCGAATCTGCGAGATCGACGCCGCCCTCAAAAAAGTCTTCACCCCATCCGCCGTTCCCGCCGCTTAAAATGGCCGCACACATTCATTCCGTGGGGATCGATCTCGGGGGCACCTGGATCCGCCTGGAGGCCGTGGACGCGCAGGGCCGCCGGGTGCGGTCCCTTAAAGCGCCGGCGCCATCCTGGAAAGATCTGCCCGGGTTCCTGAAACAAACGTTTCGCGCGTGGAAAGCCTGCTCGCCGCGGCGAGCGCGGCCGCGCCATTTGGTTTTAGGATCTCGCGGGGTCTGGACGCCTCAGGAAAGAAATCGATTAAGGCGCGCGTTACGCAAACTGGCTCAAAACGTCAGGGTGATTTCCGATGTGGAGGCCGCGTGGCATGCCGCATTCAAGTCGGGAGCAGGCATTGTCGTCATTTCCGGAACCGGCTCCATTGCGTTCGGGCGCGATGGGCGCGGCCGTTCGCAGAGGGCGGGAGGATGGGGCCCCCTGTTGGGTGATGAAGGGTCCGCCTTCTGGATTGGAAAGACCTGGCTGCATCGGACGCGGGGGCACGATTTTGTTCCACGGCCCTCGGTCCGCCGGACAGCGGCGCTGGCGCCTCATATACTGCGGCTGGCACATGAAGGCAACCGGCTGGCCAAAGAGATCGTCCGCGACGCGCAGCATCATCTGGCCGACCTGGCCTGTTCCCTCGCGAGGCGCCTGCGGCTCAAGAAGTTAATCCCCTTAAGTTGGGCGGGCAGTTTGCTCGGCAACCCCGGATTCCGGGCGGGTTTTTTAACGGCGCTGCGCCGTTCGGGGCGGCGCTTTCAGGCGACGGCGCCCGGCATGACGCCGGCGCAGGCGATTGCGAAACTTCCGTCATTCCCGCTTCCGCGGGGGTGACGTCATTTCTTCCTGACCAGAAAATAAAGCGTCCCCTTTTGCCAGAAGTTCGTGGCGAAACGGTGGGCCTCATCCCCCTCGCCGACAAAGAAATCCACGCGCCCGGGTCCTTGAATCGCCCCGCCTTCGTCCTGATTAAGCACGAATCGCTTTAAGGGGACCGTCCCGGTCTTGCGGCCTGCGGCGTCAAAGACCGGCTGATCGGTTTCGATCCAGGCCAAAAGCCCTTTGGGAAAGAGCTTGGGGTCGGTCGCGATGGAACGGCCGGGCGTCAGCGGGACGCCGATGTTGCCCACCGCAAAGGGGCTCGCGCTGCTGCGGTCAATCCGGAAAAACACATAGCGCGGGTTGACATTCAATAAGGACTGCCGCTCCTTCGGATGAGACGCCATATAGCTCGCGAAGAAGGCGTGATTAAACTGGTTTTTAGGAATACGGCCGGACGCCATCAGGTGCTGTCCCACGGATTGGTATCGCCGCCCGTTGGTGCCGTCATACCGGATGCGCAGGGTTTCCCCCCCTCCCACGTCCAGCCAGCCGCTCCCTTCAATCTGCAGGAAGAAAATATCCATCGGATTTTGCGCCCATGCGATGATCTTCGCTTTCCGCCCGACCGCGTTATCGGAATCGATATCGGACCGGGTGTGATAGGGCACCAGATTCTGCCCCTGCCGCCTTCCCGCGATGCGCGCGCCCTGATAGGCAGGGTCAAATTGGCCGAGATCCACATCGATCAGGTCCGACGGGCGGCCGTACACCGGATAACGGAAGATCTCCGACTTTTTCAATCGCGCCGCGATCGTCGGTTCGTAATAGGATGAAAACGTGACGGTTTGCCGGTCGTCCGCGCCAACGGATTGATACGCCTGGAAATGCCGCCGCACGGCCGCCCGCCACGCCTCCCGGGAAGGGTTCCGGTCGATCAATTGCGCAAAAAACGCCAGCGACTCGGCCATCTCCGCGGCCGTATACCTGTCGCCGGACAAGACATACGTCTCGTCCGCCGGGCGGGAGCGGTAATACGCCGCGCTGTGAAGCGCCGCCGTCCGGAGCGAGGCCGTGCCGGCCTCGTCCTCAAACAGGGGCCTGCGGCTTTCCGGGATCTTCAGGAGGGCCGGGGGAGGAATCGACGGCACGGCCGGCGGGGCGGGAGGGGTCACGGCGCACCCGGCTGCAAACAACGAAATACCCAACACCATAAGACGGAATTCTATTTTCACGGCACTATCTTACTAAGACGCCTCACCCCCCGCCATCGCTAACGCTCTGGCGGTACCCTCTCCCGATGGGAGAGGATTTTCCAGACGTGGACTTCTCCCCTCTCCTATCAGGAGAGGGGGTGGGGGTGAGGCTCTCTTTAAGGGGTTAGTACTTCGGAAGGAGATTTTGGGAGGCCAGCGACAAAAAGGAAAACAGGAGGGATTTTTGACGCGCCAGCAAATCGGGGTCCGGCACCGTGTCCGTCGTGATCTCGCTGATCAGCTGGATTTCGATCTTGGCGTTGTCGTTTTGCTGGAGCGTTCCTGCCAGCTGCATCAGGGCCTCCACCGCCCCCTGTCGGAAATTGAGGCTCTGGCGCTCAAATACTTCCTGGGAAGAGACCCCGACCCGGATGCGCCCGCCCACGGCGCGAATGAAATAGTAGGGAGTCTGCCAGTTCGTTTTGGAAACGCCGGTCAGCGCGCGGTTGCGGATCCGCTCCACCGCTTCCTTGCGGATGCGGTCGATGTATTTTTGCGCGTCGGGGGCGCGCTCCCGCTGCTTGATCGCTTTTTCAAAAGCATCGGTGGCCTCGCTGAAACGTCCCGCCGTATACAAGGTAACGCCTTCGGTGTAGAAGCCGGCCTTGACGCGCGCCGGGGCGGCCTCCGAGAGCCCCCCCACGGCGATCCAGAGCATCAGAAAGAGCGCGGATGTTTTCATCAGGATCCCGATTTCAGCCAGAGCGCCGCGATTTCACCCCGCGAGACGTCGGCGACGTGGTCGTGCTCGATCTGAGTGACGGGCAGGCGCAGCGCTTTGCGCACAGCCGCCACCAAAGCCGATTCGCGCTGTTCAGCCAGCTTCGTGTCTTTTTGGGCCACCCGGATATGCACGTTGCGCAGGCCGCGCTCGCGCATGGATTCGCAAATCTTGTTGACAATGAGCGAGCCTTCGGGGGAGATGGACGCGGCGCCTTTATCAAAGAGCCGGGACAGGGAGACCTCGATCGTCTGGGAGGCGTCCGAGCTGTAGGCCAGGGCCGGCAGGATGATGCTGTCGCCGGGGATCGACGTCACCTTTTCATCCGGCGTCATCAAGGTCAACTGCGCGGCGTAGAGCCGGTCCACCACGGCGAATTTCAACTCCGAGTCCTTGCCGTCCCACAAGAGCACATCCGGAAGTTCGTGGGTCGAACGCTGCCGGTAAATGGTCCGGCCCTCCGGGTTCAGGATTTCGAACGTCCAGGAAATGATCGGGATATTCTTGGGCGGCACGATGCTCAGGAAAGGCGGCTCGGCCACCGCGGGGATCCACGGCCAGAAAGGAGCGTGGCCCTTGATCTCGCTGCGCGCGTTGAATTCCCCCGTCTGTGAAAAAGGGAGGGAGCCGAGCAGGATTTTCTGCGCGGGATCTTCGGGGAAGTCCTGCAGTTTCTCCAAATTCATCGTCACCGGCGCCACGATATTCTTGACCAGAAGGCGCCCTTTGAACTGCCCTTTGATCTGGACCTCCATTTCATCGCCCAGGTTTTTCCCTTCCACGCCGGCGGACGGTGCTCCATACACGGGAAGGACCGTAGTCATTGCGAGGAGTGTCATTGCCGTCACCCCCGCGAAAGCGGGGGCCCAGAGGCGTTGACGTCGCTGGATTCCCGTCCTCCAAACTACTGGCGGACGGGCCCGCCGGATGTGTGGAGGGCCCGCTTTCGCGGGAATGACATCGAAGCGGTTCATTTGAGCTCCTGCAGGCGCTGCGTGGCTTGCTTGACAATCTCGGGATCGGCGCTGGACGCCCGGAGATCCTGATAGAGGGCCCGAAGCTTCGAGGCCGCCGCGCCTTCCTGCTCGTAAATCTCGCTCAGCTTGACCAGCGCCGCCGCGCGGAACTGGTTTTTCTTATCGGAGAGGGCCCGAAGCTCTTCCAGGGAGGCGCGCACCTCCGCCGGGTTGTGCGCCTGTTCGTGAAGCATCGCCTTACGATACAGCGCTTCGGCGAACTCCGGCGCCGAGGACGGGATCTTCCGGTAGACCCCGATCGCCTCGGTGCGCTTGCCCTGCACTTCCAGCAGCGAGCCCATCTGCAGCCAGACCGCGTTGATCTTGGAGTCATCCCCGTAGTTCGAAATGACGTACTTGTACGCCTTCACCGATTTATCCAGCTGGAAGGCCTTCTTGTAGGCCAGCGCGATGTTCAGCCAGGCCTCTTTGGCCAGCGCATGGCTCGGGTATTTCTTCAAGAAAATTTCAAAATCCTTGACGGCGTCCTCGTAGGATCCCTTTCGGAACAAGCACACGCCTTTCTGGAACATGGCGTTCGGGACCCGCTCGGCTTTCGGGAACGACAGGTAAAAATTCTGATACGCGCTGGCGGCCTCGTCCCACTTCTGCATCCAGAAGAAGCAGTCGGCGTTGTAAAAGTAGGCCAGGGGGGCGTATTCGTCGTTCGGATAGCTGAGCATGATCTTCTCGAACAGCTTCTGGGAAGGCTCGTATTTGCCGGCGTTGAACAAGGAAGCGCCTTTTTCCCACAAGAGCGCCGCCCCGCCGGCGCTCCCGGGCGCCAGTTTCAGAAGCTGCGCCTGCTGGGACGCGGGGATCGTGACCTTCTTTTGGTGGAAAGCGCTCAACAAGTTGTCGGCGATCTTGGGGATGCGCGCGTCGTCCGGGTATTGGGTGGAAAAAGCCAGCAGGTGTTCGACCGCCCGCGGCAATTCCCCCTGGTTAAACGTGCATTGGATCAGCTGGAAAGCGCCTTCCTTGCCCGCTTCCGTCCCCGCATAGCTTTGCTTCAGCGCGTTAAAGGTCGAAGCGGCCTCGGCCCACTGTCCCAGACCGGCCTGCGTGTTCCCGATCCGGATCATCGCTTCCGGGATCCACGGACTTCCCTTAAACTTGGGCTCCCGGACCAGCGCCTTCCACTTGGCGATCGCTTCGCTGTAGTAATCCTGGCGGGTCAGAGCGTCCGCTTCGCGGTAGAGAGCTTCCACGCGCACCGCCGGCTGGGTCGACACCTGGACCAGGCGGCTCCACATCGCGGAGGCCTTCGAGAACGATCGCTGGTTGTAATACACCTTGCCCAGCTCCACCTGAACCTGTTCGGCAAACGCCTTGTCATTCAAATCGCGCGAGCGCAATTCCGCCTGATTGAGGGCGATGATCGCTTCGCCGTCCCGCTTCGGTCCCTGCGCGGACATCGTCGCCCCCAGGGCTTCGAGGGCGTAGGGGACCAGGGTGCTTTGCGGCGAGCGCTCGATAAATTCCTTATAAATCTTCTCCGCGTTGACCAAATCGTTCAACTGAAAATAGGCCTGGGCCACCCAGTACAGCGTGCTTTCCGTCCACTCGTCGATCCGTTTGGCCTCGGATTTCTGCATCCGGTCATGCACCTCGTTCAATATGCCGGCGGTGCGGAAGGGATCGCTCGCCGAATGCAGGCACAGGGTCATGAGGTAAACGGCTTTCCCGCAGGCGGAACTCTCCGGAAATTTGTTGAGGAGCTCCTGATAGACTTCCAGCGCCCGGTCATAGTCCCCCGAACGGTAGGACGCAAGCCCCTTGGCCAGATAGGCGTAAGCGGTCGTGGGCCCGTCGGGATACCGGCGAATGAACGCGTCCGCCAGGCGCCGCGCCCCCACATAATTATTCAGCAGGAGATGCGCCCAGAGGATGCGGAACTCGGCCGTCTGCCGGAGCTGCGCCGCATCCACGCCGTGCAGCTGGGGGGCCAGGCCCCGTTCGGTCTCCAGGGCGGCCTTTTGCTCCTGGATGGCTTTCTTCCAGTCCTTCTTGAAAATCGGGATCGCCGCATAGAGGTAGGTCCATTGCGACCGGAGCGCGTGCTTGGGGAACTGCTTGAGCAGCATCGGCATCAGTTTTTCACATTCGGTGTACTCTTTTCGCTCAAAATAAATGCAGGCGATGCGATGCAGGGCCAGGGGCCGCAGGCCCGGATCCGCCTGGGGACGGGTGACCGGCGTGAAGAACTGCTGGGCGAAGCGAAAATCCTTGGCGTTATAAAAAGCCTCGCCCAGTTCAAAGCGCAGGCGGTCCACCCACTCGCTCCGAGGGGTTCTCTGCAATATCTGCTGGTAGATGGGAAGCGCGCTGGAGATCTCCCGTTTCTTGATGAAGCAAACCGCCTGGTAATACAGCGCGGACGGCTCCTCCGGGTACCGCTTGAAGAAGGAAATCGCCACATCCAGGTGCCCCTGCTCCATCGCCGCCAGCCCGCGCATCAGGTTCAGGGCCAGGTCATCGGCGAAACCGGGGTTTTTTCGCAGGAGCTGGGTGATCAGCGCGTTCAGGGTCCTCCAGTCCCGCTTTAAAACGCAGGAGCGCGCTTGAAGAAAGATCGCCTCTTCTGAAACATACGGATTGGGATCGCTCGCGAGGGGCGCGAGCTGCTTGATCGTCTCGTCCGCCTTGCCCTGAAGCAGGAGCAGCTCGGCGAGGCGAAGCTGGGATGTTTTCTGGATAAATAGGGAGGGCGAAGGTTTCTTGGCGCGCACCAGGCGCTGGAAAGCCTTGCGGCTTTCTTCAAGAAGGCTCAGCCGGAAGTACTGCTCCCCGGCGGCCGCCTCCAGTTCAAACCGGATGGGCTCGGCCGTGACGCTCTCCTGCAGATGCGATAAAAGGTTTGGGACCTCGTTCCAGTGGGCTTCCGGGACGTTGACCGAACCCAGGACGGGAAACGGCGCAAGAATATCCGCCGAGTGAGCCGGAAGTGAACATTGGAGGCACAGCAGGCTGGCGAGGAGAATTCGCGGATGACGGTTACTGAATGATGATGAGTTTGCCATGTTTCGTGGTCGATGGACTTTCGATCACGTACAAGTATACTCCGCTCGCAATCGTTTCACCAGAATTATTTCTAACCGTCCAGTCATAGACCGGCGTGTTCACGTGGACGCTGAAGACGAGGCGGCCCGAGATCGTATAGATGCGGATATGGGAGTCGGACCCGAGGCCGTCGAAGTGAATGGCGCCGCCTCCGGTCGTCGACTTGTACGGCACAGGGTACGCCTTGGCTCCGCTGACATCGTAATCCACCATGGTGACGAACGCCGACCCGCTGATGGCGCCCTGAGTGGCGGTGACTCGGATGTTGGTGCCGATGGAGCCGGACTGGAACACGCCGGCCCCGCTGATGTTTCCGCCCGTGGTTGACCACGCGACGGAGGTCAGGGACATCGGATTATTGAATTGGTCCCGTCCCGACGCCGTGAAGGTCTGACTGTTTCGCACGTTGATGGTGACATTGTTCGGGCTGACGGAAATCGCGGTCAAGGCCTGGTTCAAAGTCCTCGGAGCCGTGGTGGCGGTCGCAGAGCCGTTGGTATTGGCGATCGTGCATCGGAGGACGTAGGTCCCCGCCGCGTTAAAAGTCACGGCCGCGTTTTTCGCGGCATTGGTCCCGTTCGGGCTGACGGAAATCGCGGCCGGTCCGGATTCCAAGGTCCAGGCGTACGTCAGGCTGGATTCGCCGTCCACATTGTCGTTGCCCAGCGCGGACAGGACGCCGGTGCGATTGTCAGGATTTAAAGAGAGGTTCGGCAAGGTGACGAAATAGGGCCCCGCGGCGACCACGGTGATGGCGGCCGTTCCCGGCGTCGCGCTGCCCACCGAGGCGGTCAAGGTGAACGGGCCTCCGGGGGTCGCGGCCGTGAAGGTGGTCGAAACGCCGTTGGCCGGGTTGCGCGTGCCGCCGCCGCTGAGGGTCCAGTCGACAGGCTGGCCCGCGATGACGCCGCCAAATTGATCGAGCACGGTGGCCGTGAAGGCCTGCGTGTTGCCGGTGACCACGGTAGCCGTCAAAGGCGCCACGGAGATCGAAGCCGGGGTCTGGCCGACGTTGACGTTATCCGTCTCCGTATCGACCAAATAGGGATTGACGCCATTGTGATCTCTCACCTCTAAGGTCACCGCGTAACCGCCGTTGGACGGGAAGTTGACAACCATCGCGGGACACGCGCCGCTCCCGTCGGTCGGCTGGTCGTTGGCGGAACCCAGCGTCGCGCCGTTATTGACGGAATAATGACAAACCATGCTGCCGGGCCCGCCGTTATCCGTCGCCGACGCGCTGCAGGTGGTCGTGTTCAAGAGCGTGTCGGGGCAGACCAGGCTGGTGATGTTCGGCGCCTCGTTCGGCGTGGTCGCCGAACCCAGGCCGAACCAGGGGCTGTCCGGCCATGTCGGGCGCGACTGATTGCGGGTCCGCACGCGTCCAAAGTATTGGGTTTCTGGAATTACACCGCTGTTGATCGTCACGGATTGGGCCGCGCCCGCGGCTTTCGGCCCGGTCGACGTCAAACATCCCACCGTGAATCCGGCATTCTGGCAGGCCTGGAATTCATAGGTGGATGTCGCGCCATTGGGGTTCAAGGAAGCGTCGGTAAAGTTGGCGACCAAGGTGCGGGGGCCCGTCGCGCTCATGCTGCCCGCGGTAGGCGCGAAGGGCGTCGTGGTAAAGGACGTTGGATTAAAGTTAAGGGTCGAGGAACACCCTGAGGTTTCAGTCAACACGATCTGGACGGTGTTGTAGACGGTATTCGGCGTTAAACTGCCCAGCGCGGTCGAACGGGCGCCCGTAGGGTCCCCGGTTCCGCTGAGAAGGGTGGTCCCGTTTGCCCGGATCAGCCATGACTGGATGCTGCCGGCTCCGATCAAACCGGATATATTAAAAGTCGCGCTTGAATTCCCCACCATGGGTATGGTGAATGTGCCGCCCCAGGCAAGCGTAGAAAAGCCGGTCCCATTCCGAACCGCGCTCGAGGCCCATCCCGTGGAGGACCCATCCCCGTTGCCGACCAAGGCTTGTCCGGTAGGGGTGTAGGCCGTGCCGGGATTGAGGGCCGTGATGACGCGAGTCGCCGTATCGGTCGGCGTAGCGCCGCTGATCTGATCCGTCAAGCAACTGCCCCCCGTGCCGCTGGCGCACAGGTTATACATGGTATAGGACGGGTTGGCCGGAGCCCCCCCGGAGTTTTCCGCGGTGATCTGAACGGAGCAGTGCGTGATGTTGCTGGTGGTCACAGGCCCCGGGAAAGCCGGGGTGGTCCATAAGGGACCGCGCGTCTGACCCGCCGCGGGCACATTCACGCCGAAAGGATAAACGACCCTTCCCAAATATTCATACTTCACATTCGGTTTGAACCCGCCGTTCTGCGTGTACATCGTGTTATCGATGGTTTGGTTGCCATTGGCCCCCCCGAAGCCGATCGGCGCGAGCGTCTGATTATTCGCCGGGGTAATCAGGTCATGGATATCCAGCCGGACCAGTGAAACATTGGGCACGTCGGCCGCGGGCACGTTTTTGCGGACAATGATCGTGTTTATCGTCGAATCCCCGGGCGGAACGGGAGCGGCAAAAACATTCGAAGGATAGGCCAGCGTGGACGTGTTGCCAATGAGCGTCCAAGAGGAACATCCGGCCAAGTTGTAAATACCCGTCCCGTTGGGACAGGCCTGCGCGTAAAAGAAGTACGCGGTATTGCCCAGGATCTGCTGAACGGCGCCGCCGAACACGGTCGACGCTGGCGTTTGGCTACCATTGGGCGCGAAAGCCGTGCTGATCACGCGCGCA
>Ga0155753_145_pt1 | contig 9657 bp, 10 predicted proteins | sample RifCSPlowO2_01_FD_107407 | JGI IMG/M metagenome (GOLD analysis project Ga0155753, IMG submission 107407) | Elusimicrobia bacterium RIFCSPLOWO2_01_FULL_59_12
CCTTGTGCTGCGTCTGCTGTTCGGGGAAGAAGGCGCCCTTTGGCAGCGAATGGTCCGGGAGTGGAACCAGGCCAGCTATTTTTATATTTACATGACGGTCGGGACCGTGATCGCTTTCACGCTGTTCGGCTATATTTTGGGGAAGAAAGGGGACGTGCTCGAAAAGGAAAAAAAGCAGGCCAGCGCGCTGGCCGTCCATGATGGGTTGACCCGCCTGTACAACCACCGCTATCTCCAGGACCATTTGGCGGCGGAAATGGAGCGCGCCACGCGGTATCAGACGCCCTTCACGTGCTTGATGCTCGATATTGATGATTTCAAGTCGATTAACGACACGCACGGGCATCCCTTCGGGGATCAAGTCCTGAGAACGGTCGCGCACATTATTCGCGAACAGGTGAGGCGGGTCGATACGGCCGGCCGTTACGGCGGGGAGGAATTCATGATTTTCATGCCGCACACCACCTCCGAGCAGGTCCTGCCTCTGGCCGAGCGCATCCGGACGGAAGTCCAGGAGTACCCTTTTCACGCGCGCGGGGAAAACGTGCGCGTCACGCTCAGCATCGGAATGGCCACCTACGCGCCGCCCGGCCGCACCTTCAAAAACCAGCGGGGCCTGGTCGACGCCGCCGACCAGGCCCTTTACCAGGCCAAGCGCGGCGGCAAGAACCAAATACGCATCTACGCCCCCGCGGCCTGAGAAGGGGAAACGTCTCGACTCTCGGCGGACCGACTATGACGGTCGTCATAGTCGATCCGCGCCCCGACGGGCTATACTGACCGCGCGGAATGAAAACCAGATGGAGGAGGCGGTTATGCTGAAAGTGCTGCGCATTTTAGTCCCCGTTGATTTTTCAAAGGAGTCCGACCTCGCGCTGGAATGGGCCGTCATGGTCGCGCGCAAAACGTCCGGCGCGACCATCTATGCGCTCCACGTGCTTCCTCTTCCCGGCGAGCCGAAGACGCTCGGATTCGGCAGCGTGGGGTACGAGATGGAACAAGAGGCCGTGGAGAAGAAATTAAACGACCTGCTGCGCAAAATCCCCGGCGAGATCCTGTCCATGGCGATCCTGGAAAAAGGACGCACGCCGGACGTCGTGACCCGGATCTGCGAACAGAAGGACATCGATCTGGTGGTGATGACCACGCGCGGGCGCCGCGGCTTGAAGCATTTCCTGCCGGAAAGCACGACCGAGGACACCGTCCGCCGGGCCCCCTGCCCGGTTCTGGTTCTCCATCTGAACGCGAAAAACCAGCCTGCAAAGGCGGAATGAAACGCGGGCCGGGGGTGGCGGGGAGCCGTCGCCGCGCCGGGGCCGCGGCCTGTCCGCCGGGTTAACCCGTCGTCAGAGGAATCAGCCAGCGCGCGGCGGCCCAGATGACCCCGACGCCGGTGATATCCACCCAGAAGCCGCCCTTGACCAGGTCTTTCATCCGGACGGCGCCGGATCCGTGGATCATCGCGTTGGCAGGCGTCGACACGGGGAACATGAAGCCCAGGCTGGCGCCCAGGGTGGCCGCCAGGGCCAGCCCGGTTCCCGCCGCGGGATTCCCCGGATAAAATCCCAGCATCACCGGGATGATCATGCTGGCCGCGGCCGTGTTGGAGGCGAGTTCGCTCAATAAGGCGGCGATAAGTACGGCCGCCCCCAGCAGAAGCCCGGGCTGATCTCCCACCGAACTCAACAACGCCGAGCCAACCGCGCCGGCCAATCCGGTTTCAAACATCATCCGCCCGAGCGCGATCCCGCTGCCGAACAAAAGCACCGTTCCCCAATCGATAGAGACGGCTTCCTTCCAGTGAAGCGTGAAACGGCGGCGCTTTTCGCCCATGGGGAGAAAGAATAAAAGGCCCGCTGCGAGCAGGGCGGCGACTCCCGGAGACAGCGTGCCCGCGACCCCCGGCAGGACCCAGAGGGTGATGGCGGTTCCAAAAGCGATCAGGGTATTGCGCTGCCCGCGCGTCCAAGGTCCCATCTCTTGGATCAATCGGCGCAGGCGGCCCAGCTGCCCGGGGACCTGAGGGATGTCCGGGGGAAAGAGCCAGACCAGCAAGGCGTAACGCGCCGCGAGCAGCGCCGCGGCAACCGGAAGACCGAAGGACATCCACTGCAAAAACCCGATACGCACCCCTGTTTCTTGATGAATCAAGCCGATCCCGATGAGATTCGGAGGCGTTCCCACGGGCGTGGCCATCGCGCCCGCGGAGGCCGCATAGGTCAGCATCAGAAGGAGGCTGGTTGAATAGCGAGAACCCGGGAGGGTTCCCGCCGCCGCCGCGATGGCCAAGGCGACCGGCAGCAGCATCGCCGCGCAGGCGGTGATGCCGGTCCACATCGCCAGCAGCCAGGCCGTCAGGCCGAACGCCGCCAAGACGCGATAGGTGCTGCCTTCCACCCAGGGGTGGACCAGGATCGCGTAGGCGATTCTCCGATCGACGCCATGGATTTGCATCGCCTTGGCGAGCATGAAGCTTCCGATAAAAAGAAAAATAATCGGATCCAGGAAGGAAGACAGCAGCATTTGCGGGCCGGCCGCGCGGACAAGAACAGCCGCCAGGGCGCCCAGCACGCCGGTCAGGTAGACAGGAAGGGGTTCGCTGATCCACAGCACGACCACCAGGGTCATGATTGACGCCAAACGGTGGGCGGGGGGGGATAACGACGGCAGCGGACTCGCCAGGACCGCCAGCGCCAGGAGGGGGCCCAGCCAAAGGCCAAGGCGCCGCCGCAGGGACATCGCGCCGGCCGCGTTCCTCATTCGCGCGGGAGATAAACGTGCTGGTAGATATCGAGCAGGATGATCAGGACGGCCATGACGAGGGGCCCGATCAAAACGCCGAAAAGCCCGAAGACTTGGAGACCGCCGACGATGGAGAAAAACAGCCAGAAGAAAGAAATATCCTGCTTGAAGCCGACCAGCCAGGGGCGAAGCAGGTTGTCGATCAAGCCGATAACGACCAAACCCCACACCAGAATGAAAGCGCCCTTCCAGTAAGCGCCGCTCCAAAAGTAATACAGGCTGATCGGCGCCCAGATCAGAGCGCTTCCCACCACGGGAATCACCGCCATGATCAACGTAATAAAGCCCAGCAAAAACGCGGAGGGGGTGCGGACGATCAGGAACCCGATTGTCGCCACGATCCCCTGCGCCAGGGACGTCAAAATGGCGCCCCGCGCGGCCCCCACGATCATCCGGCGAACGCGTTCCTGAATCCGCTCCTTGATCTCTTCCTTGAGAGGGAGCAGATCGTTGATATGCCCGATCAGGACCGGCCCGTCCCGGAAAAAAAAGAACAGCGCGACGATGGCCAAAGAAACCAGCCAGAGTCCCTGGGCCGCCTGGGCGCCAAAACGCGCCAGCCAGGCGAGGGAGCGGTCGCCCATCCCGCCCAGATAATTCTGGAGGGCCGCGGAGGGTCCCCTTAATTGGTCGGCCAGCCCGGGAAACCTGTCGGCCAGCCCGGAAAAGAATTCATGCGGCGCGGATTGGACCCATCCCATCAAACTTTCCGCGGCCGGCTGGATGATCGGGATCAGCGTGTCCGCCTGGCGCAGGGCCGCCCAGACCAGCCAGCCCAGCGGCACGAAGAAGAAGATCAGCACAAAGAGGTCCGCCAGGAGCGCCCGCAGGTTCCGGCTGGCGATATGCCGGCCCAGCCAGTCATGGACGGGATGGAAAACCACGGCCAGGACGGCCGCGCCGAGAAGCGCCCCGGACGACGGCCAGAGCAGGCGGCCGGCCTGGTAGAGCGTGAAGGCCAGCAGCAGGAAAAACGAACCGGTGAACAAGGTTTTACGGTCGATGGAGCCCTCCGCAGCCGCCATTCTAACTGATAATATAGGCTAAAATACGAACATGAAGAAACAAACCCGCAAGGACTCCTGTTGTCATGCTTCCGAAAAGCGCGCGCCTGAGCTTCCCTCCCAACCGCCGGGCGCCGCCATCTACACCTGCCCGATGCATCCGGACATCCGTCAGCAGGGGCCGGGTCCCTGCCCGAAATGCGGGATGGCCCTGGAGCCGATGGAAAGTCCGGCGCGGGAGGAAGGTCCTGATCCGGAATGGATCGACATGCGCCGCCGGTTTACGGGGGCGGCCGTTTTGACCGTGCCCGTGTTTGCCCTGGGCATGCTGGAGAAACTTCCCTGGCTGCAGATGCTTCTGGCGACCCCGGTCGTCCTCTGGGGCGGCCGGCCCTTTTTTCAGCGCGGCTGGGCCTCGCTGGTGAACCGGCATCTGAATATGTTCACGCTGATCGCGCTCGGGACGGGGGCCGCGTATGCCTACAGCGTCACGGCGCTTCTTTTCCCCGATCTTTTTCCGGTTTCGTTCCGCGGCCCCTCCGGTGACAGGGGTCTTTATTTTGAAGCGGCGGCGGTGATCACGACGCTTGTGCTTTTGGGGCAGGTGCTCGAACTGCGCGCCCGCATCCAAACCTCGGGCGCGATCAAGGCGCTCCTGGGTCTTTCACCGAAAACAGCCAAACGGCTCAAGGCCGACGGCACCGAGGAGGAAATCCCGCTTGCCGAAATCCGGGTGGGGGATCGCCTCCGCGTCCGCCCCGGCGAGAAGATCCCGGCGGATGGCGTGGTGATGGAGGGAACTACGAGCGTCGACGAATCGATGGTCTCCGGCGAGCCTTTGCCCGTAGAAAAAGCGCCCGGCGACCGGCTGACCGGAGCGACACTCAACGGAACAGGAAGCGTCTTCATGCGAGTCGAACGGGTGGGAAGCGATACGCTGCTTGCCCAGATCGTTCGCCTGGTTTCTGCGGCCCAGCGCAGCCGGGCGCCGATCCAGCGCGTGGCGGATGTCGTTTCATCTTTTTTTGTCCCCGCGGTCATTGCGGTGGCCGTCCTGACCTTCGCCGTCTGGGCCGCCTGGGGGCCCGAACCGCGCATGACGCATGCGTGGGTCAACGCGGTCGCGGTGCTGATCATCGCCTGTCCCTGCGCTTTGGGGCTGGCCACGCCGATGTCGATCAGGGTCGGCACGGGAAGGGGCGCGGCCGCCGGCGTCCTGATCAAGGACGCCGAGGCGTTGGAAATCTTTTCCAAAGTGGATACGCTGGTGGTCGATAAGACCGGGACTCTGACGGAGGGCAGGCCGCGGCTTACCTCGGTGATCCCTGTAAACGGCATGCCGGAGAGGGATCTGCTCCGGCTTGCGGCGAGTCTTGAACGGGCAAGCGAGCACCCGTTGGCCGGGGCCATCGTGAAGGGCGCGATCGAAAAAGGCGTCGCGCTTTCGAACGCGGCCGGTTTTCAGTCCGTGACCGGGAAAGGCGTGTCGGGAGAAGTCGAGGGGCGGCCGGTGGCCGTCGGCCATGCGGGTTTTCTGGAGGAGCTCGGGATTGCGACCGAGTCCCTCCGCCCGGCGGCCGACGCGCTCCGGAAGGAAGGAGAGACGGCGATGTATGCGGCGATTGATGGAAAAGCGGCGGGACTTCTGGCCGTGGCCGATCGCATCAAAGAAACGGCGGCGGAGGCGATCCGGTCCCTTCGCCGGGACGGCCTGCGGATCGTCATGCTGACAGGCGACCATCGAACGGCGGCTGACGCCGTGGCCCGGCGGCTGGGGATTGACGAAGTCGAAGCGGAGGTTTTGCCGGATCAAAAGGTGGAGAGCATCAAACGGCTGCAGGCTCAAGGCCGGAAGGTGGCCATGGCGGGAGACGGCATCAATGACGCGCCCGCTTTGGCCCAGGCCCACGTCGGCATCGCCATGGGGACCGGAACCGACATCGCCATGGAAAGCGCGGGCATTACGCTGGTGAAAGGCGACCTGCGCGGGATCCTGAAAGCCAGGCGATTAAGCCGCGCCACCATGCGGAACATCCGCCAAAACCTCTTTTTCTCCTTCGTCTACAACGCGCTCGGCGTGCCGGTCGCCGCCGGCGTTCTTTACCCTTTTTTCGGCCTTCTGCTGAGCCCGATGATCGCCGGCGCCGCCATGGCGTTCAGCTCGGTCTCGGTGATCGCCAACGCCCTGCGGCTTCGAAAGATCGATCTTTAGGGGGGTAGGGGACGTAATGGAAAGTTCATTGCGTCCCCCTGACTTCGCGTCTCCCTGACTTCGTTCCGTTGCACGACCCAATAACTTAATATATACTTAGTTATGAAGTTTGAATGGGACGACCGGAAGGCGGCAGCCAATTTGGCTAAGCACGGAGTGTCGTTCCACAAGGCCCTCTATCGGGATGACCCGGCGCATTCCAAGACCGAACCCCGGCTGCATGTCATGGGGCGCGTGGGGCGCTGGATTTTAGCGGTGAGCTACACGGTTCGCGGCGAGGGTGTTCGTTTAATCAGCGCGCGGTTCGCCAGCCGCCAGGAAAGGAGATTGTATGCAGCAGCCCAAAGATAAGAAGATTGATTTCAGCGACATCGCGGAATGGACCCCGGAGGACTTCTCACGGGCGCGGCGTTCCAAGCCGGAAGAACGCGCCCGCTTTCGAGCGGCGTTCATCAAGACGTTCGGGCATCCTCCGCCCAGACGGGGGCCGATTCCCAAGCCGTCCTCCGAGCGATACGTGGGGACCTATATCAAACTGCATCCGAAAGCCATTGAATGGGCCAAACGTGAGGCCAAACGGCGGGGCGTCGGGTATCAGACGGTCATTAACGAGACGCTCCTGCATAGAGCCGCTTAACATCCGGGCGCCTCTGTTGCCCTCCTCTTTGCTCCATGGCCTGGGGCATCTTCTTCGACTTCCAAAAAACCAAACCCTACGACGGCTCCTGCCTCAAATACGCCATCGACCAACAATTAGAGACGAACTTTTTTGTAGGAGTTTAGGCGGCTCTACGCGAAGGTAAGGGGGTTGTAGGATCCAAACCGAGAACTACGCGCCAATAGCCCCACGAACGTGGGTCGAACAGGCCGGCAGGAGCGTGTTGGATGGCTAGTCGGAAGGCCGCTTCATCAAAATACCGCTTCGTAGCGATGACGTCCTCCATCCTCCCATAAACCATGACATGCGCCAGGAATAAGTCGGGGTGTTCGAGCGTATAGTCCACAGGTTCAAACCAAACGACGCGGCGGGCGATCGGGGCCAGTTCAGCAGGAACGTTCATGACCAGAGCCCTTCATCCAGTCGCTTAAACGGGCCGGACCGTTCCGTCAATTGAGTTAGATTCACTCCGCGGACGGCCCTGTGCAGGCGCTCTTTGGCGTCGGACGCAAGGCGGGCCACATCGCCCTCCTCAAAGTACGCGAGCGCTTTGAGGCTGATCAATGGATTGAATCCTGATCCATAAACCGCCCTGGCGGCCGAAAGAGCGGCCGCCAGGTCAATTCCCTGCTGCAAAAGTACGTCTAAATCAAAATAATCTTTATAAACGGCCCGTTGCCAGAGGGCTTTGAGTTTGGTCGCGGCCAAATCGAGAAGGGACGCGACGAACAGGCCGTTATCCGGGCAACGATCGGGGTCTTCCACACGTTTTAAGTCGAGCCCTCCAAAAAAAGAGATTTTGACAGGGCCCCCGCGATCGACCTCGCACGTGAGGGTATTAGGCTCGGCCTGAATCGGGGCGGCGCCTCGCAAGAAGGGAACCGCGCGCAGCAATTTATCCGGATCAAGAAGCTGGGAGGAAAAGAAATCGAAATCCACGGATTCTCGGTGCGCGAGGCGCACGCTGATGGCTGTGCCACCGTAAAGAACGAAGCGCGGCCCCACCTGCCCCAGCTCCGCCCAAAGTTCTCTTTGAGCCGCCGGAAGTTTGTCCAGCTTTGGTTTTATCGTCTGAAACACGTCTCATTTTACCACAATAAGCGATCAAGGCCCAGGGCCCTTTGGGGGTTGATTTCGGGGGCCCGGCGGAGGTAGGATATCGGCCATGGCGGAGGATCCTACCACCCTGGGGTCAGAGTCCAAGGCGCTGGAAGCGCTGAAAGTCCGGGTCAACGATCCCGCCTGCCCGCCCTTAACCCTCGCCCGCCAAGCCAAAGCGCATCTCATAGCCTATCCTCAATCCATTGAGCAATTGGCCGCAAAGCTGGGGAAATCACGGCCTTGGCTTTCTCAGCTGCTCGGATTTTTGGACCTCCCAGAGGAAGTCCTGGCGAAAGCCGAGGCGGAAAAGGCCGGTTTCTATGAGCTTCAGCAGCTCCGGACCGCCAACCCATCCGCAAAAAACAAAACTAACGCCACTAACGGTGTCACTAACGCTCCCACGAACGCCACTAACGCCGGCACTAACGCCACGAACGGCCCCACTAACGCCACGAACGTTAGTGAAAATAACGAAACTAACGCCACTAACACCCCCACTAACGCCCCTAGCCCGGGATATCCCCTGTTGCGGGACACCGTCAACGCCGTTGCCCACCTCGTTTTCTTCTGGGCCAAAGACTCCAAGCTTGGCGAGCTGGCTGAGCAGTGGGCGCTGCGCCTGCAGTTGACCGGCTGGGCGCGGGGGGTAGGCATCCTGCTTCTTTGGGGTCTGGCGGGGTATGGGAGCTGGCATCTGGTGCGCGAGATCCGGGCGCGCGCCCCTGTGTGGGTTTCACGTGGGCAAGCGGCAGGCCGGGGTCCCGCAAGCTTCTTGGCCGCGCCGGCTCCCCAATTGACCGGCCAGCGCTGGATTTCGGGGCACCGGCTGGAGCTTCATTGGAACCCTGCCGGCGCCAACCATCGCTACCGGATTTACCGGGCTTCTGAAAATGGGAAACACATGCGGCCCCTGGCCCAGGAGGACGTCAGGACGCCCGGCGCGATCGTGCAAGTCAGCAAGGTGCGGGGAAAAGTATTTTTGAGCGTGACCGCGATCAATCCGCAAGATGAAGAAAGCGCTTATTCCGCGCCCGTGGAATTTGATCCACTGCCGGTGAACGATCAAGACAGCGTGGAACCCCTGCCGCTTGAAGGAACGCCGCTGCCCGCCGTTGCCGGTCCGGCTTCGGAGCTCAAAGCTCAGGCCAAAAAAGCAGGCGCGCCCGGCGCGCAGCCCAAAGCTCCCGGCGCCGCGTTGGCGCCGCCTTCCGAAGTCCACATCGACATTCTCACGCCCGACCTCATCCGGCTCAGCTGGCGGGCCGTCTCCAAGGAGGCCCGCTACAACGTGTACTCGTCCGGTTCGCGCCGGCTGACGGCCTTGCGCAAAGAAAATACAAGCCCGCTGAAATCCAACCTGGTGGATTGGACGCCCGAGACCGGCCTGGAGCGCTACTGGGTTGTGGTGACCACGCTGGACGCGCAGGACCGGGAAAGCGTTTACTCCGAAGCCATCGAAGTGGTGCGCCATCCGGAAAAGTCCGGCCCGAGCGCCGCCGACGAAGCGGCCGGCGCCCTGCGCAAAGTTCTCCCTTGGTGACGGGGCGCTTGGCACCGTCATCCCCGCAGGCCCCCGGCTTCCATGGCCTGCCGGCCGCCAGGCCATCCGCCGGGGTGACGGCCTTGGCGTTTCTTCTGCTGCTGTCTCCCGCTCATGCCGTGATGCAGGAAGTGGTCCCCGGCCAAAAACCCGGATCAACTCAGAGTTCATCGGCGCGAAAAGATTCCTGGCGGCGCGGCGTGGAGGCTTATCTGGGCCCTTCGGCGCTCAAGGGGCAGGTCGGCGTGGGTTTGGGGATGCGAAAACCGATCGGGAAAAAGTTGATTCTCGAATGGGGAGCCGTTCTGCCGCACCCGGTGGCGGGCTACGCCGGTGATTC
>Ga0155753_116_pt2 | contig 9622 bp, 6 predicted proteins | sample RifCSPlowO2_01_FD_107407 | JGI IMG/M metagenome (GOLD analysis project Ga0155753, IMG submission 107407) | Elusimicrobia bacterium RIFCSPLOWO2_01_FULL_59_12
CAGCCGTTTCAACCGCTCCCGGTCCTGAAAACGCACCGCCGCCGCGTAAACCAGATAGGTGTTGACGATCAGAAAGATCGCCGCCCGGCTGCCCTCGCTGTAAATCGGCTTACGAAAATGAGGGTGCTGGATAAACGAAATGATCCAGGACACCAGGCACACGCCCAGCAGTCCCCACAGCACGCCGTCGAGCGGGGAACGCACCCACACCCATTCGCGGGCCTTCCACGCCTGCCACATCCATAGGAGCCAGCACGCACAGACCAGAATATTCAGCAGGGCAATCTGCGTGAAGTAAGGATTGCGCGTCAGGTTGGTGAAAAAGAGCAGGGGACAAACGGCGAACAAGGCATAGACCGCAAGCGTCAAAAAACGCGGCTGGATCATGCGCGATTGAAGATCTTCTGTACATCGGGGTCGTTGGGGGACAACTCCCTGACCTTGAGCCAGGCGCGGTAGGCGTTTTGCTGGTCGCCCAACCGCCCGTAGGTCACCGCCAGATTCTTCCAGCCCCGGGGGTTCGCGCGCTCCACCCAGATGTTTTTCTGCATTTCCTTGGTCGCCATGCGGAAAGCTTTCGCCGCTTCCCGGAAGCGGCCGCGCATAAACCTCAGATTTCCCAGATTCTCAAACATGTCCGCCGTAAAATGCCGGTGCGTGCGGTGCCAATCTTCTCCCATGACGTTGTTTTCGGGAGCGCCGCAGACCCACGCTCCAAGCGATTCTTTATACAGGGCGTCCGCCTTGTCCAGGTAGCTTTCCGCAAGGGCCGGATCCCCCCGCGCGCGCGCCAGATCGGCCAGCTGGATCTTCACCCAAGCCATCCGGGTGTAGTTCGGTTCGAACACCGGGTCGATATCGTGGTATTTCTGAAAATAAAAAAGCGCCTTGGCCCAGTCCTTTTCCACTTCCATGAGCATCTGATTGGCCAGCGCCGCCTGGCCGCTGGCGCGGGCCTGGTCAGCGGCCGCCTTATCGTCGGCGCCCTTCTTCAGATGGACCAGCCCCGCCTGATGGTGGGATTGCACGTAATTCGGCGCGATCGCCCAGGTCCGGCCGTATTCGTTCACCGCCCTCTCATAATCCCCCTGGCGCCACCGGTCGGTGTAGACGTTCCCCATAAAGTAATACGCCATGAGATAGTTCGGATTCAGGCGCACGACGGTCTGGTAGTTGGCCAGCGCTTCGTCCCACTTCTGCTGCTTGGAGAAAAAGATGCCGCGGTTGTGGTGCACATCGGCCATGAAAAAACCCCAGAACGTATACACCGGGAAAAGCGCCGCCCCAAAAATGAGGAATCCGTACATCAACCGGAGCGACTTCGAGGTCTTGAAGAAAACCCAGAGCGTGGCGGCCACCGTCCCCGCGAAGGCGATCCAGGAGATCAACCAGAGCAACAATTCACCGAACGGCTGCGGGAGGGGCCCCTGGGCGTCCTTGAACTGCATAACAATGAAGTACGCCAGAGCGATCGAGAGGCTCAGGGTGGCGAGGTGCAGCCCTTTTTGAAGAGTGGCCGCCAGCGGGGAGGGGGCCGCCTCCGGCGGCGCGTCTTTATCGGGCGGCGGTTCAGTCTCCCGCATGGGATCGTGGATCACCATCGCTCCGATCAGCCCGGCCAGCAGCCAGAGGAAAATGCCGGACGATACAAACCGCAGGCTCACATCCATAAAGTTGTGGATGAGCATGCCCCAGAACGCGGCCAGAATGCCCAGCATATAATACGCCCGCGGGTCGTCCGTAGATTTGCGTTTCCCCGACACCGGGTCCCGGATGGACAGCCCTTCGGTAAAACGCGCCAGAGCCCGCGCGCCCATGGTCGAAAACAGCACGATGATCCAGACAAAGATGCCGAAGCCGATCAGCCCCTCATCCATGAACACTTCCAGGTATTCGTTCTCCGCGTGGTCGGTCTCGGTGTTGTGCTTGCCTTCAATGTGGAAGATCTGGGGACGCCGGTAGGCCGGATAGAGCACCCGGAAGCTGCCGACGCCGCTGCCGATGATCGGACTCGGAGCCGCCATCTCCCAGGTGGACACCCAGGTGAAAATACGGAAACGTATAGAATCCATGCGCTGCATCGAGACGATCCCAACCCCCAGGCTGCAGACCGCCAGCGCGGCGAACATGCCGATCTTCAGCGCCCGGCGCAGCCGCTCCGAATGCAGCTGCGTGAAAAAGAACAACACCAGCATCATAAACCCGATCACCGCGGCCGTGTAGCCCACCCAGGCGCCCTTGGACACGGTGACGATGTTGCAAAGGGTGATAAAGAAAAACAGGATCCCTAAAAAAGAAAACTTGAGCGCGGACCACAAGGTGAAGGCGCCCAAAAGCAGCATGAAGAGCAACCCTTCATTTTCCGGCATACGGATCGCCTGGGCCAGGACGTCGATTTTCCACAGCAGGGCTGAAACGCCCATCACGCAAAGCGCAAACGAGAGCAGGGCCAGCGGCCGGTCTTTGTTTCGCTTTAACATCAAGGCCAGGGTGATCGGCGTCAGGATCACCAGGAAGTTGCCGAAAAAGTTCGGGTTGCCGAAGGTGGAAAATATGCGCGTCGCGAAGGCCTGGCGCCAGATGAACGGATCGATCCCTGCCGGGAACCGGCTGATCGGGTAAAAACGGATGTCCAGCATCTCGATCATCCCGTAGCCCACGCTGATCGCCGTCGCCAACAGAAGATACTTCACCATCCGTTTCAGGCGCTCCAGGGTATTGATCTCGGTGAGGGCGATGAGCGCGAAATGCACATAAAACACCCGGCGGAGCGTCTCATCCAGGTTGGGGCCGGGATACGCGGTGTGGGAAAATGAAATCAGGCCGGACGCCAGACTTGCCAGGAGAGGAACGACGACCGGCGCGTACCGCTTCAAGGACACGCCTCCCTCGCAGGCCACCTTCAAATACCAGAGCGTCACCAGCACGGTCCCCAGCATTTGAACGATGGTGATTTTGACCTGAGCCGAGTCGTAGGTGCGCAGGTAAAAGGCGATCGAGGTCAACAGATAGAGGAAGGGAAGCCCGTAGCTGAGGTATCGACTGCTGAGGCGTGCGGTTGTGCGGTCCATCAATTCGTTGCCCGCTTCAAGATCGGCGCGTTTTAAATCGGAAATTAAGACTGACACGGTGCGTCATGCCGAGGTCCCCCAACGGAATAAATGCGTAATCCAAAGACGCTGTCTTGAACCGGAGCCCCAGGCCTCCGCCAAAGTTAGAAAGCGCGCCCAGATCCGGGTTGGTCATGGCGTAGCGGTAACCGACACGGATGGAAAAAAACCGCCGTGGGGTGACTTCGGCCCCCACGTCCAGCTCGCCTTGGGTGTCCGTGCGTTTCACAAAATCCGTCGAGAAAAGCCACTGGGCAAAGGGCTGGCCGGAGGCGCCCACGCGCAGCGTGAGGGGCAGCTTCACGGCCGCCTCGGAGAACTTGGAAGCCGTTCCCAGGTTCAGCACCGAGGCGCCCACATTCCAGGAACGTTCGACATTTCCCTGATACATCACGCCCGCATCCACCGCCGCACCATTAGAGGACGCATCACCCAAAGATTCTCGCAAAAATTTGAGCGTGGTTCCAATGGACAGGCCCTCCATGATCAAGGGACCCGCCAAGGAAGCGCCGGCGACCATGTCGTAGGCGGAAAAACTGCCGGTTTCGGTAAACCCGTCGCCGGTGGCCAGATCCGTGGCGACGGTGCGGTTGATGTGGCTCACCCTCAAATGGTTGGCCAAGAGGCCCCAGCTGAACGTTTCGTCGCGTCCGGCATGGCCGTAGACGACCGCCTCCTGGGCCACGTCCTCCACGTAACTCAAATGTTCGAAGGACGCCTGAGACGCGGCCAGAGTGGCGAGACTTGCGGGGTTATAAACCAGCCCCTGAATATCATTGGGTACGGAGGTGAAGGCCTGTCCCATGGCGGCCGACCGCGCGCCCGTGGGAATGTTCAGAAATGCAAAACTGGAAGTCCCGCTGTTACTGCCGGCCGCGCCCAGGGGAGCTTCCAGTAAACTGATCACTACAATAAGGAGGGACCAGCGAACGAATGTGGCGTGTCTATGCATGCCGCCTATGTATAACAGCCCATTGATTGCCGGTCAAGCGAAAAACGCTCATAAGACAAGGCCAAAAAGAAAGCCGGGGACCATCGCTGTCTACTCTCAAAGGTGGCGATGGCCATCAGCAAAACGATCGGCATTAAGCCGATCGTGCTGATGGAGGGACTCCCCGCCATTGAGTCACTGGCGGGCCCGCCAAAGCCGTAGTGGCGGGGAACCCTCGACCACCTGTTTACCATCGTTCCAATGCGTTAACGGACGATGGCCTAGCTCCGCAAAAATAGGTCGCTAGGCGAAATCCTTGGGTCTACGAAAACTAAATCCATGAATCCAATTGATTTTATATATGAATCGCGGAATCTCTAAATTCGCGTTGATCGAGAAATTGCAATTTTAACCCAATATTAACCCAAGAGTCCGTCGAAGAGAATGCAAGATTCCCGATTTTTGTATTACAAGAAAATTGCAATGATCTCGGTGATAGATTGCAAGAGTATGCCATTATCGACTGTTCCCATGCGACGCACATTGCAGGGCTTTCCAAAACGGTTCTTGTTCTACCACGGCGTCCCAGCGCTTCCGATTCTCAGGCTCTGCATACCATTGAATAAACGCTTTCTCCTGCGCGCGGGGATCTGACTTGGCAATCGATGGAGGAATTGCTTCTTCAAAAATGGCATAAAAATTATCCGTAGGGCCGGCCGCTTTTACAGACGCCGCGAATGTCTGTATTTCTTGATCCAGAGCCTTCATCTTTATCGTTCGATCTGTCATTTTCTCCTCGGATATTGCAAGCTTCTGCAATTTTAAGCCAATTAGAACGGGAAACACCTCCGCATGCCCGAGAAGATTGATTTCCGCATCGCGTTGTATCTTTACTCCAAGTTTGCCTATTTCCTGAAGTGTCAATATCTTCTGATCCAAGGCGCTCTTTAAAAATCCAAAATATTTCATGCAATCAATCGTAGGAAGGGTCTGAAGCTGCCCAAGATAACCTATGTAGTTTCTCTTGCTCAGTGATCCCTCCATGCAAATATAACTATCCCAAGCCCGGACCATTTTTGCTTCTCCGAGATCCAGACTTTTAGCATTCATTGCGTTGATGAGACTCTCCCGAATCAACGGAGATCGGGGGTCGTTCCGAAAAACGATGTATGCTTTTGCTAATTGTACCGCTCCAGCCAAGTTTTCATTTGAAATTTGATTCAGAAGCTTGAGGGCACGAGGGAAATTAACAATAAGATTTGGATTCGCTGATTTCAGTAAGCCTGCCTGATCGAGGGCGAAGAAATAGCCGACTAGTGGCGAAAATTGTTCGCCCTGGTCTACGAACCTTTCGAGCCGTACCCGGGTTCCTGGTTCTGGCTTCTCAGTCCAAAGTGAGAAAATTGTGTCATCTGGAATAACGATATCTCTTGATTCAGAAATGCCACTCACTAAGACAGACAAGGCAACGATAGGAACCAGAATCGGTGTACGAAACATTTTATGATTTCTACATTCTCATAATGATCGCCCGTACCCCAGGCAAAAGTAGAAGAAGCCAGCCGCCAAGGATGATGAAGAGCGTCGGTGTTTCTTTGGTAATTCGGCCGCTGAATGTAAAAAGTCCAATTTCCCCGGGGAACCAAATACAAGCCAATGCCACCGGAACAAAATAAACGAATCTACGATCCAAGAATCCCAAAGGGAATGTGATACAGAGAATGATGTAGAGCGCCGCAATCACAAGCGATAAGTTACGATTCCAGTTCATCCCAGGATGCTCTGCCTCGAATACAAAACAATAAGCCGAGGATCGGACTTGAACCGACAACATCTCCCTTACGAAGGGAGTGCTCTACCAATTGAGCTACCTCGGCAAAAATTTGTCTGAAATAATTCTACGGGTTCTTGGTTAACCGTTGAATCTGTTCCTTCCCTACCATCTCACATTTTGAACAATGTTTTCCGCAAACATAGGTCAAACCCAAGTTTGACCCCAAATTCTCAAGAATTTCAAGGAATCCGCCACACAAGCTCCGGGCGGATCGCCGGATTTGTGGCGATTTCAACCTCATCGCCGGCTATACCGCTTCATTATCACACACTTTGCTGAGCCCAATGTTTTACGAAACAGGTGCTCTACCAGCTGAGCTACCCCGGCGTAAAACGATGCCTCTTAAACAATCTCCCACCGTTCTGCAATCTTTCGTCGAATATCACGACGACCGTGAATCACAGCGGCAATGTCGATACGATCCTGTTTTAAGCGATAAAGAATACGGTAATTCTGAAAGATAAGTTCCCGAGCGGCCGGATCTTCTATTTCTGGGATGATGCGTCCAAGCCCAGGAAATTGTTCCAGCTTTTGGACAGTCTGTAAAATCCTCTGGATAAATTCAACGGCGTAATATTCGGAACCTTGAGCAATGTAGTCTCGGAGGCCTGTTAGATCATCAATGGCAGGGGCTGACCAGAAAAGAATCATTTCGATCGAAATAGTTTCTTTACCTGGTCATGCACCATTCCTTCCCCCCGATCCGCCGCTTGGATTCCGTGCTCATATTTTTGCCTAACGTAAAACTGGTACATAATATCGTCCCAGCTTGCCGCATCCGGCAATTTCTCGATTAACTTTTTCGCCTCTTGCTTAGCGTTTGATCGTTTCGCCATACAGTCTCTCCCATTCTCTATTCCTTTTCGACGTCCCATTCCTATAGACGCATTTGTCGGGACAGTCGTTTACAAAACAGGTACTCCCCCGCAACCTAAGCTTCGCTCGAGGCGAAACGGCTGAATGCACGTCAAATCTTCGCTTTGGCGCGGGGCTCGCGCCGGGCGCCGCTGTCCGCGATGGGGCGCGCGGGAAACTGCTGCGGCAATTCAAACCCTTCCCGCCGGAACGCTTCCCAAACTCGTGAGGCCAATTGATCCTGGATCTCCGACCGCTGGCCGTAATCCTGGACCCAGTAATAGAGGGCGTACGTGATGGACGATTCTCCCATCGCCAGGACCTGAGCGGCCGGTTTAGGGTGTTCGGCCACGCCGGGCACCAATGGCGCGCAACTCTCCATCGCCCGCTTCACATGCTCCGGAGGCGCCGTGTAATACACGCCCGCCTTCAAGGTCATGCGGTGCGTTCGAGGCGAAGAATAATTGGTGAAGGGCTGGGCGAGCAGGAGCGTGTTGGGAATGTAGAGCGAATCACCATCGATCGTCCGCAAGACAGTTCGTCCCCAGTTGATATCCACCACATGCCCTTCCTTATCCTGGAACGCGATCCAGTCGCCCACATGGATCTGCTGTCCCAAGCCGACTCCCGCGATGAACGCCTTCAAGGTATCCTGCATCGCCAGCGCCACGCCGGCGGTGGCGATCGTGGGGATGGCGATCAACGTCAACGGATTAAATTTCAAAACATAATGCAGGATCGGAAGCAGCGAGAGACAGAACACGCCCAAATTGACGATTTTACGCAGGGGCGGCGAGACATAGATTTGCCGCGCCCTCATCAGGTAATGCTGTACGAAAAAGATGTCGAGGAGCGCCACAATGCAGTACGCGGCCGCCAGGCACGTCAGGAAAAGATACGCATTCAAGAGGGCTGTAATGCGGTCCGCCAGAGGAGACGCAAAGGCAAACGCGAGCCCGGAGAACAGAACAAAAACGCCCAGCACGGCGATTCGCAGGCGCCACGGAAACTCCAGCTGCCGGCGGTAGAGGAAATACCACAGGGCCATATAGATCGGCGCCGCGATGACCAGGACCGCCGCGGCGGCAATCATGCCGGGAAGGTACTCGGGAAACTGCTTCAGAAGGACCCAATAGGTCTGGAGGGTGTTCATGGCCTAAAAAATGGTGCCAGGGGACAGGATCGAACTGTCGACACCCGGTTTTTCAGACCGGTGCTCTACCACTGAGCTACCCTGGCGAAATCGAGCGCCACACAACAGGCGCTCGCCCGCTGATCGTGTGGCGAGCGTATTTTAGATTTTTTAGGAGAGGACGCGCAAAAGACGCGGGGGCTCAGTTGGACGGAAGGAGTTCGGGGGTCGATTGGGCGAGGGCCTTGAGCTCATCCCGGCTGGTGCCGAGCACGGAGAGAATCGGGCGCATGATGTTTTTGAAGAAAATGCGGTCGGAGAAGATCTTTTCGCCGATGATGACTTTTCCCCGGTGCTCCCAATCGGGGATCAGGGCATGAGCGGGCATTTGAAAGCGGGCCAGCACGTGCGCGACGTCTTCCAACGTCCCATCCCGGTCTTCCTTCATGTAGAGCTTCACGCCGTCCTGGAAAAACTGGTAATGCGCGGATTCATCCCGGGCGATGAGGCTCAGCGCCGTCGCCAGAGCGTCGTCTTGCTGCTCGATGGCCTTCCGGCGCAGGTTGCGGTAGTTCAATCCTGTGGAGAGCTCCTGAAAGGTCGTGTAAATCATCATTTGGCGGGGGGTTTCAAAAGGCAGGTCCCATTCGCGCTCCAGGACGGACTCCGTGAAGATGTCGACTTCCTTTGGCGTCCGCTTTTTGGAACGCAGGAGCCACTGCTCCAAGGCGAGGGAATGTTTCGATTCCTCGTAGCCCCAGTTGGCCTGGAACCAGGCGCGGCCCCGGCTTTTGCGGACCAGATGCAGAATTTTAGACGTGTAATCGGGCAGGTAGAGCTCGACCGCCATGAACGACTCCACGATCAGGGCCATTTCGTCTGATGCGCGGGGGTTCGCCTGGTCCCACGGGATGTCTTTTTGGACATTCCAGCGGCGTTCCATCTCGGCGCGGTTGAAAAAGTCGAGGTAGAGTTCGTAGAGGCGGTTTTCGAATTGGGCGGACATCTCATTTCTCCGTCGAGGCCTGCTTATTATAGAATATGCGCTCAGCCGGAGAGATTTAATTATGGCCCGGGGAACCCGTAACGCATATCAACCTAAATCTGCTAGAATTCCGGCTCCCGGTTTTTGCGGGCGTCCTCCACACAGTCGGCGGACGCCCCCCAGTGGTGCAGTGGCGGGCGGTTAGCTCAGCGGTAGAGCACCTCGCTTACACCGAGGGGGCCAGAGGTTCAAATCCTCTACCGCCCAAATTTTTGGAAGCTGCGGGTTCCGAGCCGCCCGGTTTTATTTGAAGGTTTGGCGGGGATGTGGTGTAGCCTGGTTAACACGTCGCCCTGTCAAGGCGAAGATCACGGGTTCGAATCCCGCCATCCCCGCCAAGCTTTCATGCCCCGCCTCACGGGTAAAGCCTTGTCATCGCCCACCGCCCGCCGCGCCCCTTCACGTACAGCCAGCGATCATGAAGACGATGGGGACGTTCCTGCCAAAATTCGACGCGTTCGGGCACCACCCGGTACCCTTGCCAATGCGGCGGCACAGGGATTTTCTTTCCTTCAAATTTCACCAGCAGTTTGTCGAATTCGTCCAGAAGCGCGGCGCGGCTTTCCAGGGCTTCGCTTTGCCGGGAGGCCCAGGAGCTGATCTGGCTGAGGCGAGTCCGCGTCGCGAAGTAATCATCCGCTGCTTTCTTTGGAAGGCGATCGACGGTCCCTTCGATCCGGACCTGGCGCAGCTGCGGACGCCAGTGGAAGGTCAG
>Ga0155753_117_pt9 | contig 9489 bp, 9 predicted proteins | sample RifCSPlowO2_01_FD_107407 | JGI IMG/M metagenome (GOLD analysis project Ga0155753, IMG submission 107407) | Elusimicrobia bacterium RIFCSPLOWO2_01_FULL_59_12
CGGATCGTGTGGCGGGCGGTCCTGGCGGGAGAGCGTGTCCGTTACAAGGGAAGCGAAATCCGCAGCCGCTTTCTCAGCGACGGCTTCCGGCGTTTCAGCGACGATCACGCGGGGTTTCATTTTTATTTCCATAAGTCGACGCCGCCATTCATTCCTACCGGGTCACTTTAAGAGCTTGCCGCTTCCGATCCAGGCTGCTGATGAGACTGTCGTACGACTCCACAAAGAGTTGGACCCCTTCGTCTTCGAGTTGTTTCGTCGCTTGCCTCATATCAATCCCCGCCTTGGCGAGCTGCGCCAGGACACGCGCGCTCTCTTGGGGGTTTTCCAGCAGGCTGTTCCGAAGCTGCCCGTGGTCCCGAAACGCGTCGAGGGTTTGAGGCGGCAGGGTGTTCACGGTGTCCGGCCCGATCAGTTCCTCGACATACATCACATCGCGGTACGTAGGGTTCTTGGTGCTGGTGCTCGCCCACAACGGCCGCTGCACCCGGGCACCTTGCATTTCGAGCATTTTGAAGCGCGCGCCCAGAACGGTCTTCAGAAACATCTGATACGCCTGCTTGGCGTTCGCGATGGCGGCCTTGCCCGCGAGCACCTGGCCGCCCGGTTTTCTCTCTAATAGCTTGTCCACCAACGAGTCCACCCGGCTCACGAAAAAACTGGCGACGGACGCGATCGTGTTGAGCGGCTTGCCGGCCTTCGCCAGGCGTTCAAGGCCCGCCAACCAGGCGTTCAAGACCTGCTGATAGCGATCTAAAGCGAAAATCAGCGTGACGTTGATGTTGATGCCTTCTCCCAACGCCTGCTCGATCGCCGGCAGGCCTTCCTTCGTCCCGGGAATTTTGATCATCACGTTCGGGCGGCCGACGCGTCGGAAAAGTTTCCGCGCTTCATCGAGCGTCCCTCGGGTGTCACGGGCCAGGTGCGGGTTCACTTCCAGGGAGACGTATCCGTCTCCCCCATCGGTTTTGTCGTACACCGGCCGGAACAGATCGCAGGCGCGCTGGATGTCCTCGACGGCCAAGTCCTCCAAGATCTCCGGGGTCGCTTTGTCTTTTTGGATCAGGGTATGGATCGCCGCATCGTAGTCGCTGCCGCCGGCCAGCGCCTTTTGAAAGATCGTGGGGTTGGACGTGACGCCCCGCAGGCCGTCTTCGCTGATCAGCTTCTGAAGCCCGCCATCGGTCATCAATCCGCGGGTGATGAAATCGAGCCAAACGCTTTGTCCTGCTTTTTGAAGATCCAACAACGGGTTCATGACATCCTCCTTCGCGCGTTCATTTTACCACTCTGCCCAGGGGGGCTTCTTCGATTCTACCGGGCTGGAACAGCGGGGGCTTCAGGAGCCTGACTGAGCTGGAACCGGAGGCCGACGCTCCAGATCGTTTCCTTGCCGCTGAAAAACTGTCCTGCCATGCGAGGTCCGCTCATGGACTGGATGAAGTAAGAGATGCCGCGGCCCAGGGAATAGGGCGCGCCCGTTTTGATGCCGATCTGGGAAGTCCACGTGGGGTTCCAGGCGGAACGCTCCCAGGATTGAAAATCCGTGGCCCAGTAGGGATGCCAGTGCACGATATCCGAGTTGTTGAAAAAAACTTCCATGCCGCCCTGCAGGGCGTGCCGGCCGCGCCACGCCGGCTTGGTCCGCACCGCTTTCGAAAGCCCTCCATAAAACCGGAAGGCCTTCCAGGGATGGACGGACAGGATGCCGCGCAGGGCTTCCCATGAATTATCCGAGCCCCGAATATTCTTTTCGCGCAAGTAATCGTCCCCCAGGTGCGAGCTGACGTGATCGAACATGAAGCGGCCGGACACCGGGCCGACCGCGATATCCAGGGGGACGTTGCCGTAATAATCGACGGCCTCCAGCCGGTGCGAGGAATCGGCGCGAAAGCGCGTGATCACGGCGCCTCCTACATTCAGCTGGACGGCGGACCGGGGAAACGGCAAAGCCCGCCGATAGAGTCCCATGTAGTCGCCGATCGCGATGTGGGCGATGCCCCGCTGATTCAAAGGGGCCCCAACCTGGAATGAAAAACGCAGTTCCGTGGGATCGGCCTGAAGCGGAAGGAAGAGTTCATGGGCGGGCGGAAAGAACCGGGATTGATAAGGCTCTGCGGCAACGAAGGGCGGGCGAGACAGGAGGATTCCGATCAGCACCAGACTTGAATGCCCGGCACGGCGGAACCCTCGATACGGGTTTACCCCGTATAGCGGTTTAGCAATCATGGGAATGACTAAGCCCACCGCTTCTTCTCGACGGAAGGAGTTCCCCCAACTACCCTCATTTCCTCCCTCTTTCCAGGTCTGAGTGGCTGCCAAGTGGCAGAAATAACATTCGGAAAAACGACGTAAGCGGAAAAAAATCGGAAGGGGAGGGATTCGAACCCTCGGTACGGTTTTAAAGCCGTACAATGGTTTAGCAAACCAACCCCTTAAGCCACTCGGGCACCCTTCCAAAAATCTTCGGCGGAAGACCGCCGCCACACACATTCTACCTTGAGTAGATTACTATGTCCAAAAGAGACATTATCCATGAAAAATCCACAGAATGACGGACAATCACCCAAAAAATCAAGAAGATCAGCCCTAAACATCTTGCCCAAAGAAATGAAGAACTATTTGAACGCTCTTGTTGAACAGGGCTTGGGGGAACGGACGATCAAGAAAGCCATGCTGCACCAGTTTCCCGACAGGCCCGACCTAGTAGATAAGTCAGAGAATCGCTGTCGGCACTACATTAACCTTAATAAGCAGATCCTCGCAGATGTTAGCAACAGCCCGAATCTCTCGATCAAGCCCTAGTCGGAAAAATCGGCCTCGTATTAAGATGGGATGTATGTTATCCTAATCGCATGAAGCGAAAGTCATTACGGCAGACGAATCCTTACCTCAAGAACCAGACCGCTTATCGAAGGGCGCTGGTCCGCTCCGTCATAACTTCGACCGCTATCGAAATTGGGCGCATACCCGCAGCCCTCCTCCAAAGCCTTAGAACAGCCTTTTCTCATCGTTCGGTTGGTTTTAAAGAGCGCTGAATCACCTTTTCAAAAATCCGCTTCATCGGCGTATAATTTTTCTTAAGCCCTGCCCGCACTGCCGCAAAGTAATCCTTCTTGAACCGGCCTTTTACGATTCCAAAATCCAGGAGCGGCATCCCGGCCTGAACCGCCATAAGGATAGTCAGCATACGGCCGATCCTGCCATTTCCATCACGAAAGGGATGGATCAGGATGAATTCTGCATGGACTATGGCCAATGCCTCTGCAAGCTGAGTCTGAGAAGTTAAGCTGCAAGGAGTGAAACGACGTAGAGGGTCTTTTTCAAAGTCGCCCATCAATTGAGGCACCCCATGGGCCATCGCAAAAGGAAAATCCCCCTTGCTCAAATTGACCTGCCGATAGTGTCCAGCCCATGGATATATCGAATTCAACCAATAGCGATGAATCCTGCAAACATCAGCCGCCGTAAATCGATGGCGCTTGTCGAACTCTCCGAGCGCCCATTCTAATGTGTGGATTTGTGCACGAGCCTCAAGGATATCCATCGCCCGCCTGCTTTTGATTCCCTGAAGGTTTTTTAAAACCTGATTATGCGAGCCGGGTTCCCATTGCGCCTCGGGCAAATCAGAAACATCGTAACGATCTCGTTTTTTGCTCATCGGGTAATTCTCCAATAAATCATCCGGATTTGCCAGTGACGTCTGCTACAAACTGGCTGCCAACGGACCATGGAAAATGGGGGAAATTGGTGGAAACTGGAAGTAGCGTTACCGTCTAAGAAATGCAGTGAGCCCAAGCACTCAATCGATTGGCAAACCGCCGCGCTAGGCTGCCACCATCGCTTCCTGTGATCACAACGATGCGACGGCCATCAGCAAAACGATCGGCCTTCAGCCGATCGTGCCGATGAGTGTATAGGAAAAATAAAGCCCATGCGCCTGAGACATTTTACAAAGGATTTGGCTTTTTTCCCTTCGCCGCCTGGGCCTGACGGGTGGGATAGCCCGGAATGGAGCGATGATTATGAGGGGTGTAGGTGTGACGCAATGCGGCAAATTCGCCACAGGCGGGTGGGTGATAAAAAAGCTACCATATGCATCATGGCGGAGCGATGGGATGACGAAGAACAGCCAAGTTCCTGGTCGGATGAGTTCCGGCAAAGGTTCGAAGGACGGTGGCCAATCCCTAGACAGACTGTTCTAGGGATCCTTGGGGGCCTTCTGGCATTCGCCGGCGTCGTGTCTTCCGCCTATACTGTGGAGCCGGAACAGGAAGCCGTGATTCTGCGGTTCGGCCGTTACGTCTCAACAGAGCCGCCCGGCCTTCACTTCAAGCTGCCGTTCGGCATCGACAGCGCGATCAAGGTGCGCACCAAAGTCATTCTGCAGGAAGAGTTCGGGTTCCGGACGAAAGGGACCGAGGGCACTCGCAGCGCCTACGATGAGAATTTTCGCCAGGAATCGATGACGCTGACAGGCGATCTCAACGTGGCCGATGTCGAGTGGATCCTGCAGTATCAAATCTCGGATCCTCAAAAATATCTCTTCCAAGCCCGCAACGTACTCACCAACATCCGGGATATCTCCCAATCCATCATGCGACGGGTCGTTGGAGATCGCCTGGTGAGCGACGTCCTCACGGTCGGCCGGGTCGAGATCACCGAAGAGGCTCAGCGCCTCACCCAGGAAGTTCTTGACCGCTACAACATGGGCATCCGCATCGTCACGATCAAATTGCAGGACGTCAACCCGCCGGAGCCGGTCAAGCCTGCGTTTAATGATGTGAACCGGGCCAAACAAGAGCAGGAACAAGCTATTAACCAAGCCGAAGAGCAATACAACAAGATCATCCCTGAATCGGAGGGAAAGGCCGAGCAGACGATCCAGGACGCGGAAGGCTATGCGACTTCCTTAATCAACCGTGCGCGCGGCGATGCCGGTCGGTTTACCGCCATGCTCCAAACCTACCGCAGCGCGCCCGGGGCCACCCGCACGCGACTTTACCTGGAGGCGATGGAGGAGCTCTACGGACGCTTTAAGGAATTGACGCTAATCGACCCCAGCATCAAAGGCGTTCTGCCCATTTTTGGAGCCCCCGCCCTGAAAGAATCGCCTGCCCCGGGAGGCCATCCATGACGCCCCGGATCAACGCAGGCATGACTCTGGCCGCGGTCGGGATGATGCTCGTTATGGCCTCGGTGTACCGCCTCCCCGAGTGGGAACAGGCGGTCATTACTCAGTTTGGGCGGCCGGTTGGAAGCGCCGTGACGGCGGCGGGGCTGCATCTCAAAGTTCCTTTCGTTCAGCGCGTACGCCGCATCGACAAGCGCATTCTCAATTGGGACGGTTATCCCAACCAGATCCCCACCAAGGACAAGAAATACATTGAGGTCGACACGACGGCCCGGTGGCGCATTGTCGACCCCCTTCTCTTCATACAAACGGTTCAAACAGAGGATGGAGCGCGGCGGCGACTGGATGGCATTCTCGATGCCATCACGCGGGATACCATTTCCAATCACAATCTTGTAGAGGCGGTCCGCAATACCAACGCGATCCTGGATCAGATCAAGACGCGCGCCGAAAAGCTCAAGAAGGGCGAAATCTCTCCAGGAGATGATGAGGAGATCACCGGCGAAATTGAGCCGGTGCACGTCGGCCGCGAAGCCTTGAGCGCCATCATCATCAAGCGGGCGGCCGTCGAACTTAAGCAATTCGGCATTGAACTTATCGATGTGCAACTGCGGCGCATCGCCTACGAATCCAGCGTCGAGGCCAAGGTTTACGACCGGATGACCTCCGAACGTCAGCGCATCGCGCAACGCATCCGCTCGGTGGGCCAAGGCGAGCGCGCCAAGATCCAGGGAAAGACGAACCGGGACCTCCTGAAGATTCAATCCGAGGCCTATCGCAAGGCCCAGTCCATCAAAGGCGCTGCCGACGCGGAGGCCATCGCCATCTACGCACGCGCGGTATCCGGCGACCCGCAGTTCTATGAATTCATCCGCACCCTCGAAGCGTACAAAAAGGCCATCCCCGCCGACACCCGGATGATTCTTTCCACCGATAACAAGTTTCTGGATCTTCTACGGCAGAAATAGCGGCTAACGCGATTTGGAAGAGAGCTCGGGGGCGGGAGCCCGCTGGAGGCAACTACTCTGCGTCGGGAAGGCGAATTCGATCTTCTCTTTGCCGAATGCGTCCTTGATCGCCACGTTGATGGCCTGCTGCACGTCCGTGGACGTGTTGTAATCCGCGCTCAGCACGTAGTACACGACTTCAATCCCTGCCACAGGTGCCTGGCCAGGCAACAGGCCCGCACATCAGGCCCAGGCGAAGCTCCTCTAAGCCTGCGGCGGACATTACTTTACTAAAATATCCCCATGGCCGAGTTGACGCTGCTTCGGGATTTGTCGGTGGTCATGGTCACGGCCGCGGCGATGACGTTGCTGTGTCATTGGCTGAAGCAGCCGGTCGTCATCGGGTACCTGCTCGCCGGGCTGATCATCGGCCCCCACACCCCTCCCTTCGCCTTCATCCGAGACATGCACAGCATCCAGACCATGGCGGAGCTGGGGCTGGTCTTTCTCATGTTCGCGATCGGGTTGGAATTTAATCTGGCCCGGCTGCGCCGGGTGGGCGGATGGGTCGTGCTGGCGGCCGGGGTGGAAGTGAGCGGGATGTTCGGCCTTGGCTACGCGCTGGGTCAGGCATTCGGCTGGAGCCGTCTGGACAGCTTTTACCTGGCGGCGATTATGTCCATCAGCAGCACCACCATCATCGCCAAGGTTTTCACTGATTTAAAAATCCTGAAGGAAGAGTGCGCGCGGGTGGCCTTCGGCATTCTGATTCTGGAGGACGTGCTGGCGATCGTCCTCCTGACGATTCTCTCCGGACTCGGCGCCACCCAGGTGGGAGGCTCCGCGGCGGTGCGGGCGGTCGGCCAGATCGCATTCTTTGTGGTTCTTTTTCTGGTGGCCGGGCTGGCCCTTGTTCCCCGCCTCCTGGCCTGGACGGGACGCTTCCATTCCAAAGAACTGCTGGGTATCGTCGTTCTCGGGCTTTGTCTCGCCAGCGCGCTTTTAGCCAATCAATTGGGATTTTCCCTGGCGCTCGGCGCCTTCTTGATGGGTTCCATCGTGGGCGTCTCCTCCGAGATCGATGCCATCGAAGCCTGGATCCACCCAATCCGGGACATGTTCAGCGCCATCTTCTTCGTCGCCGCCGGCCTGCTCATCCAGCCGAAGCTGCTGTGGGATTATAAAACGGCCGTCCTGACTGTCGCCGCATTGACGATCGCCGGGAAGACCCTTTGCGCCGCCGCCGGCTCCTTTCTGGCCGGATACAGCCCGAAGACGTCTTTTAAAGTCGGCATCAGCCTGGCCCAGATCGGTGAATTTTCTTTTGTCTTCGGGGGATTGGCTCTCCAAAACAAACAGGGCAGCGATTTTCTCTATCCTCTGGCCGTCGGCGTGTCCGCGTTGACGACGTTATCCACGCCCTACTTGATCCGGAGCTCCGACCGGGTCGTGGACGGCTTGCTGGGCGCGCTGGGAGAAACCGTCACGGGCCGGCTGGGCCGGTATCACCAGTGGATGAGCGGGCGGCGGGGCAACCAGCCGGAGACCGCGGGCGTGGTGTCTCGATATCTGATCCGTCTGGCCATTTATGCGGCCCTTTTTATCGCGGCCCTCTCTTTATTCGCCTTTTTCGCCACCACGCTGGGCGGATCGGATATTCACCAGGCCCTGGGCTGGGGGGCCGGTTTTCTACTGTGTCTGCCGCTCGTCCGGGCGCTGGCAACCTACGTCAGCCACTTTATCCTGGTCGTCTCCACAGAAATGATGGTGCGCTTCCACGCGTTAAAACTATTGGATCGGCTCTCGGTCCACCGGTTCTACGGCGTGATCCATACCGGCTTGATTCTGCTGTTCGCCCTCCTGTTTCTCTCCCGGGCCGCGCGGTTCCTGCCGGATGGGCGGATCTTCTGGCTGACCGTTTCTCTGGCCGCTCTCTTTGGATTCCTGGCGCGACACCGGATCGATAGGGCCTACGACCGGATGGAAGGCATCCTGGATGAAGCGCTGGGTCTGGCCACCAGCGAGCCCCTGCGCCGGGCCGCGCTGGAAACGGACGAGGCGGGGGGCGCGCTCAGCGAGTCCATGGAGCGTATTTTTCTGGGCCGCCGCGATGCGGCGGTCCGGCAGTCCATACGGTCCCTGGGATTGCGCGAGAAAACGGGCGCCAGCCTGGTCGCCGTTTACCGGAGAGGCAAGCTGAAGACCAACCCCCCGCCTGAGATGCTTCTTCTATCGAATGATACGCTGGTCGTGATGGGTAGTAAGGAAGAACGACTTAAGGCCCGCCGCCTGCTCAAAAACGGATCCGCCCTCTAGATTCTCCTCCATCGTCGTTGGCCGTCCCTGCCTCAATAGGTCGCCCAGACGCGCCCCGCGGCATCGTCGTGCGTGCATCCCGCATGGACCCTCCCCAGCCCGACATCGCCGGCGACGTTGTTATACGACCACATGCCGGTGTCCGTCGGGACGGTGGCGGGAATGTTAAATTTGCCGACGGGAAACGTGGGCCGATGGTCTCATTGCCGTCGAGGACGATCGGCGCCGCGAATCCGCTCGATCAGCGCCGGTATTTTCTTCTGGAAAAAGGGGTCCGGGGTGGGCAGGGCTTTTTCCAGCGCGGGGACCGCGGCAGGCCCCATCTCAAGAATCGCCTGCTCGGCATGGTCGCGGAGAACGGCATACGAATCGAGCAGCTGGCGCAGCAGGACGGGCACCGCGGCAGGCCCCAGCCGGGCGAGCGAATGGATGCAGGCATTCCGGACAGCCGGGTCGGTGTCTTTCAAGGGTTCCTCGAGAGCCAGGGCCGCCGTGTCGGGGGCGGCCGCGGCTCCCCCCAGAGCCATGATCGCGGCGGACCGGACGCTTTTCACGGGGTCGGCCAGCGCCGTCTTCAGGAGCCCCACAACCCCAGCCTCCCCGGCGGCGAGCGCGGCCGCGGCCTGGACCCCCTGGAGGCGGACGGCCTCATCGCTGTCTTTCATGGCGATCGCCAATAAGGCCGCCGTTTCCCGAGGGGGAGCGTCCGCTTCGCCCAGCGCGACCACGCTCGCGCGGCGCACGTTAGAGTCTCTGTCCTTTAGATTCTTGATGAGCCCGGGCAGGGAGTCTTTCGTCGCGCGCCCGATACTCTCCAATGCCTGCACGCTCCGCTGCCGGGCCAACGCATCGGTATCCTGCTGCGAAGACGCAATGAGCGGACCGATCGCCGCTTTGGCTCCCGGGCCCATCTGCCCGAGGGTATTCATGGCGGCCGTGCGGACGTATTCATTGGCATGCGAGAGAGACTCGATGAGCGCCGGCGCCACCGATGGAGAGGCCGGCTGGATTCCGGCCAGCGCGTTCGCCGCGCTCACGCGCACGTACGGATTATCATCCGTCCGCAGCGTCTGGACCAGCGCCGGCGTGGAC
>Ga0155753_119_pt3 | contig 9363 bp, 9 predicted proteins | sample RifCSPlowO2_01_FD_107407 | JGI IMG/M metagenome (GOLD analysis project Ga0155753, IMG submission 107407) | Elusimicrobia bacterium RIFCSPLOWO2_01_FULL_59_12
GATCTTTTCACGTTCAAGACCAATGAGAGCCTGACGGGCTCCAGCGACAGCAACCTGTACGGCCTGCAAATCACCAAGCCCTTGAAGAACCTTCGGGTCCAGCTCTCCTGGCTCACGGAAAATGACGGGAGCGGCAGGACCACTTATATCCGGCCCACCGAGAACCCCAACAGCTCACTTTTTACAGGCTCAAATTTCACGGCCTCCAGTATCCGACGCACGTTTTATGATGCGCGCTTAGAAGGACGGCTTCTTCAGGGGGGGTTCTACAAAGGGGAGTTCGCCCTTCAGGACGGGCAGGTCGACAGACATCCAACCGTTCCCGGAGGGTCCGTGAATCTTTCTGGATATGCCACCCTGATTTCCGCCGGCTTGTACACCCGGTTCAGCAAGTACGGGCCCATAGAGGTCCACGGGCTCTTCGGCATGGCCAGCGGCGATAAAGGGGATGGCGGGAAAGATTCATCTTTCCGCCCCAGCTTCGGCCACCGCTTTGACGGGATGGAACGCAGCGGGTTCGGCGAACTGTTTGGAGCGTCCCTGTATGATGCGGCCGCTTCCTCCGCTTATCCTTCCGGACTGCCGCCGGGCGCCTCCGGCATCCGCGTGATCGGCGGAGGCGTGACGACGCATCCGACCGCCTTGCTTTCCATCGGAATCGACTACTATGTCTATGACGCGATGGAACAGGCCAGCGCCGCGTTCCAGTCGTCCGCCAGCGAATCGTCTTTGGGCTCAGAGTTTGACCTGGGCGTCGGCTTCGCCTATACCAATTACCTGTCCTTCCGCGGCTCAGCGGCCTTTTTCTCATCCGGCGGCGCCTTCGTGAACGGCCGGCGCGCGAGCCGCTATCTCATCGAAGCCCGGGGCCGCTTCTAGTCCTTCCGTTTTCTGAGCATCCATGGCTAACGAACCCGTTTTGTCCGTTCTCCTGCTCTGGCACCAGCACCAGCCGTTCTATAAGGATCCTCTCTCCAACCGCTACGAAATGCCCTGGGTGCGGCTTCATGCGACCAAAGACTATTACGATATGGCCGCCCTGCTGGATGAATTCCCTAAAATCCGCTTAAACTTTAATCTCGTTCCCTCGCTGCTTGAGCAGCTGGAGGATTACGGTCAGGGAAAAGCGCACGAAAAATGCCTCGCCCTCAGCCTCAAGCCCGCCCCGGAGCTTTCATTTGAAGACCGCCTGTTTATTCTGAACAACTTTTTTATGGCCAATTGGGACACGATGATTGACGCCTACCCCCGCTATCGCGAACTTCTGGACAAGCGCGGGCGGTTCGCCCGTGAAGAAGAATTGGCGCGCGCCCAAAATTACTTTAAAGAACAGGATTGGCGCGACCTGCAGGTCTGGTTTAATCTCACCTGGTTTGATCCCTACTGGACGGAGGTGGATCCCTTCATCCGCGATCTGCGTAAGAAGGGGAAGAACTTCACGGAAGAGGAAAAGAAGACCCTGCTCGAAAAGCAGCGCACGATCTGCGGCGACGTCGCGGGAAAGCACAAAGACCTACAGGACCGCGGCCAGATCGAGATCACGGCGTCTCCCTTTTACCATCCCATTCTTCCGCTCTTGTGCGACACCGACGCGGCCCGCGTGGCCATGCCCCAGGCCACCCTCCCCCAGCACCGTTTTATCTTCCCGGAAGACGCCCGGACGCAGATCCAGCGCGCAATCGAGGATCACACCCGCCGCTTCGGCCGTCCTCCCCGCGGCATGTGGCCTTCGGAAGGATCCGTGTCCGATGCCGCAGCGCAGGTTTTTCTCGACTGTGGCGTGCGATGGATCGCCACGGATGAGGCGATCCTGGCCCATTCCCTGCCTCCCGGCACATTTACGCGCGATGCGATTTATAGGCCATACCGCGTGGAAAAGGGGGGGGAATCCCTGGCGATGTTCTTCCGTGATCACGAACTATCCGATGCCATCGGTTTTGTCTACACCACCTGGGATGCCGCGGCGGCCGTGGCTGATTTCATGAAGCGCCTGCGCGGAATCCGCGAGCGGCTGCTGCAGAAAGACGGCGGCGCGTCCCAGCCCCACGTCATTTCGATCATTCTGGACGGGGAAAATTGCTGGGAATACTATCAGGACGACGGACGCCCCTTCCTCAAGCAGCTTTACCAGGCGCTTTCGGACGATCCCGCGTTTGAGACCGTCCTGGCCAGCGATTATCTCGACCGGCACCCTCCTGAGCGGACGCTGCCGACTCTTTGGTCCGGGTCCTGGATTAATTCGAACTTCGCCATCTGGATCGGGCATCGCGAAGACAATCAGGCGTGGGACCTGCTGCACCGGACACGGCAGTTTTTGACCCATTATCTTCAAGTCCATCCGGAGCGCGCTGAGAGTCCGGAGGCAAAGCTGGCGTGGGAGGAGATCTATATCGCGGAGGGGAGCGATTGGTGCTGGTGGTACGGCGAGGACCATTCCACAGCCAATGACGGCGCATTTGACAGCCTATTCCGAAAACACCTGATGAATGTTTACACCGCTTTGGGGGAAAAGATACCCGAAGATTTACGGGTTCCGATCAAACCAAAACGCATAAAAGCGGAACCCAAGGCCCCGGTGGACTTCATCTCACCTAAAATTGACGGTCGGGTGACCAGCTATTTTGAATGGCAGGCGGCAGGGGTCTATCTCACGGATGCGGGGGCATCCGGCACGATGCATCGGTCTCAAAGCGTTATCAAAGCGATTTACTATGGATACGATCTTCAAAACCTCTACTTCAGGTTGGATCTCTCACGACCTTTAACTGAAATTGGGATCGAATCACTCGCTTTTAAACTGATATTCAGCCACCCGGAAAACTATGAGGCCTCATTGAAGATATCCAAAGACCTTATGGGTGATCTCAATATTTACCTTAAAATGGCCAATGAAATCACAAAAACGACATCAAGCCATACCGTATCAGCCCAAAAAATCATTGAATTCAGCATCCCTCTTGCCGCCTTTGCAAATCAGAAGCAGTCGTTTGAGTGGTCTCTTTTGCTGGAAAAAGACGGTCAGGAACTTGAACGTTGGCCCTCCGACATGACCATTGCCCACCCCTACCCTTCCGAAGAAAACTTCGTCCAGGCCTGGATGCTCTAGCCTTTAAATAACCGCCCAAAACGCCAAATGGGGTTCCCCTCCATTCCCCTGCAACATACCGATAACATATATTATATTGCGTAACAGCTGACGAGCGACCTTCGTGCAGCCGGTTGAAAACCTCTCAGATCTCGCGATAAATCCCCTCTCCCCGAGAGCTTCTAGGCGGTCGCCTTCTAAGCCGCTTGAGCTATTCGAAGCTGGCACTCCCATTTTGGCCGAATTTTGCAAAAAATTATGGAAATAGAGAGACTGGGTCACCGGAATCAAAACAAGAGTGATTTATTCAGGCAATATGTTGGCAAAAACGGTGAGATGATCAATCGATTTTCTAGAGGTTAAAAAACACCAGGAAACTCCCCCCTCAATCCGATCCATTCGAGATTGCACCGAAAAGACTAGGAAGCAGGCGTTACACCGCGGACTCAAAAAGACAGGGAAGAACGGCGCCAAAAGGAGAGCTGATAAAAGACCCGGGGAGTGACCCGCACGCACGACAGATCAAACAACCCTCACCCGGTTCTTTGACGAAAAGACCAGGAAAGACCCCAAAAAGCGGGACATAACCGTGTTCAATTACTGAATTTTAGGGGCCTAAAATCGAAAATTCGTGCATTTTCCGTCGAGAAAATGCGTTATTTTTAGATTTTGTGAGTTTAAATGCCCGGGGAGGAGTCTGGAAGTACGATTCCGATCCCAATCAGGGCATATCCCAGGACCAACAAGGCGGGGGAAAGCGTACTGGCCCAGTTTTGACCGGAAGGATCCGCGTAGGTAAGCACCCAAAAGCCCAAAAGGACGCCGCACGCACCGGCGCCAATGACTTTTTTGCCGCGCTTCGAAACGGCAGCGGACTTTTGGCCCGCCGGCGCCTGCGTGAGTTGTCCCGTCTGCGGCCGGTGGGGGTTCTTTGCCATATCAGGAATTTGCCTGAGCCTGCTTCTTCTTGAGCTCGCTGATGCGCTTTCTAAGCGCGCGCGCCTCTTTAACCTCGCCCTTTGCTTTCAAAATGGTTTCCGTCGCCTCCAACGCGGGAACGTAATCCGGCTGGGCGGCAATCTCCTGTTGATAGAGTTCAAACGCCTTGTCAGGTTCCCCCTTCAATCGATAGATCTCTCCGCGCTGATACAGGCCGCCGGGGGGGAGTTGCCCGGCAATCCGGCCGACCACATCCAGGCATTCCAACGCCTCGGCGTATTTCCCCTTTTCTTTGTTCACCAGGGCGTAGTTAAACCAGGCGGTAGCGTCCTTCGGCCAGGCCCCGATCGCTTCTTGATACAGCGCCTGCGCTTGATCGATGCGTTTCTGCTGGAAGTGCAGGTTGGCGATCCGGATCATCGTTTCGTAATTCCTGGGGTGGTGCCTCAAATATTTTGAAAATTCGTTGATGGCATAATCCGGCAAACCGAGCGCGCTGTACATCACGCCCGCATAATAGAACAACTGATCGCTGACGGCCCCCAGCGCGCGCGCCTTTTCCAGCGCGTTCATGCCTTCCACGTAGTACGCCGGGCCCTTTTGATAGTAGGCCATCGCGAGCGCGACGTAGGTGTTCATGTCTTCGGGATGAGACGTCAGGTAGCTTTTGGCGTATTCGACCTGCCGGTCTGCTTCTGCGGAAGAAAGGCTGGGCCGCGCGGTAGACAGGGCGACATCAAAACGGGGATACACAACGAATGTGAGAGCGATGATGGAAAGGCCCCCCACCGTGAGCGCCGCTTCCCAGGCGAGCTCCGGATGCCGTTGAAAAGAAAATCGCTGCAGGTTCACTTCTTTGAATCGTCCGTGTCGTCGCTTTCAACCAGGACGTCCCGCAGGGTCAGGGGTTCCTGATTCTGTCCGGCGTAGCGCGCCACCATCTGCCGTTCCTGCTCCCGCTCGTACCGCCGGATGGACAGCTCCACCCGTCTTTCACGTGGATCGGCCCGGATGATCTTGGCGGTGACCAGCTGCCCGATCTCAGGAAGTTGCTCCTTGCCCTCCGCATCCTGCGCCAGTTCCTGGAGGCGGACCGACGCCTCGATGTCGCCGGGAAGCGTCACCATCACCTCCGCCTCCTGAACGCTCGTCACGCACCCGCTCACCACCTGCCCGTTGCGAAGCGACGTAAACGGATCCGGCTGGGTGTGTTTCAGCGACAAAACGATTTTCTCGGCCTCCGGCTTCACATCCATCACAATCACCTCGAGGACCTGCCCGACGGCCACGACGTCCGAAGGATGTTTGCCGCGCTTGGTCCAGGACAAATCCGAGATATGCACCAGCCCCTCGAGGCCGTCGGGCAGCATGACAAAAGCGCCAAACGGCGTGAGATGCGTGATCGGCCCTTTGACCCGGCTGCCTACGGGATACTGCGATTTGATCTTTTCCCAGGGGTTGGCGCCGGCGCGCTTCAGGGAGAGGGAGAGTTTTTCTTTCTGCGTGTCCACCGAGAGGATCTTGACGCGCACCTCCTCATTCGGCTTTAAAATCTCCTCCGGCTTGCTGACCCGCTCCTTCCAGGAAAGCTCACTCACATGGATCAGCCCTTCCACCCCGGGCTCCAGCTGGACGAACGCGCCGAACGTCGTCAAACTGGTGACGCGGCCGGGAACAATGGAACCGGCCGGAAAGCGCTGCGGCACGCCCGACCAGGGATGCGGGGTGAGCTGTTTCAAACCCAGTGAAATGCGCTGGAGGGTCGCGTCGTATTTGAGCACCTTGACTTGGATCGCCTGGCCCACTTTGAGGATTTTTTCTACGCGATCGGTACGGTGCCAGGACACATCGGACACATGGAGCAGGCCTTCGATGCCTCCGATGTCGACAAACGCGCCGAACGAGGTGAGGCTCGAAACCGTGCCGCTGATCACGTCCCCCACTTTCAACGCCGCCAGCGTGCCCTCGCGCTTCTGCCCGCGTTCCCGTTCCATAAATTTCCGCCGGGACACGACCACATTCGGCTTGGCGCGGTCCATCTCCGTGACCAGCACGGAAATCGTTTCGTTAATCCAGGCTTCGGGGTCGCGGGTGGGACGAACGTCCACCTGGGAACCGGGCAGAAACGCTTCCACGCCGACATCCACGACATAGCCGCCCTTGACCTTACGCTTGACCACCCCTTCCACTGGGGTTCCCGCGCGGTGTGCCGCGAACAACCGGTCCCACGAGCTGAGCTCGCGCGCGGCGCGCCATGACACCTTGCTGTGGTTATCCGGCCCCTCCACGCGGCGAATGAGGACGGAGACCATGTCCCCCTCCTTGAAGGGCAGTTTGTCAAAATCGGGAAACTCGGCGCGGGGGATGAGGCCTTCCATTTTTAACCCGATATCCACCAGCACGCCCTCCGGGGATGTCCCCAGAACGCGCGCCGATACGACCGTCCCGGAGAAGACCTTTTCCGGGGTGCCTTTGAGCAGTTCGCTCATCGATATATCGTCAATAAACAGCTTTTCGTCCGTCATATCGGGGAGTATACCATTTGACGCCTATTCCAGGCCGTTCAAGGCGTACCGCAGCGCCAGCGCCAACCCGATCGCCGCTAGCGCCAGGAAGGCGTAAAGCACCCGCCCCCAGGCCTCATTAAGCAGCCGGACCAGAACCGGCATGAAGATCAGAAAAAAGAGCGAAAACACCTGCGACACGATCAACGTCCGCAACGCCGTTTTATTCACCGCGTGTGACCTCCTTCAACGAGTTCTCGAATTCGTTCAATCACCTGCCGGCTGAATGTCTCGTAAGCCTCGCGCCCTGCGTCGCGGGGCGGGGTAAGCGGCTGGCCGAAATGCACTTCCACCCGGCCCAGCCGCGTAAAGTTTTCCGAGTTCCGGACGCCCACGGGCACGACCCGCGCACCGGTGGTACAGGCGAGCAGGCCCACGCCTGATTTCACTTTCCACTGGCGCTTGGAATCCAGCCGCCGGCCCCCTTCCGGGAACATCACCAAGCCTTCGCCCGCTTCGAGAATCCGCTGGGCCGTTTTGACCGCGCCGATATCGTGTTCGGCGCGATTCACGGGGAACGCATTCACCCGGCGAATGTACCATCCCAAAAACGGAACGCGGAAGAGCTCTTCCTTGGCGAAATAATTCACCGGATAGGGGATCGCGCTCCCGACCAGATTGGGGTCCGCCAATGACCGGTGGTTGGCGGCGAAAATCACGGCCTGCCCCCGGGGCGGGATGTTTTCCCGACCGAACACCTTGCGCCTCCAGACCAGATCAAAGGATCCGCCCGTGAAATGCTTGCCCAAAAAGTAGAGGAGCGGGCTGAAGTAAGGGTTAGCGGCCACGGAGCTCATCCAGGCGCGCCCAGAAATCAGGGAACGACGTGTTCACGCAAGCGACATCCTCGATGGTCGTAGCGCCTTGAGCCGTCAACGCCGCCACCGCCAGCGACATCGCCAGGCGATGGTCGCCGTGGCTTTTTACCACCGCACCCTTCAGGGGGGTTGATCCTTCGATGATCAACCCATCGGGCGTTTCTTGGATGCGCGCGCCCATTTTGGAAAGCTCCGCGCGCAGGGCGGACAGCCGATCAGATTCTTTCACCCGCAATTCGCCGGCGTCGCGGATCACGGTCTGGCCCCGGGCCTGCGTCGCGAGCACGGCGAGAATGGGTATTTCGTCGATGGATCGGGGGATGAGGTCGCCGGCGATCGTCACCGCCTTGAGCTCCGCCTTTTTCACCTCCACATCCGCGAACGGCTCGCCGCTGGATTCGCTGGCGGCCTCCAGCCGGCACGGCGCGCCCATCGCTTTGATCAGCTCAAGGAATCCTGTGCGGGTCGGGTTGACGCCGGCGCGCCGCACAGTGACGCCGGCTGATGAGAGAAGCGCCCCGGCCGCCAATAAGAATGCGGCGCTGGAGAGATCCCCCGGCACATGGAATTCCGCGGCGCGAAGGGTCGCCGTCCCGCGCACGCTGATGTGAAAGCCTCTTTGCTGAACGTCCACACCGCAGGCGCGCAGCAGGCGCTCGGTGTGGTCGCGCGATAGGAAGGGTTCCTGCACTTCCGTTTGCCCGGACGCATAGAGACCGGCGAGTAAAATAGCGGATTTCACCTGCGCGCTCGCCACGGGGGTTTTCCAGCTGATCGGCCGCACGCGATGGCACCCGTGAATCTTAAGCGCCAGGCAGCCGGGATTTTTCCCGTTGGTGAAATAGGCCCCCATCTGCGAGAGCGGCTCGATCACCCGGCCCATCGGCCGGCGGGAGAGCGAGGCATCCCCGGTGAGCTCGACTTCAAAAGGCTGGCCGGTCAGCACGCCCATCAAGAGGCGCGCGGTGGTTCCCGAATTGCCGCAATCGATCGGTCCTTTCGGTTCGCGCAATCCGTCCAGGCCCTTTCCGTGGATCGACAACTCTTCTTTGTCCCGCTCAATACGGATTCCCATCGCGCGGAACGCTTCAACCGTAGAGAGGCAGTCTTCCGCTGCCAAGAAGTGGCGGACCTTCGCGGACGTGACCGACAACGCGCCCAGAATGACGGCGCGATGCGAGATGGACTTATCACCGGGAACGTCGAGCGTTCCCCCCACCCGCCCAGCGGGTTGGATCGTTTTATTTTCCATGGAAAAGCGGACGGCGGAACGCCTGCGAAACCTTCAGGTGCTTTTGGAGGGAAGAACGGGATAGATTATTTTCAAAACGGGACAGTTCGCGACGGAAAGAGCGCAGGGCGTCACGAAGCGGGCGCGCGTTTGCGCCGAAGATCTGCGCCCACTGACTCGGGTCCGCCGACGCGACGCGCGTGGCGTCGCGGAAGGAGCCGGCGACCAGCGACGCCAGGCGCCGTCGGTCGCGCGCGCGCGCAATTAAGTGAACGAGCGCGTGCGCGAGCGCGTGCGGAAGATGACTGATCAAGGCCACCGCGCGATCGTGCTCTTTCGCGGTGAGCACCAAGGTCTTCGCGCCTGCAACGCGCCAAAGCGCTTTTAAGGGACTCAAGGCCGTTCGGGACCCTGGGACCAAAACGACGGTCGATCCTTCAAATAAACGAAAGCTGGACGCTTCCACGCCCGTTCTGTGCGAACCCGCGAGCGGATGCCCCCCCATAAAATGAACGGAAGCCGGCCGCTTCACCCGCGCCGCGGCGCGCAGGATCGGTTCTTTCACACTGCCCGCGTCCGTCACGATCGCGCCCGGTTTCAAAAAGGGAACGATGCGCTTAAAAAGCGGGATGATGGCATCCAGCGGACTGCAGATCACCACGATGTCGGCGGACGCGACGTCCGCCAGACGCATTGAGGCGCGGTCCACCGCGCCGCGCCGTTTCG
>Ga0155753_175_pt1 | contig 9262 bp, 10 predicted proteins | sample RifCSPlowO2_01_FD_107407 | JGI IMG/M metagenome (GOLD analysis project Ga0155753, IMG submission 107407) | Elusimicrobia bacterium RIFCSPLOWO2_01_FULL_59_12
TGCGTATTAATGAGGAACTACAAACTGCAGAAAACCGGGGAAAACACCGCTGCGCCTTTCATTTGCTTGACGGCACGAGTGTCGGCAATAGATCGCATCCCTTCGTGAGCCCCAAAAGCTATCCCCGCAATGGGCACAGCTCTTTAACCGGTGGGATAGACGCCATTCCTTTCGGCGAAGGATGTAGGCGTCATTTCTGCAACGATAGGAGCAATAGCGAGCGTCCCTTCGTCTGGCATAAAACACTGTCCGACAATGCACGCAGTTCAATTCGTAAACCCCATATAAAAAGCTGTTCTCTTGATACCTACGCCGCAATTCGTCCTGATACTCGAAGTGAGTGCCATAGCCTAGTAAGCTCATGCCGGATTTCGATCTTCGGCCCGATCACTCATGCCGCGCCGCCCCCTGGACCGGGTGCGAGTGGGCCGGAACGGGGTGCGAGTGGAATTTTTTCGCTCTGGCCCTATTCCGGCACGCCTGGGAGCAATAATGGCCGTAGCCGCGCGCCAGGTCTGAAACCCGCGACTCATAGGGCTGGCCGCACAGTTTGCAGAGCCGGACTTCGAGCTTGGGCTGGTTCATGGCAGCACTTCCCGGACCCGGCCGCCGAAAACACGGAGAGCCGCCTGGACGTTGGGGTGGGCGGCGGGGTCATGGCCGTTGCCCTGGGTCGCTGGCAGCTCGGGTTGGGCGGGGGGGGTCGCCGAATCGTTTCCATTTCTCCCATATATAGGGTCAGAAACGTGAAACAATTCTTTTGATGGGTTTAAATGCGTCTTTTGCCGGTAGTAGGACTTCGACGCTCCTTGGCCTTCCTTGCGCTTTTCGGCTTCCAGCCGGTCGTCCAAAACCCAAGTTTTGAGCGCCTCATCCAGGTTTTTCTCACTTACCCCGGCTTCTCCGGCATGGCCGACTAATTCTTTGCGGTAGTAGCCGGAATCTTCATCGGCGTACAGGTGTTCCAAGAGTTGAAAGGCTGCTTCAAGCCTGGCGGCCTTCTTTAAAGGCTCTGCTTCCCCAACGTATTCCACCCGCGTTTCGGTTTTTTCGGGGTTGTCATAAATTCGGACGGCAAAGGAAGGGACCGGCTCGGCGTAGCGGGACTTGGAATGCTCGACAAAAAGGGTCCCATCCCGCTTGGACAAGGACAGGAGCGTGTCTATGAATGCGGTCTTTTCGCTGCTGCCGCGCAGCATTTGATCCCCAGGGATCCCGCTGGCCGCCGGTTGCTTCCGCTGGTGATCCGCAAACAGAACAGCGCACCCAAAATCGCGGACAAGGGTTTTGACGGGGGCGAAAACGGCCGCCATGTCCGTAGAACTGTTTTCGTCTCCCTTGAATACCCGAATCAAGGCGTCGATAATCACCAGCGCCGGGCGTTCCCGTTCCAGAAGTCGGCGAAATTGCTCTACAGATTTATAGGCCGTAAAACAAAGCCCGCGTCCCACCAGGAAGCGGATATCCAGGTCTTGAGGTTGCAGTCCCTTGGCTAAAAGCAGCTTGCTTACTCGCTTGCGGATAAGGCGCTCGGAGGACTCCTCATCAACGTAGAGGACCGGGCCCTTACTGGTCTGGAAATGATTTAGCCACAGGCCCCCCCTGGCGCACTCAATGGCCAAATCCGCCAGCATCCAGCTTTTGCCGTAGCCGGACGTTCCGCCCAAAATGGCCACCCCTTCGGTGGGGAGAATTCCTTCAACACTCCACGTGATTTCGGGGTCGCCGCCTACCATGAATTCACCCAGCGGGACGGCCTCCATCCGAATTGTTTCTTGTTTCTCCCCTATAGGTGTGGAAACGTGAAACAATTTGGCAGTAGGTGTCCAAAGGGGCGCAGCCTGCACCAAATCCATAAGGTCCTTTTGGGTCCCGCCAGCCTCAAACCAGTCTGCACTATCTTTGATCCCATCCCCCGGCAATTCCAAGACCTTGACCCGTTCAATGACCTTGGAAACGGAAGCCGCCACCTCCCCGGCATGTTTGTGGCCCGGTTCGTCCCGGTCGGGTATAACCACAGCCTCCAGAAAACCACGAAGGGACTCCGAATACTCCCCTCGCCACTTCCCGGCCCCCATGGGGTTCGTGGTCGCGGTAAAACCACGCCCCCGCATCATCTCAACGTCTTTCTCACCCTCGACCATAAAGACCGTGTCTTTTGGGGCGGCCAGCAGTTCCGGCAGCCGGTAAAGCACGCGGCGCACACCGTTTAAGTCCCACGTCCAGTTGCCCGCCGCATCGGGTCGGCGTTGCCGGAATGACTTGGGGTCAACTCGGACCACTTGGTAAAGAAGCTGGCCCTGCTCATCTTGGTAGTCGTATGCGGCAATGATCCGCGCTTTCTCGCGGACCTCCCAGCCTGGGATCTGTTCACGCGGGATCTTTAAGCGGTCGGTGAATGTGAGGGCGTTGCCTTTTTCCTGGCAGCCGTGGCAATTCCACAGACCATCGACGATGTTCACCGATAGGGAAGGCATTTTGTCGTCATGGAAGGGACAAAGGGCCTGGGCCTGCCGGTCATTGAGCTTGCGGAACCCTTGAAGGTGAGATCGGTAGAACGCTTCCCACTCCGAAGGTCCCACGGTGTTCATGCGGACCACCACACGCCAAGCGCGTGCAACCTGAAAAGCAGCCGAGCGGCCAAGGTAATATCTCCGGGTGAGACGCTCTCTCGTGGATCGCTAGCTGCGACGAGTTTTGAAACCACAAACTCTTTGTCTTTTGCGAAGGAGCCCAACGAGGAGAGGTCCCAAGCGCTCAGGCTACCGGCGATCATTGAGCGCGGCCCTTTCCAAGCTGAGATAAAAATTCCCGCCAAAGGATGTCTGAGAGTTCAGTCGTCCGCTGGGCCGGTTCGCCAACGCGGTATCGCGAGAGAAGACATAAACCGCTTAAGATATCAGTGACTTGCGACGCGGAGAGCGTTACTTGGATTTTTGGATCGGAATTTTGTAATGTCGTCATCGTTTCCTCACCCCCCGCATTGATCGCCAGGTTACTGCGGGGGGATTTTTTTGTTTTCGAAATCGGGCCGGGGTGGATTAGCGGGGTCACCGCTGGAGGACACCCCCCCGGCCTTCGTCGACGGCGTATTTTCCCGGATGCAACCGGGGCCTCGGACCGTCGCCGCTTCAAGCCCGGCCAGACATGGATTACTGGCCGAGAAAAAAATCAGGCGCCCGGGATGCCCGCCGCCCGCAGCTTCGCGCGCTTGGCCAGGATTATTTTGCGGTGCGCGGCATATATCGTCGGATTATCGTTCCATGAGGCGGCGTTCGGCGACGGCGGCTTTAAGTTGCCCCAAAGCTTGCGCTTGACCTGAAATTCCGTCGGAGCATCGGGCGCACTGCCCAGCCGTTTTTGTATTTTGTAGTAGCAGAGGAGTTTGTCGTTTTGGACGACAAACCTCGCGCTCGATGGATTAAGATTTCCCTGCTCGTCGAAAACTGCGACGGGCAACTCATTTTTATCGACGAACGGCTTGAAACTTTGTGCGATCAGGTTAGACATTTTTGGCCTCCTCTGCGATTTCTCTGGACGTTTGGATTAGCGCGTCGCGGAAACTCATTTTTTCCGTCTTAGAAAGCTCAAGCGCACGGTCGGCCAGCTCGTCGTCACCGGCCTGGCGCATCAACGCCTCAATCTTTCCGATGAGCTTTCGAGCGTTTGACCAATCCGAGCCGGAGACATTGTGGATGTACTTTTCCAGCGACTCGTCGATTATTTTCAATTCACCTTGAACGAAGTCCATTATTTATTTCCTTTCAATTTTATTTTTTGCTTTTGAGACGAGGGCATTTACAGCCCGCTCGTCTATCATTCTGTGGCCGAAGTCATTCTTGCGAAACGGCAACACGCCCTTGTCACACCACCGCCAGATGGTACTGCGGTCGACGCAGAGACGACGCATGACTTCGCCGGTAGATAACTCGCGCGGCGTGGGCATATTTGGAGTTTTCATTGTGTCGTTATTGTAATACCGCAACCATGGGTGAGATAGTCACGTAATTTAACCCCCCGATTTCAGGGGGTGTTAGTCGAGTGGATTGACGAGGCGAGGCAGGCGTTCTGGTCTACGGAGACTTGGCTTCCAATGTGTAACGCGCTTGCGAGGCTTGCAGGTCTTTGCGTATTCGTTGGCCACCCGTTCCAGGGCGCGGCTCCGGTCATGCGATTGCTGGTCGAGGAGGTTGAGCAGGGCGTCACGGAAACGGGAACACTTGGCACATGTTTTGACGTGGATAGATAATTTATCGGACAGGTCAGGCGATTTCAGGAACCGGAGACGGGATTCCTTCATCGCACGCACATACGCCTCACGCGCCCAGCCAGGGTACGGCGATTGTCCGATTCCGAAAACTATTCGGAGAATTTCAGCGTACCTCTTCCCTTGGAGATGTAAATCCCAGATTTCATTGACACGATCAGCTCCTGACCTGCGCCCTGGCCGTTCCTTGCGATCTTGCCATCGATACCACTGGTCAAACCATGCAACCGGCGGCCGGTAATGTTTGCGATCTATTTTCCGGAGCCGCTTTTTGATCCAGGCGCGAAGGGCTCGCAATTCTGCCCTCGCTATCTTGATTGTGTGGCTGTTCCGCCGGTAATGCTCCTCTCCTTCGACTGTAGAAAATTGTCTTTGACGCTCGATCTGGCCCAGCCAGGAGTTAATTTGACCTTCCAGCCGATAGAGCGTGCCCTTGTCGTCAGAATACCGCCCCTCGCGCTTAATGCCGAGAGCAGATAATGTGATCTTGGAAAGTCGTTGGGGCTTCGCGGATATTTCAGGACGCGCCATAGTGGTATCTCAAGAAAAACCCGTCCACCGGAGAGATGGACGGGAAACTTTGGGGCGCTCTCCGGTCGCTTATGTGCCTACATTATACCGCGCGTACGACTTTTCTGTACCTCTGCCGCCACTGGGTGGCCGCTGCGCGATACCGCTCCATTCGCCGCAACGTTTGATTGGCCTCTGTCGCCAGGATGTGCAGCCCATTCGCCAAGACCACGCATTTATCGACAAGGTTATCGCGGCTTAGCCCTTCAAATTCTGAGCGGTCTACCCGGCGCTTTCTGCTTCAAAGTCTTGGCGTCTTGGATATAGCGGGGAGCGATATTCACAATATCAGCCACAATTTCGGTTGATTTTGGAGCGCGTTTACCCTGGCCTAAAATTAGGCTAGGGTCAGATTTTTTCCCAGCCAGTTCCCGCCCCTTCGCCTCCGCTTCAAACTTCGGCAGCAGTTCAATGGATTTTGGGTCTTTCTGGTAAATTCGCCATAAACGCACGCTTTCTGATGCAATATCTTTACTAAGACCCAGGTCAGCCAATGTCTTTGTATTTTCCCGTGGTCGGGTGAGGCGACCACGGCGTAATACTCCTTCGTTTTTCGGCGCTATATCCCAAAATTTTCCAACTAGAACCTGGGATCTAACTTTGATACCCAAGCACCCGGTCCAGGTCGAGAGCGGACCGCTTCCCGCTGACCATGATTCCCCAATTTTGGCGGCCTTCCGTGACGCGCGTTTTCGAAAACAATTGGTTGGCGATCGCGTAGGCCATGACCAGGTCGTCGTGACTGCCTGACTCCGCGCCCAGCGATCCGCCGACTTGCACAAATTTCAAAGTTTCTTCCAGCAATAAAACGTCGGGGACGGTAAACTCCGTTTCAAAGTGTTCCACGTCAACATCGCTCGGGCCTTCCAAGGCAAGTTTCAGGGCGTCGAGCATCAGCGGCTTGCTGGCCGCATCCGTTGTCCAGCCGGTCCGGCGCATCCGGTCGGTGGGATCGAAAAGTATCTGTGTCGGTTCACGGTATCTTATCGCCTTCTGCTGGACGAAAAGATTCGGATAGCGGCTATTTTCCACAAGCCCCTGAATGATGCTGTGCCCGTGATTATTCTTTTCGATCGCCAACCATGCGTTGTTGAACTTGCGGCCCCACTCGTCGCAGACGCGGTAAAATACATCGATGCCGACATGGGCGCGAAACCTGAACGCGGTTGTCTGCTTCGTCACGTTCAAAATCGTGAGCACGCTATAGTCCCCGTTCCCGCCGCCCTCCGCCGTGTCCGCGCCTGCGACGTAATTGCAAGTCGGATCGGGTTCTTCCCATTGCGTGTAGTCCTCGGTTTGCTTCACCGGGGGATGCGTTCGCTCCCGCGCGCGGGCTTCTTCCAAGAGGGCCATCATTTTCGCGCAATCAAAGAACCGTCCGCCCGTCGCCAAGAACGCTTCTTCGTCGTCGGACGGATATTCCTGCTGAAACAGGCGCGGCATGGTGGCCTTTTTCATTCGCCGCCAGTTCATTTGCGCGTCCGTCAGCGTGATGCCGTATTCTTTCATCGCCCGCCTTGCGATCTTGCGTTCTTCGGCGGTCCTGACCAGAGGAACGCCTGGCTCAACGGCATACTCCTGTTGGATAAACCATGGATAAAAATGACTTTGGAAGTCGGATCGGCCCTGCTTGGCGTCCTGATAGGTGAGGTAGCCGCTGTTGCCGACGCCGTTCGGCGTGCTTTCGCCGGTGATGTTCGTCTGCGGTCCGCACGCGCCCAGCGTCGCTTCGATCTCTTTATCGTCGCAAAAGCACCATTCCGAAATGTGGAGGTTGTTCACCGCCGCCGCTCTCACGCTCAGGCTGATAAAAATTTCCGAGTTCGATCCGGCGAACTCCAACCTATGGGCCTGATCTCTTTTTTTGCGCGGCCTGAACTCCGGCGGGAGGTTTTCAAAAGCGACTTCGATGATCCGCCAAAGCCGCTGAAGGTTCTCCCAGCTATTCGCCAAGATGCCCGTCAACGTGTTCGCGTTGAACATCGTCGCATCCAGCCACCAGAGCAACCAAAACGTGCTGACCCCGCCTTGACGGTATTTCAAATAAAACTGTCGGATCGGAGTCTGCCCTTGGATCGATCGGTAGATCCGCTCTTGAATGTCGTTGAAGCGAAACGGAACAAGTTCCTTGTCCTTCGTCCTGATCTTGTAGAGATTCGTCAGCCGCCAGAGCTTCGAACCGAATGTCTGCTCGATCTCACTCGGCGGCAGGGATGTCATTTCGCTGTTGAGGTGCGGTAGTTGTGGCATCAATTCGATTCCCTTGCACGTCCCGGCCCTGCTGATTCTGAATAAATGCTAGGAGCGCGATATAGTTATTCCCCGATGAACCTTCACCCTCCGGCGCGGCCCGCAACCAGCCCGCCGTCCGCAAAAGCAACTCACCCGCCCGCACTTGATCCGCCACTCTCGCGCCTTTTACTTTGCCGTACAGGATATCTACAAGACGCTCAATGATCTGCTCGCCATGCTTTGTCTTGCTACTGATAACCGGCAGTAGGGACTTTGGACGACCGGCAGGGTTCCCACTCTGGCCGGGTTTGAACAGGTACGGAGCGCGAGCCGCCGCTAATGCAGTGTTGGTACTCATGTCAGGTCCTGGATCAGATTTGAAGGGGCGAAAAGGGCCCAAGCCCTTAAAAAAAATTCGGATTTTTCAGATTTAAAAAGTGTCCAAAAAGTGACCAAGTGGGTTACGAAACGGGGTAGTTTCTGATAGTTCCAGAAAGTAGTCATTGAGGTGTGTTTTCCGTCGTAGAAGTGGGGTTATCGTCGGGGGGTAGCGGAGGGGTGATTTCGGTTTTGCAGACTGCTGCCTTGCCACTTGGCTACCGCACCGGAAATCGAGCGCCACACCACAGGCGCTCGTCCGCCAGTTGTGTGGCGGACGGATTTTAGCAAAATGCGGACAGCAGGGGAATTTACGGATCCGCGGGGCGCTCCACTAACAGATCCGGGGAAGCTGCTCTCCGCTGAGCATGTCCACGATGCGGGCGGATAAGACGCCGAATCCCGTTCTTCTACTTGTTGAGGGTCACCACCGCGCGATCGTTGTCTGACGTGGAAAGCACCGTGAGACACTTTGCGTCTGACGAATGCGTGGTGGCGTAGAGATGATGGATGTCGATCTTCGCCGCTTTAAGTTTCTCAGCGAGTATCTTGAGCATCCCGGGTTTATGAGGCAGTTCGGCCACAACCACTTTCGCTTCACGCGATTCGTAGTGATGCTTCCGAAGCGCATCGGTCGCCCGGAGATTGTCATCCGTCACCAGATGAATGATGCCATTGGCGCCCTCCACCCAGCAGGTGACAGCCAAGAGGCTGATGCCCATATCAGCGACCACTCGGGTGATGTCCGCCAAAATGCCGATATCATTGATCACCTTGATCACGATTTCCTTGCCTAACTCTGCTTTCAGCATGGGAGTGTCTCCTTTTTGAGTTCCGGGATCCGCAGTTCCTTTTCCATAGCCCTGATTGGCCCCATCTTCTCAAACGGCCGTCGCACACATTAAACATAATCCCTAACCGTCAAGTATGACTACCGTCATAATCAGCCGGAAATGGTGTATATATTGCTAACGGGAGGATTCGATGCATTGGTGGGCGTTAACGGAAGACGAGATCGCGAAAGCTCTGGGTACGGACCTTTTGACGGGTCTTTCTCAGGGGGATGCTGAAGCGCGGTTTTTAGAACAGGGCCCCAACGCGCTGGGTTTTGTCCAGGAATTTCGCGCGGAGAAATCCCTCGAAGCTTTGAAAAAGCTCTCGACGCCCACCGCGCGGGTCATTCGCGAAGGCGCCCGGCACCTGATACCCGCCGTCAGCCCGGTCACGGGCGATATCGTCGAATTGGACGCGGGTGACCATGTTCCGGCGGACGGCCGGCTGCTTCTCGCGCTCCTGACACTGGCGGCCTTTGCCTGGGTATACTTTCGAGGGCCGGAGGGGTTGGACCGGGCGCGGTCGATGGCCTTTTTCGTCCTGGCCGCCACGCAGCTCGCGCATGCGTTCAACGCGCGGAGCGAACGTCAGTCCCTTTTTCAAATCGGATGGTTCACCAATCGCTGGCTCTGGGGAGCGGTCGCCCTGTCCCTGGGCTTGCAGTGGATCATTACCTTCTGGCCCCCCGCTCAACATATTTTCAAAACGCAACCTCTCCGCATGGAGGAACTCGGGATCGCGCTCGGCGCCTCCCTCCTGCTGATCGCCATTGTGGAAATTGCCAAGCGACTCCGCCGCCGCACGGCTTTATGACGGCGCTCATAGTCATGCCGGGGTTCCAGAGAGGTAGAATTTGACTGGAGGTAAGGGAGGCCCCTGTGGATTCCAGCCCGGATGTGGAATGGCATCGCGTCGAATGGCGGCCCGAGCGCCGGGGAGTTTCGCCGGCTGCGGGAGCAAATCCAGCGGGTTTGCCCCCTG
>Ga0155753_170_pt13 | contig 9219 bp, 11 predicted proteins | sample RifCSPlowO2_01_FD_107407 | JGI IMG/M metagenome (GOLD analysis project Ga0155753, IMG submission 107407) | Elusimicrobia bacterium RIFCSPLOWO2_01_FULL_59_12
GTGAGGGGCGCGGCGCGGCGGACCAGCCCGAACTGCTTGGGCGTCCAGCTCTGCACGCGCACGCGGCCTTCGCGGATTTCCGCGACCTGCGTGGGACCGGAGAGGATGATCTCATCATGCCCCTCCCCGTGCACCACAAAACCGTTTTTGCAGCCGAGTTGAACGAGCACCTTCGCCACCGGCTGAAGCCAGGCGGCGTCATACACCCCCACCAGCTGGACGTTGGGACGCACCGGATTGGTCAGCGGACCCAGCAGGTTGAAGAGGGTGCGGACGCCCAGCTCCTTGCGGACGGGCATCGCATGGCGCATCGCGGGGTGAAAGACGGGCGCAAAGAGGAACGCGATCCCCACTTTCGCCAGGCAGTATTCCACGGCCCGGGAATCCCCCTCGACCCACAAGCCCAGCTCTTCAAGAATGTCCGCGGAGCCGCAGCGGGACGAAATCGACCGGTTCCCGTGTTTGGCCACCACGAAACCGGCGCCGGCGACGACAAAGGCCGCGGCGGTCGATATATTGAACGTTCCCTGCCCGTCTCCCCCGGTGCCGCAGGTGTCCACGACCGCTTCCGCGCTGAAACTGATCGGCACGGCGGCGGCGCGCATGGCCTCGGCCGCGCCGGTGATTTCCTCCACGGTTTCCCCTTTGATGCGCAACGCCGTCAGGAGGGCGGCGATCTGAACCGGCGTCAATTTTCCCTCCATGAGCTGCGTGAACGCCTGCCGCACCTGATCCCGCGTCAGCGATCGCTTGTCAAGGAGCGTTTTGAGCACGGCCTGAAAATCAAACGCCATCAGCGGTTCCTTTTCATCTTCAGCGATAGGAAGTTCTTCAGCAAGCGCTTGCCTTCGGTCGTCATGATGGATTCCGGGTGAAACTGAACGCCTTCCAGAACGGGGATCTGCGTGTGCCGCAGTCCCATGATTTCCCCCTCCGCCGTCCACGCGCTGACCTGGAGGCAGGACGGAAGCGTGGCGCGATCCACCAGCAGGGAATGGTAGCGGGTGGCGCTGAAGGGTTGGGGAAGGCCTGTAAAAAGGGTTTTTCCATCATGCAGGATGGGCGACACTTTGCCGTGCATCAGTCTTTTCGCGCGGACGACTTGGCCGCCAAAGGCGTAACCGATGGATTGGTGGCCCAGGCACACGCCCAGGATCGGCAAGGTGCCGGCGAGCCGCCGGATTACGTCCACGGAGATGCCGGCGTCGGTCGGGTCGCCCGGGCCGGGAGAGATCACCAGGTGCGACGGGGCCAGGCGTTCGATCTCCGAGATTGTGATCGCGTCATTGCGATAGACGCGCACCTCAGGGTCCATCTCCTGAAAATACTGCACCAGGTTGTAGGTGAATGAATCGTAGTTGTCGATCACAAGAATCATGAAAGCGTCTCCGCTTTTTTGACAGCGGCCAGAAGAGCGGCGGCCTTGTGCTCGCATTCATGGTGCTCGCGCTCGGGGACCGAGTCCGCCACGATGCCCGCGCCGGCTTGAACGTAGGCCTTCCCGCGTTTGAACACGAGCGTGCGGATGGTGATCGCCATGTCCATGTTGCCGGTGTAGGAAAAATAGCCGACGGCGCCGGCGTAGGGGCCGCGCTGGAGCGACTCCAGCTCATCAATGATCTCCATCGCGCGGATCTTGGGCGCGCCGGAGACGGTCCCGGCGGGAAAACAGGCCTGAAAGAGATCGAAGGCGTTGGCCCCGGGACGAAGCGTCCCGGTCACCGAAGACACCAGATGCATCACATGGGAATAGCGTTCCACCGACATAAATTCGGGCAGTTTGACCGTGCCGCTTTTGCAGACGCGGCCGAGGTCGTTGCGGCCGAGATCCACCAGCATCAGATGTTCGGCGCGTTCCTTGGCGTCTTTTTTCAATTCCGCTTCCAGGGCGGCGTCCTGCTCGGGCGTCCGGCCCCTCGGCCGCGTGCCGGCGATCGGGCGGGTCTCAACCTGCGATCCCTCCCTGCGCACCAGCAGTTCCGGTGAAGAACCGACGATGTCCATGTCCTCGAAGTGCAGGCAGTACAGGTACGGCGAGGGGTTGACCAGCCGCAGCGCGCGGTAAATCTGAAAGGGAGACGCCTGGGGATCGAGCTGCCATCGCTGGGACAGCACCACCTGAATGATATCGCCCGCGCGGATATACGCTTTGGCTTTGCGTACGGCGCTTAAGTAATCCGCCCGCCGGGTCAGCGGTTTGGGCGGCGCGGAGGTCCGCCTGGAGCGGCTGGCCGGGACGGGCCGCCGCGTACTCAAGCGCTCGATCTGCCGCGCGATCGACCGGGAGGCTCCGTGGTAGATTCTCAAAAGCGCTTTCTCAGACTGCCTGCCATCCGGAATAAACGCATTGGAAATGATTTTAGCTGTTTGCTCAAAGCGGTCGAAGATCACCAGCTCGCCTGAGAATTGGAATGCGCCGCTGGGAAATCCGAGCGGATCGGGCTTCCCATTCGGAAGCCGCTCAAAGAACCGGACGGTGTCATACGCCCAGTAGCCGACCGCGCCGCCCCAGAAGCGCGGCAGATGAGGCAAGGTCGCCGGTTTAAAACGATCAAAGATCGTCTTGAGATCTTTGAGGGGATTAGTGACCTGCCAGGTCCGCTCGCGCCCTGCCTGCCGGTAAACCACCCGCCGGTCGCGGCAGACAAATGTCGCTTCCGGCCGCTGGCCCACAAACGAATAGCGGCCCAGACGTTCGCCGCCTTCCACGCTCTCCAGAAGAAAGCTGTGCGGTTCTCCCGCATGCAGATGGTCGTACACCGAAACGGGCGTGACCCGGTCCACAACGATCTCCCGCGTCACCGGGATCACATTGTGGGTTTTGGCCAGGCGTTTGAATTCCGCCCAGGTGGGGACCAGGGGGGTCGTCATGGGATCACCGATACACTTTTTTGGGATCAAACAAGGGACGCCCTACAATTTTGAGACGTCCTCCGCGGACCGCTTTGCGGTAAAAACAGGAACGGTGGCCCGTGTGGCAGGCCGCCCGGCCGATCTGATCGACCTGGATGACCAGGCAATCCCCATCACAATCCAGACGGATTTCCTTCACGCGCTGGATGCTGCCGGAACGTTCCCCCTTGAGCCAGTAGGACTTCCGCGACCGGCTCCAGAAGACGCTTTTCTTCAGCCGCAGGGTGCGGCGCAGCGATTCCCGGTTCATGTAGGCCACCATCAGAACGGTGCCGTCCCTGGCATCCTGAACAACCGCCGGAATTAATCCTTTTTCATCCAACTTAAGCGATTTAAGCAGCTCCATGGTTTCCATCCTCCAATCTTGTCGTCATCCCCGCGAACGCGGGGATCCAGAGGCGTTGAAAGTCGCTGGATTCCCGTTAACAACACGCGGGAATGACGGGCGGGACTAGACCCTTACAGGCACTCCCTTTCCTCGAAGATACACTTTCAAATCCTTAATCCCCAATTCATGATAGTGAAACAAGGAGGCGGCCAGAGCGGCATCCGCTCTGCGCCCGGTCAGCGCTTCCAGGAAGTGGGCCTTCGTTCCTGCCCCGCCGGACGCGATCACCGGAATCCGCACCGCGCGGCTGACCGCTGACAGGAGGTCCAGATCATATCCCGCGCGCGTTCCGTCACAGTCCATGCTGGTGAGCAGGATCTCCCCGGCCCCCAAGCGCTCGGCTTTCCGGGCCCAGGCCACCGCGTCCAGCCCCGTATTTTTTCGCCCGCCGTAAATAAATACGTCCCATTTCTTTTTTCCCGGCCTCCGTTGGGCGTCGATCGCCACCACCATGCACTGCGCGCCGAAGCGACGCGCGCCTTGGGCGATCCTGGAGGGGTTGAGCACGGCGATCGTGTTCAACGACACCTTGTCCGCCCCCGCATTCAGGAGCGTCCGGATATCCTCCAGGCTGCGGATGCCGCCGCCCACGGTGAGCGGGATAAACACCTGCTCGGCCGTTTTCCTGACGACCTCCAGCAAGATGCGGCGCTTCTGGGCGGAGGCGGTGATGTCCAAAAAGACCAGCTCATCCGCGCCTTCCTGGTCATAGCGTTTCGCCATCTTCACCGGATCTCCCGCGTCGCGCAGTTGAAGAAAGCGTTTTCCTTTGACGACGCGTCCGGCGTCCACATCCAGGCAGGGAATGATGCGCTTGGCCAGCATCGCTAGGCGATCCGGAGCGCATCTTCCAGTTGGATTTTTCGGTCGTACAGGGCCTTCCCGATGACGGCACCTTTCAATCCAAGGGGTTCCAGCTGCTTCAAATTATAAATGTCATCCAGGGTCGTTATGCCCCCGGACACGATCACGGGAACTTCCGCAGCCGTCAAAAAGTTTTTAATCGCGTTCAGGTCAGGCCCCTGAAGCGTGCCGTCCCGCTGGGTGTTTGTAAAAAGAAGTTCCTCCACACCTAATTCGCGCATTTTGGCGGCCAATTCACCCGCGGAGATGGTGGACACTTCTTTCCACCCCGCGGAGGTGGCAAAGGTGCCCGTGACATCGATGCTGACAGCGATGTCTCCGCCGTATTCTTCCACGGCGGCCTTCACCAATCCCGGGTTTTTGATCGCGGCAGTGCCGAGAATCACCCGGGCGGCCCCCGCGTCAAAGGCCTGCTGGATAGCGGGCAGGTCGCGAAATCCTCCGCCCAGCTCGATCGGGATCTTCACGTCCTCACACATTTGAGCGACAAGCAGCAGGTTGACCGGTTTTCCCTCAAAGGCGCCGTCCAAATCCACCACATGCAGCATCGTCGCGCCTTTGGCCTTCCACTCCCGCGCGACCTGAACCGGGTCATCCGAGTAAAGCGTTTCTTCCTCGGGACGTCCTTGATAGAGACGGACGCAATTGCCGTGCCGGATATCGATGGCGGGCAGGATCAGCATGGATTCACGCCCTGAACGAAGTTTTTCAGGATCCTCTGGCCGGGCCGCCCGCTTTTTTCCGGGTGGAACTGACAGGCGAACAGATTCCCGCGCGCCACGGCCGACGCAAACGTGCGCCCGTACGACGTGAGGCCGGCGATCAATGAGCGGTCCCGGGGCGCCGGATAAAATGAATGAACAAAATAAAAATAATCCTTGCGGCCGATCCCTTTTAAGCAGGCGCTGCGCGCCGGCCGCTTCAACGCCAGCGTGTTCCAGCCCATATGGGGCACTTTATGGGAGCTTGCCTTGGGAAACCGGAACCGCCGCACGGGCCCTTTGAAAAGCCCCAACCCACGTGCGCCCGGGTTTTCCTCGCTCTTTTCAAACAACAGCTGATAGCCCAGGCAGATGCCGAGGAACGGCTTATCCGATGACACGATCTCGCGCAGAGCATTCCATAATCGTTTGGCTTTGAGCCGGCGGACGGCTTCCCCAAAGGCGCCCACGCCCGGCAGGACGACCCCTTGGGCCTTGCGCACGACCTCAGGAGAATCGGTCACGCGGGCGTCGGCCCCGGCGTGTTCCAGCGCTTTCTGGACGCTGCGCAAGTTGCCCATCCCGTAATCGATCACGGCAATTAACGGCCTCATCGTCTGGACTCCAGCCGCAGGCGCAAGGAGCGCGCGTGATGGTCCATGCCTTCCGTCTCCGCCATCTGCAGGGCGGCGCTCCAGCGCGGCCATTCGGATGCACGGCCTTCAAAGCCTACGACGCTGGAACGCTTCAGGAAGGTGGCGACAGACAAACCGCTGGAAAACCGTCCCGCGTTCTGCGTCGGCAAAACATGCGAAGGGCCCGCGACGTAATCGCCCAGGGCGGCCGGGCTTGCCGGCCCGAGAAAAATGGCCCCGGCGTGGCGGATTTTCGGCAAGGAGCGCTCGGCGTTCGCAAACAGCAATTCAAGATGCTCCGGGGCAATCGCATTGGCGCGCTCGATGGCCTGGTTCAGAGAACGGACCTTGATCAAGCGGACCCGGTTTCTGATCCGGGGATCCAGGCGGCGCCGTACCTCCCTGAGCAATCCGGCGTCCGGAGTCAGCAAGGTCGCCCGCGCTTCCGGGTCATGTTCCGCCTGGGCCAGCAGATCGGCTTCGATATGCGCCGCGGGTGTGGAGCGGCGGGCAATAATGACGACTTCGCTCGGCCCGGCGAGAGAATCGATCCCGACGGCGCCGTACACCTGCCGCTTGGCTTCCGTGACGTATTGGTTTCCCGGCCCGACAATGAAGTCCACTTTCGGGATGGCGCGAGTGCCCCACGCCAGAGCGGCGATCGCTCCGGCGCCGCCGACACGGTAGATTTCGTCCACCCCCGCCACGGCGGCGGCGGTCAGCACCTCAGGCGTCAGGTTGCCCGGGGGACTCGCCATGGCGAGTCGTTTAACACCCGCCACGCGCGCAGGAATCGCGGTCATCAAAACGGTGGAAGGATAGGGAAAACGTCCGCCCGGGATATACAACCCGGCGCTGTCCACGGGCCCGATGCGTTGGCCCACCGTGGCCGTCCCTCGCTTGATCAGCCAGGATGTCGCAAGCTGTTTCTTTTCCGCTTCGGCAAACGCTCGGACGTTCTGGGCGCACTCGCGGAGGGCTTTGAGAAAAGGCCCTGACACCCGACGCTGCGCCTGACTGATCTCCCGCGCGGTCACGCGCAGGTCCCGGGGCCGCAGGCGCACCTTGTCAAAACGGTACGCATAACCGCAGAGGGCGGCATCCCCCCGGCGCCGGACGTCTTCAAGGATGTATGAAACGGTTTCTCTCAGGCTCATCTTATTCCTGCGATCGGCGAATGCGGGCGCCGACGGCGCTCAGCTTACGTTCCAGGTGCTCGTAGCCCCGGTCCAAATGATACACGCGGTGGATCACGGTCTTTCCCTCGGCCGCCAGGCCCGCCAGGACCAGCGCCGCGCCCGCGCGCAAATCGGACACCATGACCTCCGCACCGGACAGGGAGTCAACGCCCTCGACCGCGGCGTGGGGCCCCTTGACCTGAATGCGGGCTCCCATGCGCTGAAGTTCCGGAACGTGCATGAAACGATTCTCGAATACACGCTCCGCAATGTGGGACACGCCCCGCGCCAGCGACATCAGCGCCATCCAGGGGGCCTGCAGGTCGGTGGGAAAACCGGGATGCACCGCGGTTTCCGCGTCAACCGGATGCAGGTCCTTGACGCCTTTGACGCGTAGATGGCCGTTATCTTGGTCGACCGAAACACCGGCCTGCCCCAGTTTCGCGATCAGCTCGCGCAAGTGCTCGGGCCTGGCGGGATGAAGATCGAGGTCGCCCCGCGTGATCGCGGCCGCGATCATGTACGTCCCGGTTTCAATGCGGTCCGGAATCACTTCGTGTTCGGTGCCGTGGAGCCGCTCGACCCCTTCAATGGTGAGCGTGTCCGTTCCCGCGCCCGTAATGCGTGCGCCCATATGGTTTAAAAAGTCGGCAAGGTCGGTGATTTCCGGCTCCTTGGCCGCGCCGATCAGCAGGGTCGTCCCCCGCGCCAGGGACGCGGCCATCATGAGGTTTTCCGTGGCTCCGACACTCGCAAAGTCAAGCGTGAAGGAGGTCCCCTGAAGCCGATTCGCTTCCGCGGTCACGTAGCCTTCTTCGAGCTGGATGGAGGCGCCCAGGGCTTTGAACCCCTCGAGATGGATGTTGACCGGGCGCCCGCCGATCGCGCAGCCGCCGGGAAGCGATACCTTGACTTTTCCCAAGCGCGCCAGCAGCGGGCCCATGACCACTACGCTGGCCCGCATTTTCCGGACCAGTTCGTAGGGGGCTTCGCCGTACAGCGTCGGTCCGGCCGTGATGTCCAGGCGGTCCCTCTGGCGGACGACGTTCTTGCCCAGAAAAACCAAAAGACCGATGACCGCTTCGATATCATCGAGCGAAGGAACGTTTTTCACCCCGCACGGCTCGTCCGTCAACAGCGTGGCGATCAGGATCGGGAGCGCGGCATTTTTAGACCCGGAGATCGAAATGTCTCCCTTGAGGGGGCGCCCGCCTTCAATCGTTAAGAGATCCAACGAGTGTTCCCCTTCCGCCACTGAGGCTCCGGCGGATCCGCCAACGACTGAGCGGCGGACTGGGCCTTCACAATTCGCGGAAGGCCCGCTAGATCGGAATACAATTCCGCGTTTTTCCAGGGTTTCGATGTCACCCGGCTGAGCACGGCGGGGCCCTGATCGGCGCCGATTTCCAGAAGCAATACGCCCCCCCGTTTCAGAACGTAGGAGGCCTGATCTAACAACTGAAAAATATAGGCCAGACCGTCGCGCCCGCCATCGAGCGCCAGAACGGGTTCCCAGCGCACCTCCGGGGCCAGCGCGGGCAGTTCGTCCCGGCGTACATACGGCAGGTTGGCGACGATCAAATCCGCCCGGACGCCCAGCGGGATCAGCGGGCTGAGCAGATCGCCTTGATGCCAACGGATCGGCTTTTTGACCGCATTCCTCAGCGCATTCTCCCGGGCCACGCCGAGCGCCGCCGGCGAGATGTCGATCGCATGAACCTCGGCGGCCTGTTCGTGGTTGGCCAGGGACAAGGCGATGTTTCCGGACCCCGTCCCCACATCCACCACCACGGCGCGATCCATTCTGCCCAGAATACGGCAGGCTTCTTCCACCACCAGTTCGGTTTCAGGCCTGGGAATGAGCACCGACGGGTTGACCCGCAGCGTGAGATCCAGAAACGGTTGTTCCCCCAGCACATACGCGAGCGGACGGCGCTCCAGCCGCTCGATCGTCCATTGTCGCAGGAGGATCTCCCCGTCCAGCGATAAGGCGCGGTCGAGTTTGATCAACATCCGAGTCCGGGGGATGCCCGAGGCGGCGGCGACCAGATACTCCGCGTCAATCCGCGCATCCGGGATGCCGGCTTGAGTCAACCGGGCCGTGGTGTCCAGAAGGGCTTCACGCACATCCATCAGATTTTCTCCAGCTGCGACATCAAGTCCGCCAGCTTCCGCGTCTGTTCGTTCTTCTGCAATTCACTGATCAACCCGTCCAGTTTCCCTTCCATGACGGCGGGAAGGTTATGGACGCTGACGTTGATCCGGTGGTCGGTGATCCGGTCCTGGGGGTAGTTATACGTCCGGATTTTCTCGCTCCGGTCGCCGGTCCCGACCTGGGTTCGGCGGCTGCGTGAGATTTCCTGCTCATGTTTTTCCTGCGCCATCTGCAGCAGCCGCGAGCGAAGCAACTTCATCGCCTTCGCGCGGTTTTTGATCTGGCTCCGCTCTTCCTGGCAGGCCACCACCAGCCCGCTCGGGATATGCGTGATGCGCACGGCGCTGTCCGTCTTGTTGATGTGCTGTCCGCCCGCGCCTGAGGC
>Ga0155753_113_pt2 | contig 9053 bp, 12 predicted proteins | sample RifCSPlowO2_01_FD_107407 | JGI IMG/M metagenome (GOLD analysis project Ga0155753, IMG submission 107407) | Elusimicrobia bacterium RIFCSPLOWO2_01_FULL_59_12
TCGCCAATTCCGCCGCCGCGCGCAGCGGCGCGCCGGCCGCCAGGGCCAGGGTCAGCGCGCCGATCACGGTGTCTCCCGCCCCGGTCACATCATAGACTTCCCGCGCGCGCGTGGGAATATGCACAGCGGGTTTTTTCTTTTCAAACAGGCTCATGCCCTTTTCGCCGCGCGTGATCAGCACCGAATGAACGTTCAACCGCTTCAAAATCTGCTCGCCCAGGCGTTCAATGTCCTGTTCCGACCCCACGCGCTGAATATGGGCGCCTGCCATCGCTTCCTGAAGATTGGGCGTCACACAGGTGACCTGGCGGTAGTGGGAGAAATTTTCGACTTTAGGGTCCACGGTAATCGGGATGCCGCGCTTCCGCGCCAGGGGAATCAGGGCGCTGATCATCGCCGCGTTGACCACGCCTTTCCCGTAGTCCGACAAAACAACCGCATCGACTTTCGGGATCAGAGACTCGACCTGCGTCCACAGCTGACGGCGGATCTCGGGGGACAGCTCGGCCCGAAGCTCGCGGTCAAATCGGACAACCTGCTGGTGGTGCGCGATAACGCGCGTCTTTAGAATCGTGGGGCGGTCGGCGGTCCGGACGATGGATTCCAGATGGATCGGAAAACGTTGAAAGAGGGTGAGCAGGCGTTCAGCGGCGCTGTCCTGACCGATCACGCCGGCCACATACACGTCCGCGCCCAGCGCGGCCATATTCAACGCCACGTTCCCGGCCCCGCCCGGCATCTCGGTTTCGCGGGAGACCTCCACCACCGGCACGGGGGCTTCCGGGGAAATCCGGCTGACCGACCCCCAGAGGAAATGATCCAGCATCAAGTCGCCGATGACCAGCGCTTTGACATGCGAAAATCGCTTGATGAGGGACTGCCCTTGAGATGGATTCACAGATGGATGCTTTGGGTTATTTTCCGTCGGTACTGAAGCACGGAGAATTCTACAAAAATACGCGGGGAATTACCAATACGCTTCTTAATTTAGAGGAAATCCGGATTTTGGGTGGGATTGAGGGCAGTTAAATGCGAGTAGGGATCCAGAATCCGTTCCCGATCAAACTTTCTGCGATCAGGGGGCGGCTGGGGGAGGCGTCAGGCGGTAGTGGGTAAGCTCCGCGGCGACATGGCCGATGACCACTTCCGAACGCATCAGGACCGGCATGCGGCGTTCGTCGGCGGTCAGCCAAACCTGAAGTTTCTTGCCTTTGCGTATAAAAATGCCCGGGTCGCGCAGAAGGGGCCGGACACGGAAACAGTCGAATTTCCCGGCCGGCACTTTGACTTTCTCGCGTTTTTCAACATGGATGACCAGCGGCCATACCTTTCTGCTGTCATAAATGTCCACGGTGTATGACTGCCCCACCGCCAACGGCAGGGTCCGGACGTAGTACAGGCTGCCAAGAACGTCCAGGATGTCCGGGGGCACGGGGCCTTCCACGTAGCTGGTTGTCCCTTTATCCAACCGCTCTGAAAAATCGTGGAAGCGGTGATTTTCCTGATCGATCTCAATCACTTCTTCCACACGGTAGCGCCCTTCCCGGATATGTTTCTCATAACGCAGGGTGATCAGCGAATCCACATCGAGCCAGGTCTCATTGCGATCGCGGGTCTTGTACAGAGCGTCAACCAGGCCGGTGGAGCGGGCTTCGGACAGGATGTGAAAGGCGGGCCGGCCGGCCACGGTCGCTGTACTGGGGATGGTCAGCGTGGAACGGCCGCCGGTGATAATTCCCCAGCGCACCACATACTTAAACTCTTCTCCCGCTTGAAACGCGTAGTTGGGCACGGTCCGCCAGGTTCGTGTCGATGTCACGACGGGAGACATCTCCCCCCACGCCGTCATTCCTGAAAACGCGGTAATCCAGAGGGCCAGCGAGGCGGTGAAAAATCCTGGCGCTTTAACTCCCATACAGAGTTCTCCAATAAAGAAGCGCCAGCACCGCCAGGCTTCCCATGACACATTGGTACTCCCGGTTCCGACGGTAGAGTTCGGCGCTGAATCGCTGGACCCCAAGGCCCGCCACCTTGCCGTGCACCGGAAGGAACACCGGGACGCGCCTGCGATACGCTTGGTACTCCCGCCCCAGCGTACGAACCAATTCTTCCTCTTCAGACCGGCTTTTGGTCGCATACAGCAAAACAAATCCCATCGCATACAAAAACCAGCTCATCAGAACGGCAGCCGGGAGCGGTGATTGATAAAGGGCGAGGCAGAAACCCGAACCGATGAGGAAACTGCCGAGGTAGAGGGGATTGCGGATATACGCGTAAGGTCCTCCGACCGCCACACGCTTTCCCTTCAACAGATAACCGGCCGCCCAGGAACGGAGTCCGCAGCCCAAAACCACCATAAGGGTGCTGACAACGAGCATCTCCTGCCGGGCATACCGGGTCAGCCAAAGATACCAGGCCGCGAAAATAAATCCCAAGGGAACGCGAAGGCGGAGCCAGCCGTCAGCGGACATTCACGGGAGGGGCTTTGGTCTTATACTGCGGGTCGTTGTACATTTTGAATTGACGGTACACTTTAGGCGCCCATTTTCCTTGCGACCAAAGACGGACCCGCGCGGTGAGTTCTTTCGCCAGATCGTCCCTCTGAACCACCAGGATATCCACGCGCTGCCGGCACCGTTGGCGGTGATCCGGAGCGGCGTCTTCGCGGTCTGCCTGTTCCTGCATGTGGAAGATTTTCAGCTCCGCGATGCTGATTTTATCGATGAGGCTCCCGATGGTTTCGGCCATGCGCTCCCCCGTCATTCCCGCGCAGGCGGGAATCCAATTCTGGATCCCCGCTTTCGCGGGGATGACAAACTGTTCTGCAAAAATTGATCGTCGATCGCCTCGATCAGGTCATTGCGGCGCTGATTCAGCAGGTCAATCTGGCGCTTGGCGCGGGCGACCCCCGCGTCCTCCGGTTCGCGGGCCTTGTCTTCCTCGTGCCAGAGTTCCACGTTGGTCTGGGCCAGACGGCTGACCAGGTCGCCTAATCCCTGCGGCGTTTTCTTTGTCATGATGTCTCCCTTTGTGCCTCACCCACCGCCTTCCGCCACTGATTCTCTGGCGGACGCCAACGTTGTAGTGGCGTCGGCGGTCCCCCCTCTCCCACCGGGAGAGGGGATGGGGGTGAGGCTTCATCTATGTTGCTTTAATATCCAGTGAGCCGCGGATTGAAAATTGCGCGCCGTGAAGTCCGCAGCGGGATGGCGGCCTGTCTCGCGAAGGCTTCGCCGGCCATATCCTGTCATCACCAGGATCCCGCGGCCGCCGGTGCGCCGGCCAAGCGCCACGTCGCACCACTTATCGCCCACGCTGATGCATCCTTTCCAGGATCGTTTCAGGCGCCGCGCCGCTTTCCGGATTAATCCCAGCTTGGGTTTCCGGCAGGCGCATCCGGCCGTGGGATGATGCGGGCACCAGTAAACGCCCGCCATCCGGATTCCCCGCGCCGTGAGCATCCCCAAAAACCGCCGTGTGACGCGCTGGACGTCGCGCTGGGTCATCAGTCCTCGTCCAATGCCGGACTGATTGGATACGACCACCATCTGGTACCCCGCATCCGACAATCGGCGGAGTCCGGCGATCGACCCCGAAAGAAACCTCACTTTTCGCGGGTCCTTCAAATAGTCCTGTTCGGTGATCAGGGTCCCGTCGCGGTCGATCAGAAGAAGCGGTTTCTTCTTAACCAAGGGGGACGGTAGCCGCCAACTGCTTAATCATGTTTTGCCAGATGTCCCTTCCCGAACTCACGACCAGTTCCATGCGCAACGCGAAAGCATGCGCCAAGAGATCGCGGGATGTGCTCTCTCCCGCCCAGCGAACGGCGTCTTTCTCCGTCATGACAACCCATTGGCCCTGCCACTGATGACGCGAGACCCATTTCCACACCTCACCGGGCCGGCCCCCGTGATCCCGTACACGGAAGCGGCCGGTGATCTCCGCGCCCAGCCCTTCCAGACCGGACTCGAAGGCTTGGGGATTGGCGATCCCGGAAACAACCAAAATCTGTTTCCCCTTCAGCCGGGAGAGCGGAATCTCCTTGGCGTCCGCTAAAGACATCAGGCAACGCGGCTCATGCCGGCTTTCCAGGACCGATCCGGAATCCCGGACAAGACTGGACACTTCGGCGCGCAGAACGGATAACCGGTCCGGCGCGACCGACCCGGTGCGCGTGAGAATGACGATATCCGCCCGCTTGAGCGCTTCCGGCGACTCGCGCAGCAGGCCTGCCGGGAGAAGCCGCCCCCCTCCCCACGGGTCGGTCACGTCCAGCGTGACGATATTCAAATCCCGATGCAGCTGGTAGTGCTGGAAGCCGTCGTCCATAATAAAACAATCCACCGGAAATTGCTTCAGGATCATGGAACCCGCCGCGTACCGGTCGGCGCCGACGCCGATACAGGCTCCCGGAAGCCGCTGCGCGAGCTCCATCGCTTCATCGCCCGCTTCCTGAACATTGGCGAAAATCGATTTCGGACTTCGAACCAGCACGGGACGAGCGGTCTTTTGCACCCGTTTGTAACCGCGAAGCAGAACCGCCGGGCGGCACCCTTGGGCTAGAAGGTCTGCGGCCAGCCGCATCACCAGCGGTGTTTTCCCGGTTCCCCCTACGGTGATATTTCCGACGCACACCGTAGGCCGGGGAAGGCGCCGCACGCGCAGAAGCCCTTTTTCATACGCGGCTTCGCGCCCGCGTACGCCGATGCGATATCCCCAGCTGCCCAGCCGCGCCGCCTGCCGCATGGACTCCGCCAGGATTCCCTGACGCTGGCCGCGAAGCACTTCCTCCCACCAGGGGAGCGAGGTGCCTTGGATTTTTGTTCTTCGTGTCATCAAACGAGTGTCTCTTTTGGAGCGCGTGATAGAAATCCCCGGCATGCCTCGAAGACTTTTTCCGGCGTGATCTCGAGCATGCATTCATGGCCAAAGGGGCACGCGTTCAGGTTGCATCCGACACAGCTCACGCCGGACGCCTGTATCGCGACGTGCCTGGACCCGCCCGGGTTCCAAGCCCGGGGATCGGTGGGACCGTACACGGTGACCGTTGGAACCCCCACAGCCGCCGCCAAGTGCATGGGCCCGTTATCGTTGGAGACGACCCCGTCGCACTGGGCTAAAAGCGCGGCCATTTGTCGAAGCGAAGTGGCAGGGATGAGGCGGGCGGCGGGGGTCACCCTTTGAAGGCCCTCGACATAATCCCGTTCGCCGGGTCCCCAAAACAACCACACACCGCAGTCGGCTTCCTCCAGCCTCCGGGCCAGAGCGGCGAACGAAGCGATCTGCCAGCGCCGGGAGGCGCGCCGGTGCGTAGGGACCAGCCCGATCAGGGTCCTTGATTGGATGTGACTACGTTGCTCCTGCGCCCAGCGACGCTCCTCCGGCGTGAGGAAAACCTGCGGCGCCGGGACATCGTGAATCCGGCCAGCCACCGGCTGCAACAGCGAGAGCTTTCCTTCGATCACGGTAACCCCTTCGCCGGGTCGTGCCACCGCATACCCATACGAACGCCCCCAAAAAGGAACCCGGTATCCCGAAGTGTAAGCGGCGCCGGAGGCCAACACGGCGGCCGCAGACCGTGGAGAGCTCTGAAAGTCAAATACAGCGTCGTATTTTTGAGCTCGAATTTGCATCAACGTCCGCAAAACCCGGTCCCGATCGTACACGCGCGCCGCATCAATGGCGGGATTGTTCCCCAGGAGGGGCGCAAAGGCTTTGTCGACGAGGAAATCAACCTGTGCGCGGGGCCAGGTGCGCTTCGCCAATGCCGCCAAGGGCGTTGTGAGCAGGACATCGCCGGCACGCTTCAACTGAATGATCAGAATTCTTCGCGGATTTTCCATCTGAATCAACAAGTTGTAACGAACTGACTGAAAAAAGTCAAAAAACTATTGCGCCTTAAAACATCCGGGGTTAGACTCCGACCATGGAAGACGAAGCGAAACCCGCGAAGAAAAAGCGGATCAAGAAAGAGACGAACGGCGACGCGTCGAAGGACTTTCAGGCGCTCGCCAAGTTCACCTCCAGCGACGTGATCCGTCAGGTGAAGGCGGGTTTGAGCCGTATCGCCCCCCTGGAACCCGAAGGCGACGAAGCGATCCCCACCACGGAAGACCCCCAACCGTAAGTTCCCTCTCACGCGACGGAAACCCCCTTTCACTTTCGTCATTCCCGCATGCTGTTAGCGGGAATCCAGTTTTCGACCCCCGCTTTCGCGGGGATGACGCCTAAAAGACGGCGGCATTCTTTGAATACCTCGTCCGCGCTGACCGACGATACGTCCCCGTCGGAAGGCATAAAAACAGCGTGGCGGCCATCCCCTTCTACATAGGAGGGGTAAGGCCCCCACCGAATGGGATGGCAGGCCGGAATCGACGAATAGACGGCTACGGTGGGCACCCCCTGCGCCACCGCGATATGCAGGGGCCCTGTTGAATTACTGACCATGAGATTTGCGCTTGATAAAATCGATGCTAATTGACGTATCGAAACACTCCCGGCTGCGACGAATACGGGGATCCGCCGCATCTGGTCGATCATGATGTTCTGGTAGTTCTCGCCCGGTCCCCCCGTTACGACCACGTCATAGCCCGCCTCCTGTAGTTGGTCACCCAACTCCATAAAATGACTCAGCGGCCAGCGGTCCGAAGACCCGCCCGAGCCGGGATGGAGGCACACCACAGGTTTGCGAAACGTGATTCGCATGCTTTCCAGGAATTGCCTTGCCCAGGCTTTCTCATCGGGGATCAGAACGAATCGGGTCTCTGCTCTCTGAAAAGGAATGCCCAGCGGCGCCAGCAGGTCCAGGTTGTAATCCGCTTCATGTTTTTTGCCTTCGGAACGATGCTGCCAGATCCGGCGGTTGAACAACAGGCTGTACACTTTGCTCGCGGGACCGATCCTCAGAGGGATCCCCGCCCTCCACAACGCCCAGGCTACCCGCCCGCGAGGATGCGCCACGACGGCCGCGTCGAATCTCTCCTGCCGAAGGCGCGCGATCAGGCTGTCAACCGGGCCTCCCGGGTCAACGAGGACCTGGTCCACATCGGGATTATGCTCCAAGAGGGGAGCCGTGTAGGACTGGACCAGCCAGGCGACGTGCGCCTGAGGAAACGCCTCGCGCAGAACACGCGAGACCGGCGTCGTTAGAAGCACATCTCCGAGGCGGTCCGTCCGGGCGATGAGAAGTCGGTTAAACATGTTTCTGGTTTCAGGTTTCTAGTTTCTGGTCTTTAGTTTCTGGAACTAGAAACTTGGAACCAGAAACCAGAAACTTCATTTCCATCTCTCGTAATTTGATGGCCCGGAGCCACGCCGCGTGCGATGAAAGTGCCGCGTAGGTGAGTCCGGCGTGCCCGTCCAGCCAGGCGCTTTTCAGAACGACCCGCGTGAACAGCTCCCATCCCGGGCGCAGGTGATCCCACCAGGCAAAGCGCCGGCCCCTGGCCCGCAGGTCCTGAGCCGCCAGCGTCGTGTAGCGATTGCACTTCTCCATGTACTCTTCCAGCGTGGGATAGGAGTAATGCTCGATCGGATTTTTTAAACGGCCGACGGTCCCGCGCACCTCGATGCGTTCATGCACCTTGAGATTTCGGAAAAAACCGCAGTCCCGGCGGAAAAGGCGCAGAACATGGTCGGACCCCACGCCGCCATAGCGCAGGCGCTTCCCGAGAAAATAAAAGTGTCGCCGGATTTGATACCCGGCATGCCGCGGGCTCGAGCGGATCAGCATGCGGATTTCGCAGGAGAGCGCCGGCGTGACGCGCTCGTCGGCATCAATCGAAAGCGCCCAGGTTCCCCGGGCCTGATCGAGCGCAAACTGCTTCTGGGATCCATAGCCGTCAAAAACGCGCGGAATCACGCGGGCTCCCTCGCGGCGGCAGAGCTCGGCCGTTTCGTCCGTGGAATGGCTGTCCACCACCACGATTTCGTCGGCCAGCCCGCGAAGGCTCTCCAAACAGTCAGTGATGTCGGCGGCTTCGTTTTTCGTAATGATAAAAACGCTTAATTCTGGCATCCGGACTCCTTGATGGCTTCACCGTACACATCCACGGTCTGGCTGGCGAAATCGCCCAGAGCAAAACAGGCTTCGGCACGGCGGCGCGCGGCCGTCCCCATGGCGTCCATCTGCCGGGGATGATGCAGCAAGGTCGCCAGCGCCTGCGCCAGGGCGGCGGCGTTACGCGGTTCCACCAAGAGCCCTGTCTGGGGGTCTTTCACCACCTCGGGCAGACAGCCCACGCGCGTAGCCACCACCGGCCGACCCGATGCCATCCACTCCAGCGCGACCCGGGATACCGCTTCGCTGCCGATCGAAGCAATGACACCCAGGGTGCAGTCGCCCATGACCTCCGGGATTGATTTCTGATAGCCCATAAATTCGACCCTTAAATCGATGCCCAGCTTCTCCGCCATCCGCTCGAGTTCGCGCTGCTTGATATTTTCTTCCTGGCCCGCCACTTTGACGCGCAGATGAGGATAGGCATTCCGGAGCAGCGACACCGCCTCCAGCAGGTACCGGTGCCCCTTGACGGGATCCAGCCGCGCGACGATCCCAAGGGTCGGCGTGTTCGGGAACGGTCGGACGCGAACCTGCTCCAGCGGGATCCCTTGATACACCGTCACAACTTTCCGGGTGGGCAGCTTCAGCGCTTTCACATAGGAGTCGCGAATATAATCGGCCGCGGCGATCACGCGGTGCGTGTGGTTGTAGAGAACCCGCGAGCCCACGCGGGGACGGATGCTCCGCGCGTCCGAGCGGGTGCGCACCACCGCCACTTTTTGACCGAGCGCGCTCGCCACGGCGAGGCTGTGGGTGCTTCCCGTGTGCGCATTCAGCACTTGAATGCCATGATCCTTCAAAAAGCGCCGCAGCGGGTTCAATCGTTTTAGCGTCGCCAGCGGAATGGTCTTGAGCCCCAGGCGCCGCGCTTTGATCCAGGGTTTCTCGCCCGGCAGCGCCGAGACGAATACCTGGTGCCCTTTCTTTTTCAGCTCTTGAGAAAGGATCAGCGCGTAATGCGCCAGCCCGCTGTCCCACGGCACATCGATAA
>Ga0155753_153_pt11 | contig 8994 bp, 8 predicted proteins | sample RifCSPlowO2_01_FD_107407 | JGI IMG/M metagenome (GOLD analysis project Ga0155753, IMG submission 107407) | Elusimicrobia bacterium RIFCSPLOWO2_01_FULL_59_12
GCCGACCGGATCCGCGAAACGCTGATCAACGAGTACCAGGTCGAACCGGGCCGGGTCATCGTGGCGGGCGGCCGCGTCGTCAACGGCCAGGCGATGAGCAAAGCGGAAATCTCCATCACCAACTGATATGGAAAATCACGGAATAGCAAGGAAGTTCAGGGAAGGTCAGGAAGGAAAGGTGTTAATTCCTTCCCCGTCCATGCTGTTCCATGATCTTCCCTTTTCTTCCTTGTCTGAAAAGTTTCGCGCCGTTGCGCTCCGGCTTCCGCGCGGCAAATTGCTTTATAAGCTCATTGTGGTCTTTATGGGCCTTTCCATTGTCCCCGTCATTCTGGCGGGATTTACGCTCATCCGGGTCAGCGACAGCACCATTCAAAAGGAAAGCCGCGGAGTCAAGATGGGGATCGCCCAGAAGGTCGCGGGCAACGTGTCCGGTTACGTCGACAACGTCAAAAACATCCTCCAGGTGGTCCATAAATCCAGCGACTTTCTCACGATGGACCGCCGCCGCCAGAATGTGATCTTGAGCAATGTCATGAATGCCTATCCCATGTTCATGCGGATGGCGGTGGTGGACCTCTCGGGCAGGGAGATCGCCGCGGTCAACCGGCTGGGCGGGGGGTCCGCCCGGGAAAGGCAGGGAAACGCGCAGGCGCTCCGGTCCATCGGTTCCCTGGGCGACTACATCAGTCCGGTGTCACGCTCGCGCGAGGGGTACCCGCGCATCACCATCGGCGTGCCGATCGAGCGCATCCCCGGCAGGCCGGTGGGCATCCTGCTCGGCGTGGTCAACCTGGTGGACCTGAGCTCCTTGATCAAAGACCTGGTGATCGGCAGACGAGGCTACGTCTACATCGTGGACATGAAGAAAAGCCAGCTGGTGGCGCACCCGGACGTGCAGTCCCTGCTCAGTTCGACGCCGCCGTCCGAAGTGGCCGCGGCGCTGTTGTCACCGGCTGAAACCGGCGCCGGCGCCATCGAGTTCACCGACCAGGGCGGCCATCAATTTTTGAACACCTACGCGACGGTCCCGATCCCCCGCCTCAATTGGCGCGTGTTCGTGCAGCAGCCCACCGAAGAAGCGTACGAGGCCTCCTCCCGCATGCGATTCCGGATCACCAGCCTCCTGATCGGCGTGGTCCTGGTGACGTTGGTCCTGGCGGTCTTTCTCAGCAATGTTATCGTCAAACGGGTCAAAACGCTGCAGGGGGCGATGGAGCTGGTGGGGGAAGGCCATTTCGATGTCCCGGAGGTGCCGTCCTCGAACGATGAATTTGGCGCGTTGACCGAAAAGTTTCTCTGGATGGCGCATTCGCTGAGAGACAAGACGCTGAGGCTGCTTTCAGCCCAGACGGAGCTGCAGCAGTGGAATTCCGAGCTGGAGAGCCGGGTGCAGGAGCGCACCCGGGACCTGCGGGAAGCCCAGGAGCGGTTGATCGCCCAGGAAAAACTGGCGGCCCTGGGACAGATGGCGTCGGTGGTGGGGCATGAACTGAGGAACCCCCTGGCGGTGATGAACAACTCCGTCTATTTCCTCAAAACGAAGCTGGTCGGAGCCGCCGGTAAAACGGGGCTGGATCCCAAACTTGACAAGCACCTTCATATCCTGGAAACCGAGATCGTCAAATCCAACGCGATCATCCGCGATGTCCTGGATTTCTCCCGCAACCGGGCCCTGAACGCCTCCCTGCATAATATGGACGAACTGGCGGAAAAAGCGATTGAGCGGATCCAGTTCCCCGCGGGCGTGGCGCTCCAGAAGTCCCTGGGATTGAACGGGACCCGGGTCATGGTGGACGAAGACGAGATCCGGCAGGTCCTGGTCAATTTGATGGAAAATGCTTGCCAAGCGATGACCTCTGGGGGTACGCTTGCTGTAGGCACAAGGGCCCAGGGGGACATGATCCAGATCGACATCGCGGATACCGGGTGCGGCATCCCGCAGGAGCATTTGAACAAGATTTTTGCCCCGTTTTTCACGACAAAAAGCCGGGGGACCGGGCTGGGCCTGGCGGTGGTGAAGAAGATTATCGAGCGCCATCACGGCGCCATCGACGTCCAGTCGCGTGTGGGGGAGGGGACCGTTTTCAGTATCCGCCTGCCCGTTCACCAGCCGGTGGAAGGGCAGACGGCGTAAAGGGACACCGGAAAGAGGTTAACATGTCACAAACGAATGAACTCTACTCGCGAATAGAATCGGGCGCGCCCTGGGTGCTTCTGGTGGATGACGACGTCAACATCTTGGAGACCGCCAAAGACATCCTCGAAGAGGCCCGGTACGCGGTCGATACCGCCGCGACGGGCGCGGCGGCCCTGAAGCTTCTGAATGAGAAGCAATTCAACATCGTGGTCGTCGATTTTCAGCTTCCGGACATCACCGGTCTGGAGCTGGCGCGGAAAGTGCGGGAGCAGAACGAGCATACCTGCGTCATTCTCATGACGGGCCATGCCTCTCTGGAGATGGCGGTCAAGGCGATCCAGGAGGCGGTCTATGACTACCTGATCAAGCCCGTCGACCCGGCCCAGCTCCAGCGCACCCTCGAAAAAGCGCTGGAAAAACAGCGCCTCAGCCTGGAGAACAAGCAGCTGCTTGACGATCTCCGGGAAACCAATGAAACGATCGCCAAGCTCGACCTCTTGAAATCCAAGATGCTGACGGTGATGTCGCACGACCTCCGGACGCCGCTGTCCAGCATCCGCGGGTATTCCGAGCTGTTGAAGTCCGGGGTGAAGGGCAAGCTGACGGAGGCCCAGAAAAAAATCCTCGACGTGGCGATCCAGGAGTCCGACCACATGAACGGGTTGATCGGCGATTTGCTCGACCTGGCCAGCATCGACGCCGGCCGCCTGAATCTCGAGACCCGGCAGGTGCTCTTTGAGGACGTGATGAGCAAAGTGGCGCCGCGGGTCCGGCTGCCGTCCGAGATGAAGGAGATCCCCGTCGATGTGACCGTGTCCGCCGGCAAGGCGAAGGTCGACGTCGACCTGAGCCGGATGGTCCAGGTGTTGTCCAATTTGATCCGCAGCGCGATCAAGCAGGCGCCGCGGGGCGGCCGCGTGTTCGTCAACGCCGTCGAAAAAGAAAGCATGATTGAAATGACGGTCAGCCACGCCGGCCAGGGCTTTACCCCGGAACAGCTGAAATCCCTGCTTTCCACCGACCACGCCGCCGCCGAGTCCAACGGGTCCCAGCAGGATGGGTTTCGCATCGGGTTCGCGATCGCGCGGGAAATCTTCCGCGCGCACGGCGGCGAAATCGGGGCGGAAAGCGCGGGCATCGACAAGGGAACGACGTTCCGGCTGCGCTTGCCGGTCGTGAAATAGGAGACGCCATGTTGATTCGAAAACTTAAGATTCTCTACTACCAATACTCCTTCTGGTTTGTGGTGAGCGCGGTCAGCGTCGTCCTGCTCGTCCTGAGCGTCGTCGGACTTCTGACCATGGATTCATTCTTTGCCCAGCAGCAGGTCGCCACCCTGCCTCTGGAAACGCTGAAGATGATCGCGTGGTCGATCCTCTCCGCCCTGTTCTTCGCCAAGATTCTTTATTCAGGACGGATGATGACGTCCTCTCGGAATCCCCGCATCAAAGCCTCGGACATCCAGGTCCGGATGGACGATGTGATCGGTTTGAAAGAAGCCAAGCGCGAGGCCATGGAAGTCGTGGCGCTGATCAAAGACCACGCCAAACTGCGCCGGATGGGCGGCCGGGCGATCCGCGGCATTTTGATGGAAGGGCCCCCGGGGTGCGGCAAGACCTATCTGGCCAAAGCGATCGCCCGGGAAGCCAACGTCCCCTTTTATTCGCTCTCCGGAAGCGATTTTGTGGAAGTGTTCGTGGGAGTGGGCGCGTCGCGCGTGCGGACGCTTTTTCAGATAGCCCGGAATCAGGCGTATATCAGCGGGGCCGCGATCATTTTCATCGATGAGCTGGATGCGGTCGGCCGCGCGCGCAGCTTCTCCTTTATGGGGGGGCAGGAGCATGACAGCACCTTGAACCAGCTGCTGGTGAATATGGACGGGCTGGCGGATGAAAAAGGCGGCAACGTCATCGTGATCGGCGCCACCAACGCGGCGGAAAGCACCCTGGATCCGGCCTTGCTCCGGCCGGGACGGTTTGACCGGAAAATCATGATCAGCCGCCCCAAGCTGAGCGACCGTGAAGAACTTTTCCGGTATTACCTCCGGAAGATCAAGTTTGACGCCTCTCTGGATATCCCGCGCCTGGCGCGGAAAACGGTCCGGAAGACCCCCGCCGATATTCAGAACATCGTTCAGGAGGGAGCGCTGGTGGCGATGCGCGACATGCGGGACGAGGTGACCTACAAGGATATCTCGGAAGCCATCGAGCGCGTGGACCTGGGCCAGCAGACCCATCTCGACCTCACCCCCGGGGAAAAGGAGCGCGTCGCGTTCCATGAGACCGGCCATTTGATGGTGCTCTACACCCAGCATCCCACCGACGACGTGTTTAAGGCGTCGATCAAGACGCGCGGGGGAGCGCTCGGCGTGGTGTACCACAACCCCCGCGAGGAGCTCTATACCCGCACGCGGGACGAGATCTATGCGGACATCAAAACGGCGCTCGCGGGGTTTGTCGCGGAGAAAATCAAATACGGCAACACCTCCACGGGGGCGTGCAGTGATTTCAGCAATGCGATGGCCATCGCGTCCGACATGGTGTGGGAGTACGGCATGAGCACCAACGGGTTTATCGGGGATTATACCGTCCTCTTGAAGAATCCTGGCCGCGGCGGGGAAAGCCGGATCTCGGACAGTTTGAAAGACCATCTGAATTCGGAAAGTGAAAAGATCATGCAGCAAGCCGCCAAGGACGTCGAAGCGTTCCTGAAGAAAGAATGGAAGCTGGTCGAAGTGTTCGCCCGGGAGCTCCTCGAAAAAAGCGAACTGGATTACGATGAAATCGAGACGACCTTCAAGGCCCATGGGAAAGAGCGGGTAACGTCCTAAATGAAAAGAAACGGCGTGGGGGACGTAGTGAACTTACCGAACTTTCCTATGGCCGAACGAAAGAAGTTCGGTAAGTTCACTACGTCCCCCCTGTCTTTGCTTGCCTTTTACTTTTTGTCGGTTGGTTTTGCGGCCTGCCAATTCAGGCCGAGCTATCCGTCGGATAAAACGGCCGGCGCGTTGAAAAAAATGTGCTCGAAGAACTACGGCTTGAGCGTCGAAGCGCGGCGCGCCGGCGACAGCCTGCAGGCCTTCATCTGGCGGGTGGGCATGATGCGCGCGGGGCAGGCGGAGATGCGCCCGGAGGCGGCCGAGGCGTTTGAACGGGCGCTTCTGTGCGCCACCCGCATCAGCCTGAGCACCGATGATCCGTTGAAGTTTCTGGAAATCAAGATGGTCGACGCCTTGACGGGCGCGACCGTCTCCCTGTTCCGGTTTGTTCCGGACATCAAGGATTCGATGTATTCCCGGTTCGCGGAGGAGGAGTACTTCAGCCGGCTGGTGCTGGAATTCGAGACCCGCCGCGACGACCGGAAAAAGGAATGGAAAGAAGTCGACTGGGACCCGCCGATGACCATGCAGAAGTTTCTGGCCAAACAGGTGGTCTCCCGGCTCAAGCGGCGGGGGCCGCTGGGACTTCAGGCGCACGAAGATTTGTCCCGTCCCCAGACGCTGACGGTGGTGCTCGACAACTGGAACGTCATCGAAAAGCAGGGCGCCCGGCAGAAGCAGGATGTGACCGATTTGATGGAGCAAACGGCCCGGAAGGTGGTTCACGGCTACCGCTACACGGGGTTCCGGGAGTTCGTTTTGCAGAACCAGCAGGGCCTGGCGTTGAAACGAGGCGTGTTTTGAACGGCCAACGGCTTGAAGGCCAACGGCGTCCATGGCGAATAGTAAATGGATGAGCATGCCGCGCCTTGAAAATAAGCTCCTCGCGCCATTTACTATTTACTATTCACGCCGTAAGCCGTAGTCTCCCTGGGAGGGGAGAAGGAGTCAGTGTATGGCTGATGAAAAGAAGAATGGCAACGGGACCCTGGCGGTTTCCAAGGCCATGAAAAAGGACAAGGTCCGCCTGCTGTTGGCGGATGACCACTCCTTGTTCCGGGAAGGCTTGAAGGACCTCCTCGACGGCACCAGCCGCTTCGCCATCGTAGGAGAAGCCGCCACCGGGCCGGAAGCGCTCGACCTGGTGGAAAAGAAAAAGCCGGACATTGTGTTGATGGACATCCGGCTCCCGGGCATGGACGGCATCGCCTGCACGCGGCAGATCAAGAAAACCCACCCGGACGTCACGGTGCTGGTGCTTTCCATGTACGATGACGAATCGCACGTGCTGGAAGCCTTCAACGCCGGCGCCAACGGGTATCTCTCCAAGCTGCTCTCGGCGCAGGACCTGATCCGCGCGATCGAGACGGTCCATCAGGACGGCTATCTCATCCCGGGGAACATCATGTCCCGGCTGATGGGCGGCCTCCGCAAGCTGGACCTGGCGGCCATGGAGGATTCCAACGGCGTCGTCACCAAGTCCGAGCTGCGGGTGCTCTGCTCCCTGATTCAGGGGCGGTCGAACAAGCAAATCGCCGACGAGATCTTCGTGTCGGAGAAGACCGTGAAGAACCACCTGAATCACCTCTTCAAGAAGCTGGGAGTCAAAAACCGGACCGAAGCGGTGGTCAAAGCCATCGAGCGCGGCCTGGTGTCAATGCAGTAAATAGCGAATGGAAGATGGTAAATAGTCTAGGAATGCTTCATTAAATAATCCTCGACTATGATCCATTCTCTATCCTCCATCTTCCATCGCTGGTCTGTCCAGAGGGGTCAGACTAAAGGCGCATTTCCCGCCGCTGAGTCGCTGGCGGGTCCGCCGAAGCCTTAATGGCGGAAAATGCGCTTTTAGCCTGGCCCCCTTTTTTGCCCTATAACTTGGGCCTAATAGCCCCACTTTACGCAGTCTAGGCTTTTCGCTAGAGATACCCCATACCTCCTCTAAAATCGAAGAGCATGAGCTGACAGGGCTATTGTAGAAGCTTGGTTGAAGCTTGTTTGCGGAGGGGGGTTTACAGGGATGTTGAGTTGCGTTCAAGTGCTGGTTTTTAACGTATGTTTGGCTGTGGCTGCAATTAGACCCGTAATCATTCGGCCTATTTCTTCGAGTTTATTCCTGAGTTCTGCCTGATTTTCTTCAGTTAAGACGTTCTGAGTTACTCCCAATTCAATAAAGACAATACATTCATTCACAGAGCCCCTTGCAATCCAGAAAAATTGCTTTCGATCATTGGGATGCCAACGCCCACACCCCTCGGCCAGGTTGGCGGGAATAGACATAGATGCTCTGCGCAGTTGGTCTACCAGTGACGCCGTCCCTTTTGGGGCTTCTGATGTTAGACGAAGGATGAGCTTTGCGACGATCATTGCCTTCTGGTAAACGAGAAGGTCTTCGAATAGGAACTTCATACTGGTTAGATTCATAATCAGCAAAAATATTCACTTTTGAACAGGTTTATCGTCGGAGGGAAAGTAAGTAGTCAGTAGACAGTAGGTGTTGCTCTGGGGGCTAGGTCGTTCTAATGACTACTGTCTATGGACTGCCTCACTTAGAACAAGTTTCTCTAAAAAATTACCCCAGCGGGGGAGGGGGATCCGCCAGGGTAAAATGGGAAGATTCTTTTTTTTGTCGTCATCCCCGCGTAGGCGGGGATCCAGTGACGTTGTCTTTCAAGACGCTGGATTCCCGCGTTCGCGGGAATGACGGCGTAGACAAATTAAGTCTATCCGATGCGTGTTACGTGGGCGTTAACGGATTGTTAAGTTTCGGTTAAATGTGAGGCGGGTGGGTGGTGAATGGACGACGGCGATGGAGGATGGTCGAGGATGCCTTGTTACAGAGAACCTTCCTAGACCACCCTCCAACCTCCATCATCCATTTTCTGTCGAGGTTTATTCTTCTTCGAAGCGGACTTTGATGCCGGAGAACCGGCCCGTCCAGAAGTTGTAGAGGAGGGAAATCAGCGTCAGGACCGCCGACACCACCGCGGTGTAGACCAGGGTAAACAGGAGCGTTGCCATGATCTTCTGCCAGAACACCGTGATGCGGACGTTCGGGTTGGGGACGATGAAGAAGCTGATGACCGCCACGACAAACCCCACCACGACGAAAACCCGGACCGCGTTCCAGAAAACCGACCCGGGCGAAACGGACTTCAGTTCATAATTCATTGCGGCTCCTTTGTTCCCGTCATCCCCGCGAAAGCGCGCACGCCACACTGCCGGCGCGCCCGCCCAGTCGTGTGGAGGGCGGGGATCCAGATTCTTATCGCGACTGGACTCCCGCTGACGACATGCGGGAATGACGAAGAGTCATGTTAGTTAGGTTGCAGCGCGATCAACGTTTTGACGACTACCGACTGGCTCAACGGGACGCTCAAGACGGAGGCCAGGTAAGTCTTTTCTTGAAATTTCACCGGCCCGCGCATGACGCTGCCTTCTTTTAGAAACGCGTCGGACAGGAGCGTAGCAAAATTGACATCCTTGATCAAATCCATCAAATGACGTTTGTCTTTATCGGCTGGCGGGCCGTTGCCGCTGTCGGCCAGCACGCGGTTGTCCTTGTCCGCCACGATCACCCGGGCGTCCGGCAGGAGCGAAATCACCAGTTGATGAATCCAGGCTTTTTCCTGTTCCGCGCGCTGCTCGTGGCGGGTCCCCTGCTGCTGCAATTCGGATTTAAAGCGGGACAACAGCTCGTTGATCGCGGCGTTGACCTGCCCGAACTCGTCGGGGGTTTCCGGCACGTGAGGGTCCGGCAGGGCGGGGTTGATTCCCTTGAGGGCCGAGCGGGTCAGTTGAAGGGGGCTGAGCACCCAGCGGTTTAGAAAAATCGAGACCGCCGCCGCGCAGGTGACAAGGGATCCCAGGATGATGAACCAGAACCGTTTGCGGGACGCGGTGACCTGGCTTTCGATCCGGCGGAAGGTCAGGTCGATGCGGATCACGCCGGCGGGCCGCGCCAGGCCCTGAA
>Ga0155753_122_pt3 | contig 8951 bp, 5 predicted proteins | sample RifCSPlowO2_01_FD_107407 | JGI IMG/M metagenome (GOLD analysis project Ga0155753, IMG submission 107407) | Elusimicrobia bacterium RIFCSPLOWO2_01_FULL_59_12
GGCGTGGGCACCGTGTCCGCGCTTCCCGACGGCTCCGTGTGGAGTATCCCCGCCCGTTTCAAAGGCACCTATCACCCTGCCGATGAAGGAACGGACGAACTCCAGGTCGACGTTCCCGCGGTACGCATCCATGGCAAACCCGCCGAACCCTTTGAAGCCCATCTGCGCTGGAACCGCAAGGCCTTGGAATGGGACAGCGTACGGTGGGGCCGGAGCCTGACGACCCAGGGTTCTGTGCGTTATGACGGAGAACGCGCGGAGCTTGCCGGGCAGCTCAAGGTACTGAATTTAAATATGGCCAAGTGGCAGTCTATTTTTTCCCCAGGCCTCAAGGAACCCGTTGAAGGGGTCCTGAACGGCACCTTTAAGCTGGGGGGGCCTTTGATGGATCCGCTTATTCAGTTTTCCGGAAAAGTCGGAAAAGGGCGCTGGCGTACCTTTCGGTTTGAAACCGGCGTAGAGGGAACATGGAAGAATTACGGGCTCGAACCCGTTACGCTAGAGGGCACGTTCCTCACGGGCGGACGATTTCGTTTTCTGGGCCGTGTCTCTCCAGGTGACCAAACCGCCTCGGGCAGTTTGGACCTGACGCAGTTTGAATTAAAACCGATCGGCGAAAGCCTGTCGTTTCCGAACCCGCTGGAAGGCAAAGTCAACGGGACGCTCACCGTAAGCGGGCCTCTCGATCAGATGCGTTTTGCCGGACATCTGGAAGGAACCTCGTTGGTTTATGGAAGTCAAACCGCCACACCGCTCAAGCTTGAAAGCTGCGCGATGGATGCGAAACTGGAGCCTTCACCGGACTCGCCCGGCGCCTCACGCCTGACGCTCACCCAAGCGCTGGCCAAAACTAAAGAAGAGGAGATCCGCCTGCATCCGGGCAGCTTTGTGGAATTTTCCGGCCAGCCCTCCGCAGCGGGACCCCAAGAAGCGAGACTTCAGATCGGGACGGAAATCCGGAATTTGCACCTGGGCGTCTTTACGCTTTTCGGCGGGTTGGATATGAACGGCACCTGGCAGATTCAGCCGGAAGGGTTCGTCTTAACAGGGGAGCTCCTCACCCGTTCCTTGTACATCAATGACTATCAGCTGGAGCAGGGCCATGTTCAGGCAAGCTACTACAACCGCGTGCTTTCGTTTCAGCCCCCGCGCGAGGGCCCGGCTCTGGTGGTGGGAACGGTGGATTTCAAGAATGCTCCTCAGCTTGACTTCAAAAACTTTGCCGTGACCGGCCGGGGGCATGAAAGCCTGAAGCTGACGGGCAGCGTCGGACCTCAAAAGTGGAATTTCGAAATGGCAGGGGAAGGGCTGGACATCGGAACGCTGGGCGGGCTCGCGGGGTTTCCCCATGCGCTCAACGGGACCGCCAACGTGAACATCCGCGGTCTCGGCGATTTGGATAATCCTGATGTGCGGGGGACCCTGGACATCCGGGACGGCCGGGCCCTGGGTCTGGACTTTCAATCGGGCGAAGCGACCTTTGCCTGGCAGGGACAGCGGATGACCTTTACGCGACTGCGTCTGAGCGATCCCGGGCGATACACCCTTTCCGGATCGGGCATTTTTCCGCTTGCGACCAAAACGAAGAAAGACGCACAGGATCGAACCATCAACTTCTCCCTCCGGCTGTTGGATTCCAACCTCGGACTGCTGCAGTCCGTTTCCTCTGAAGTGAAATCCGCCAAAGGCACGGTTCAGGCCCTGCTCCAAATTACAGGGACGACCGATGAACCGATGATGCGCGGGTCCGTTCGGGTAAAAAACGGCGAAGTGATCGGCGCCCATTACTTCCGGCATGTCCGGGATTTTCAGCTGACCGCGGAATTTGACCGGGACAAACTGATGATCAGCGACTTCCGGGGGAAGTCGGGCAAAGGCGAATTCACCGGCGGCGGCCATATCGCGTTTTCGGGCTTCGAACCCAAGTTTTATGACCTTCACGTGGAAGTGCCGTCGTCCAAGGGGATCGAAATCACCGTGCCCGAGTTGGCCATCCCGGAAAGCCCGCTGGCCAAACGATTTCGTTTCCTGACCCTGGCATCGCAGGGCGATGTCAAAGGCCGCGTGACGTTCCACGGCCCCGCAGACGCTCCGGTTTTCATGGGCCAGGCCACGATCTCCAACGGGCATTTCACGTTCCCGCCCTCGACAAAAAATCCGCCGCCGCCCGGTTTTCTGGAATGGATTCACCGAATCACCTGGGATGCCACCCTGCGCTTTGCGGATGATGCGTGGTTCGAAAACGAACTCGTAGAAGCCAACGTGGCGGGCGAATTGACCCTCAAAGGACCCAGCCGCGGGCTGCGCGTGGACGGCGGGTTGGACATCCAAAAAGGCCAGATCAGCTACCTGGGAGTTCAGTTTGATATCCGCCAGGCGCGCTATGAAATCCACACGAACGACGCGGGTTCCGGGATTATGAACACGCCTTACGTTCGGGGCATCGCCGACTCCCGAGTTCAAACGGTGGATCCGCTGACCGGGCAGGGGGTGGAGGACACGATCACTCTGACGATCAATTATGCGCCGGTTCACGAAATCAAACCGCTGCTGAAATCCTCCCGCGACCCGGGTTTGGCGCAGGAAAAACTCCTGGAGCGGGTCACGCAGCTGGAAGTAGAAAATCTCACCCCGCAGGAGCGTACCTATTTATATCAGCAGCAAATGGTGCGGCTTCTGGATACCAGCTTGGCCACTCCGCTGGCCCGCAACCTGCTCAAACGCACAGGTCTGGTGGATCAAGTCCGTGTCTCGCGGGTGATCAACCCGGCAGCAAGTTCAACGCTCGTTGACCCGAACAACCCGGCGGCCACACAGCAGGACACCGCGACGAGTCTGCTCGCAGGCACCAAGTACACTGTGGCGAAAAATCTATCCAGCCGGCTTTCGCTGGGCTATGGGCTGCGATTTGAGCAAAACCTCAACCCCGACCTGACCAACAAGCTGGATCTTCGCAGCGACGTCGAAATGTCCTACCGATTCTTAAGCAACATTTATCTGCGAGGGACCTTCGATCTCCCCTCCCAAACCCCCGGCGTTCTGCCGGAGCGCCGGGTCACGATCGAACCGCACTGGCGGTTCGGCTGGTGGGGCAACACCAATAAAACCAAACAGAAGGCCGCAAAAAAGGCCGATGACGCCAGCGCCGAATCCAGCCAAACGAAGTAGAGTTCTAGCTTAAAAATCATATCGATTTACATACTTCCTTCAAGGTCAAATTCAATTTTTGTTATAATGCCGCATCCAATATCGCTAACTAGGAGCCTGTCTGCTTTTCCGCAAACGAATCATTTGGCTGCCCTGGGTGTTAGCGGCCGCGGTCCAATGTGTTTCCGCGGCTGATCCCCAGACACCCCCGGTCAGCGCGTCCACCCCCGCCGCGCTGGGCGGTTTGGTGCTTTCCACGGCCCCCTACCAGGTTGCCCCGTCAACCCCCATGCCCGGCTTGACCCCCACACCCCACGAAGCACGCGAATCCCTTGGAGCAAAAATAGTCAAGATCCGCGTGGAAGGGAACCGCAACGTCCGCGAACGGGTGATCCTCGCGGACGTCAAAACCAAAAAAGGCGACGCCTACAGCGCGGACGCCCTGCGCAAGGATGTGCAGGCGATTTACGCGCTGGGACACTTTGATGACGTGACCGTCGATCTTACAGATGTGCCGGGAGGGTTGCAGGTGGCCTTTCGCGTAGTGGAAAAGCCGATGATCAAGCGCATCGACTTCAAAGGCAACAAAAAACTTTCCGCCAGCAAGCTGCGCGACGCCCTCACGCTGAAAGAAAACGAGTCCCTGGATCGCCTCAAGATGAATACGGACCTTGATAAACTTGTGAACCTCTACAAAGACGAGGGGTTCGCCGCCGCGCAGGTGGAACCTTTCACCACGGCAGATCCTACCCACCATGTGACGATCACGTTTTACATCACGGAAGGCACCCGCGTCCTGATTGACGGCGTGGAGTTGGACGGCGTGCGCGCTTTCCCGGTAAAAAAAATCCGGAAGTTGATGAAAACACGCCGCAAAAAAGTGTTCAAGCAGGAAACGCTCGCCAAGGACCTGGAAGAGATCGCCAAGCACTACAAGAACCGTGGGTATCAAAATATCAAGATCGGTGAACCTGCCCAAAGCTTCAACGCGGACAAGACCCGCATGACCCTGCGGCTCCCCATTGAGGAAGGGCCTTTATTCCACTTCGGCGCTGTGAAGTTCGCTGGAAACGCGATTTTCCTGAGCGACAAGCTCATCACGGCCATGCAGTTCAAGGCGGGAGAGATTTTCAACCAGGACAAATTGGATCTCAGCATAGCCAAACTGCAGGACATTTACGGCGCCCAGGGCTACATTCGCGTGCAAATTAAACCGGAATTTTCACAAGACCCCGCCAAAGGGATCGTCGACATCGAATTTCGCATTGATGAAGGCGAGGTCGTCTATGTCGATCACGTGGCGGTTGAAGGAAATACGCACACCAAGGACTTCGTCATCCGGCGTGAAATCCTGCTGAAGGAGGGCGAACCGTTCAGCTCGGTGAAAGCGCGCCGGAGCGTCGAGCGGCTGTACAATCTGGGCTTCCTGGACAACGTGGATGTGGACGTGCAGCAACCCGATACGCCCAATAAAGCCGACGTCATTTACACCGTGACAGAGGGAAAGCCCGGCATGCTATCGGCCGGCGCCGGGTTTTCTTCCGTCGACGGCCTGATCGGCACGCTGCAGGTTCAGCACACCAATTTCCTGGGACGCGCCCAGCGCGTCAATCTGCAATGGCAGTTCGGCGGGCGCGTCAACAGCTTCGACATCGGGTGGACGGATCCCTGGTTCCTCGGCAAACCCCTGACCTTCGGGGTCGATGTGTTCAAAACCACCCGCATCCAGCAGCTGGGCACGGACTTTAACGCCTATCACACCAACAACACCGGCGCGAGCCTCACCGCGGGGCCGCGCTTCTCGGATATCTACAACCTCCTGTTCACCTACTCCTACTCAGACACGATCCGCGACGAGCTCAGCCCCCATTTGGACCCCGACACCCGGGCCCTGATCCTGGGCCCCGCGGCGGCGAATGACCTCTCGATCACCGAGTTTCACGCGATCAAATCCAACCTGACCACGCAGCTGATCCGGGATACGCGGGATAATCAGTTCGACCCGCAGCGCGGTCTGCGCACCTCCGTGGCGGTCACGCAGGGCGGCCTGGGCCCCCACACGATCAAGTTCGTGAGACCCGTCCTGGATCAAGGCATCCACATTCCTACGTTCTGGAAGTTCGTCTTGTCGCTGCATGGGGAATGGGGCTACGTGAAACCCTACGGCAATTCCGGGCTCACGGACATCGTGGACGAGTTGTTCCGGGTGGGCGGCTCGGACACCGTGCGCGGCTACGAACTGGGCCAGGTGGGCGCCCTGAACGGCGGCCAGGTGTCAAACGTGTATAATGTAGAATATAAATTCCCGATCGCCCCCGATGAGCATGGCCGGACGCTGCTGCAGGGGGTCTTCTTTTATGACATCGGCGGATCGTGGAATACCTTGAGCGATGTCAGCTACAGAGTGAGCAATGATCAGCTGGGGCTCAAACAAGGCGTGGGCTTCGGAATTCGCTTCAAAACCCCCGTATTCCCGCTCCGGCTTGACTATGGGTACGCGCTGAATCGCACGCCGGGCCAGGCGCCGTCCCAGTTCTATTTCACGGTAGGGAGCTTGTTCTAAATGAACCGCATGACGCTATACGGCGTTCTCGTGGTGGGGATTGCCGGGACTCTATCCGGGGTAGAAATCCCGCTGGAATCGCTGAGCCCGGTCCGCATCGGCTACGTCGACCTGCAGAAAGTCTTCGACACCTTTCCGGACAAAGCCTTTGCGGAAGGGGACCTGCTGAAAGAAATCCAGAAGCGCAGAACCGAGCTGGCGACCCGGCAAAACGCCATCAACATCATGCGCCAGCAGATCGCCGCGGACCAGGCCGCCTTGGATCTGGCCAAAGCGGGAAAACCGACGACCGTTCCTCCGGATTCGGTCACGGCGCTTCAGCCCCCGGAGCCGGTTCCCGCGCCCGCGCCGCCGGAAGCCGAGGTGACCCAAAGCACCGGCGCCGTAGAGCCGTATCCGATGGAAGAGCCCCTGGCGGGTTTGCCCGGCCATGACGGCGGCCTCTCCGGTGCGAGCAAACCGCTGCCCGGCATGGAACCCCCGAAACCGAAAACGTCGCCCCTCCTCGATGCTTTGGCGGAGGCGGGAACGGCCACCGTGCTGAATGCGGAGGCTCAGACCGCTCTGCAGAAACGCATCGAGACCACGCGCCAGGCGCTTGATCGATCGGTCAGCAAATTTAAAAATTACCGCGGCAAAGCCCTGGAAGATATGAAGCAGCTCCAGACGCAAAAAACCTACGGCGTCATGTCAAGGATTTATGCCGTCTTGCAGGGTCTGGCGCGGGATGAGAGCGTCACGGTCGTGCTGGATAAAACGTATGTGCTTTATGGGGAAGAAACGGTCGACCTGAGCGAAAAACTCATTGCGCGCCTGAACCAGGAGCAACTATGACCTCAGCGGCTGCAACCGGCATACCAGCCAGTGAAATTGCTCAAGCGGTCCGCGGGTTGATCGAAGGCGACGGGACGATCCGGATCGAAGGCGCGGCGGGCCTCGAGGAAGCCACCGAACGCCATATCTCATTTTTTCATAACCCGAAATACAGCATCCACCTCGAAAAAACGAAGGCAGGCGCGATCCTCCTTTCAAATAACACCAACGGGCTGCTGCTTCCCTCCGGGAAAACGCTCATCCGCGTGCCGAATCCACCCATGGCTTTCGCGCAAGTCCTGGCGCTGTTCGAACGGCGCCAGCTTCATCATCCCGCGCCCGGGATTCATCCCCAGGCCGTCGTCAGCCCGCAGGCGAACATCGGGCCCGGCGCCGCCATAGGGCCACTGACCGTTGTGGAAGAGGGCGCGCACATCGGCGCGGGGAGCGTCCTCTACAGCGGCTGCTACATCGGGGCGCGCGTCCGGATCGGGGAAAACTGCCTGGTCTATCCGAATGTGGTTCTGCGCGAAGACACCCAGCTTGGAGCGCGCGTGGTCGTTCAGCCGGGCGCTGTGCTTGGATCGGACGGCTATGGTTTTGCGACCCAGGGGGGAACGCATCACAAAATTCCTCAGATTGGAAAAGTGGTCGTGGAAGATGACGTGGAAATCGGCGCGAATGTTACCATCGACCGCGCCACCACCGGCGAGACGCGGATCGGCGCGGGCACCAAAATCGACAACCTGGTGCACATCGCCCACAACGTCCACATCGGCAAGAATTGTTTGATCGTCGCGCAAGTCGGGATTTCCGGCTCCACGCGGATCGGCGACCAGGTCACCCTGGCGGGACAAGCGGGCATCGTCGGTCATATCACGATTGGCGATGGCGCGGTCATCGGCGCTCAGGCGGGCGTCATCGGCGACGTCGAGCCGGGGGCGGTGCTCTGGGGCACGCCGGCGCGCCCCCATCGCGAAACGATGAAACTCCAGGCGATTTTCGGCAAGCTGCCGGAGATTTACGACGCCCTCAAAGCGCTGAAGAAAAAATTTCTATGAACCCCCAGCATACGATCGGCCGTGAGGTGTACTTCCAAGGCATCGGATTGCACACGGGAAATCTCTGCAAAACCGTATTCCAGCCGGCCCCGGCCGGAAGCGGCGTCCGCCTGGTTCGCAGCGATCTTCCCGGTCAGCCCTCCATTCAAGCGCATTATTCCAACGTCCTCAGCGTGATCCGCGGCACCACGGTGGGCAATGAGGACATGCGCGTTCATACGATTGAACACATGCTTTCGGCCGTTTACGCGCTGGAGATTGACAACCTGGTTATCCAACTCAATGCCAATGAGCCGCCGGTCGCAGACGGTTCCAGCCAGGGTTTCTTTGATACGCTCAAAGAGGCCGGCGTGGTGCCTCAGGACGCGCCACGGGACGTCCTCCAGCCCGCCGAACGGCTGGATTACCGCGGCGGCGACACGGAGATCACGCTGGAGCCAGCCGATTACCTGGAGCTGACCACCGTGGTCGTTTACAACCATCCTCTGATCCAGCGTCAGGAAGCCACCCTGCGCATCGATCCTCAAACCTACCGGCAGGAGATCGCCCCCGCGCGCACCTTTTGTTTCGACTACGAGGTTGAAGCGCTGAAAAAACAGGGCTTGGCGCGCGGCGGCTCTCTGGACAACGCCGTCGTCATCGGGCTTGATCGGATTCACAACAAGGAAAAGAAATTGCGGTTCCCCAATGAATTTGCCCGACATAAAGCGCTGGACCTTCTCGGGGATTTGTTCCTGCTCGGCCGCCCGCTCACGGGACGCATCACCGCGGTGCGCTGCGGCCACGGACACAACATCAACTTTGTGAAACAGATCGCCCAGCGATTTTTGGAGAGGAGCAGCGTATATGCCGCCGACCGTTCTTGATTACGACGCGCTAAAGAAAACTATCCCCCACCGCTATCCCTTCCTGCTCATCGACCGCGTCACGATCACCGACCCGGAAAAGTCCGCGGTGGGCATCAAGAACGTCTCAGGCAATGAGCCCTTTTTCCAAGGGCACTTTCCCGAACGGGCGGTCATGCCGGGCGTCCTGATTGTGGAATCGCTGGCGCAGGTGGCGTGCGCGTTATTTTTGTCGCGCCCCGCCTTCAAGGACAAGCTGGCTTTTTTCATGGGCATGGAGGAGATCAAGTTCCGCAAGCCCGTCGTTCCGGGCGACCGCCTGGAGCTCAAAATCGAGATTTTGAAAATGCGCGACCGCTTTGGCAAGGCCAAGGGGGAGGCGCTGGTGGACGGCCAGCTCGTGACCGAAGCCGTTTTCAGTTTCGCGGTCGTTGACAAAGACCCGCAGCCATGAGTTATAGGCTGCAGGTCCCGTCGGGCCCCTCCTTATTTTTTATCGAGGAGGCCCGTACCCCGCGTAGA
>Ga0155753_123_pt3 | contig 8889 bp, 7 predicted proteins | sample RifCSPlowO2_01_FD_107407 | JGI IMG/M metagenome (GOLD analysis project Ga0155753, IMG submission 107407) | Elusimicrobia bacterium RIFCSPLOWO2_01_FULL_59_12
GCTTCGGCCCCTCATTCAAAAGAAATCGCTGGGGGCGACGACCGATTTCGCCCATCTGCGGAAAATGGACGTCACGATCATCTGCGTGCCGACCCCCCTGCGCAAGACCAAGGACCCGGACATCTCTTTCATCGCCGAATCCACCCAGGCGATCGCCGAACACCTGCATCCCCAGCAGCTGGTCGTTCTGGAAAGCACCACCTACCCCGGCACCACGCGGGAGTTTGTCCTGCCGATGCTGGAAGCCGGCGGCCTGAAGGTGGGGAAAGATTTCTATTTGGCCTTTTCGCCCGAACGCATCGACCCGGGCAACAAGCAATACCGGCTGGCGAACACGCCGAAAGTCGTGGGCGTGGTGACGCCGGCCTGCAGCCGCCTTGCCGCCGAGGTGTACGGGAGCATCGTCGCGCGGGTGGTCCCCGTCTCGTCCACGGAGAGCGCGGAGATGGTGAAGCTCTTGGAGAATACGTTCCGCGCGGTCAACATCGGGCTGGTCAATGAAATCGCTCTGATCTGCGATAAGCTGCATCTGAATGTCTGGGAAGTGATCGAGGCGGCTTCCTCCAAGCCTTACGGCTTTATGCCCTTTTACCCCGGTCCCGGGCTGGGCGGGCACTGCATCCCGGTCGACCCGCATTACCTCTCGTGGAAGATGAAGGCGCTGAATTTCTCAGCCCGATTCATTGAACTGGCCGGCGAGGTGAATTCGCATATGCCGGACTTCGTGCTTCAAAAGATCATGCTGGCGCTGAACCAGCGCAAAAAATCGATCAACGGCGCCAAAATCCTTCTCCTGGGCGTCGCCTATAAATCGAATGTCTCGGATACGCGGGAATCCCCGGCGCTGGACCTGATGCATCTGCTCAGCGAACAAGGCGCCCAGATCGCGTTTCACGACCCCTGGGTGAGCTCGGTCGAGATCAGCGGAAAACGCATCAAGGGCCTGCTGTACTCGCCGGCGCTCCTGCGTTCGATGGATGCCGTCGTGGTGACCACCGCCCATCGCGCGTTTCATGCCAAGGAAATTCTCAAACATTCGCGTCTGGTCGTCGACACCCGGAACATCGCGCGCGGCCTGACGGCGAAAAACCTGGTACGGCTTTGACCCTGCTCGCGTTCGCCCTGCCTTTTTTGCTCTTCATTTCTTTTCCTTCGCGAATGTGGAATTTTGACGGGGTGGCCTGCGCGGCGGCGCTGGAACTGGGCAATCCGATGTTCCTTTTCCACTCCAATCATCTCCTGTATGGATTTTTTGGCTTCCTCTTTTGGAAGCCGCTCTCCTTCGGGATCCTGCCGCGCGCGCTCCCCGCGCTTCAACTTTTCACGTCCCTGCTTTCCGCGGCCGGGCTGGCCGGTCTTTTCATGATCCTTCAGAGCATTTTGACGGACCGGAGGCTCGCTCTGCTCGCCACGCTGTGCGTCAGCGTGACCGCCGTCGTCTGGGTGTGGAGCATCGAAGCGCAGGTGTATGCGCTGGGCTTTTTGGCGCTCAGCTGGGCGACCTATCATGTGATGCGGCCCGCCCATCCGAAAAAGTGGCTCTGGGTGGGGGCGCTGCATGCCGGCGCCGTGCTGGGGCATATCATTCACGCGCTCTGGATCGTGCCCGCTCTCTATCTGCTTTGGAAGGAAAATCCGCGCGTTCGGACAACCTCTTTGCGGCGCTATCTGCTGGTGTTGGCCGCGGGGACGGCTCTCCCCTACCTGCTGGTGATCGGAACGGTCATTCTTCCCAAGCACCTGCAGGATGGCTGGCTGGTGAAATGGCTCCTGGGCAGCGCGGCGCTCAACGCACACAGCACGTTTCAATGGCATTTTGCCGGCTGGACAGGGCCTCTGGATTGGGCGACCACCTCCGTGCGACTATTTTGGGGCAGCTTCTGGCCGTACCAAACAAACGTTCCGTTGTGGTGCGGACTCCTGACGCTGGTGTCGATATCGGTTGTGCTGGGGCTTCTCGGAATGTCCCTTAAACGAAAGAATCAGCCCCTATGGACTTTCTGCGCGCTCTGGCTCGCCGTCTACGGTGTTTTTTTCTGGACATGGGAACCTGCCACGGAATGTTACCGGCTGACGGATTTCATCCCGTTGGGAATCCTGCTTGGATTAGGCGCCCATGGGATTCGGCAAACCAGTGTCCGGTGGGTCCTCCTGGCTCTCCTCTTTATGACCTTGGTGCCGGTGAACCTCCGGACGCGCATTATTCCCATGCACGACCCACAGAAGAACGTGGGGTATCGGGAAACCCAGGCGCTGGCGCGCGCCACGCCCGACAATTCCCTTTACCTGACCCTGGGCGGGATCGCGTGGATTTACCTGCTGTACTTTTCCGGCCGTTCCGCGTGGAACGTGAACTCGCTCATGCGTGATCCGGACCGCCTGGGCGACGACATCGCGCGACGCGGCCCGACGCAGCCTGTTTTCATCCAGGCTCAGGCATTGGGCGCGGACGCGGTCAAACCGTGGATCGCCCGCTATAAACGTCGGCCTGTTGAGGGCGCGCCCCCATGGCTCCAACTCCAGTGAAGCCAAAAGTCATCGTGGTCATGCCGGCGTATAACGCGGAGAAGACGCTGGAGCGCACGTTGGCCGATATTCCCGCCGGGAGCGTGGACTCGATCATCCTGGTCGACGACTGCTCCAAGGACCAGACCGTCACCCTCGCAGAGCGGCTGGGGTTGCGCGTGATTCAGCACGAAAAGAATAGGGGCTATGGGGGGAATCAAAAAACCTGCTACCGCGAAGCGCTGGCGGCGGGAGCGGACATCATTGTGATGATCCACCCGGATTACCAGTATGACGCCCGGCTGGTTCCTCACTTGACGGGCATTCTCCGGGACGGCATCTGCGACGTCCTTCTCGGGAACCGCATCCGGACCCGCCAGGAAGCGCTGGCCGGCGGGATGCCTTTCTATAAATACATTTCCAACCGCTTCCTCACGGCGGCCGAAAATCTGGCAATGGGACAAAATTTGGGTGAATGGCACAGCGGCCTGCGGGCCTACACGCGCCGCGTGCTGGAAACCATCCCCTGGGAAAAAAACTCGGACGATTTTGTGTTCGACTGCGAATTTTTAGTTCAGGCCGCCGCCTTGGGCTTCCGCCTGGGAGACGTCCCCGCGCCGGCGCGCTATTTCGAGGAAGCGTCGTCCATCAATTTTAAGCGCAGCGTGCGGTACGGCCTGGAATCCCTCAAAACGGTTCTCCGATACCACCTGCACCGATGGAAACTGTGGTCATGCCCACTGTTCGTCCCGCGATAAAAAGCGCCTTTTTCCTGGCGTTTCTCTCGGCGCTGGCCGCCGCGTATTTCCTCAACACGCCCCTCCCGTTGTTTTTGACGCGCCTCGAGCAGATAAGTCTGGCCGCGTTCGTCCTCTGGAGCGCGGGCGGCTGGGGAACCCGGATATTCACGAAGGAATCCCCCTTCACGCCGCTGGAAGCCTTTCTCTTTGCCGAGGTCCTGGGTCTGGGCGCGCTCAGTGGAGGCATGATCCTTCTGGGAGTTTTTCATGCCTGGGTCCCGACCGGCGCTTGGGGCTTGCTCATCGCCGGCATCGGTCTCAGCGGACCGTTCCTAAAAAACGTGAAGCGTCTTTTTTCCATGGCCTCTGAGATTTGGTTTTTGCCTTCCGACCTGCTCTGGCCCGGCGCCGCCGTGCTGACGGGGGGATTCTTCAGCCTCCCGCTGGCGCTGGCCCCGATCACGTACTACGACTCGCTGGTCTACCACTTGGCGCTTCCCGCCGCTTACGTGCAGGCCCAGAGGTGGGTCGCGCTCCCCCATCTGGTTTACTCCGCATTTCCACAAACGCTGGAAATGCTCTGGACCCTGGCGCTCCTGGTGGGGGATGACACCGTGGCCAATCTGATCGCCTGGAGCATGAGCTTTTTGCTGCTTGCGGCGGTCATCGCGTATGCCAAGCGGTTTCTGGATATCTCGGTGGGGTGGGTCGCGGCGGCGCTGCTGGCGCTCATGCCTGCGTTTTTACTCTTGAGCTCAGGGGGGTATGTGGATGTCGGCCTGACGCTTTTCAGTTTTATGGCCTTGTACGCCGCCTGTGTCTGGGTCGCCCATCGAAGCGCCTCGATGCTCGCGGGCGCGGGTCTTTTCGCCGGGTGGGCGATCGGCGTCAAGTACACCGGCGCGCTCCCCGCCCTCTTGACCGGGATATTCATTGCGACACGACTCTACCGGCAGCCCCACGCCTTCAAAGACCTCCTTCTTTTCTGCGGCAGCGTTCTGCTCACGGCCGGCCCGTGGCTGATTAAAAACATCGTATACGTCGGCAATCCCGTATTCCCGTTTTTCCACTCCTGGGGCATCCAGGAGCTCAACCCGTGGCTCCATCAGGCCGCCGCCGGGTATTTCGCGGGCATCACCGAGTATTATTCGCGGTCTTTCTGGGAACTCCCGAGGGTGCTGTGGGAAGCCGCGGTGAACGGCATCGGGTTCGGGCGCGGGATCGACGTCCTGGGTGATTTCGGGTGGGTCCCGCTCCTCGGCCTTCCGCCCGCCCTGTGGCTTTGCCGCAGGCTGCCCGGCATGGTCAAGCTCCTTTTGATTTTTTGCGCCGTTTATTTTGTGCCGTGGGCGCTTTCCCATCCTGTGCTCAGGTTTTTATTCCCGATCGCTCCTCTCTTGGCGCTCCTGGCGGCCTATGCCTGGGTGCATGGCCTCCGGCCGCAACCGGCCTGGGTCCGCTGGGCGTCCCGGGGGTTTTTGACCTCTTTTCTTCTTTCAGGGCTTTTCCTATCCTTTTACGTGATGAATTTTCTATCCCCGTTCGCGGTCGCCGCCGGTTTGGAAAGTCGCGACGCGTATCTGAAGCGCAAGCTCGACTACTACGGCGCCGCGTTCTTCGTAAACACGCAAACGCCGCCGGAGAGTTATGTGTATGTGTTTGGCGATCAGCGCGGCTACTACTATCAGCGAAAAATCTGGATCAGTCCGGTGTTCAGCAAAAATCTTCTGATCGAATGGGCGAACGCCTCCGCAACGCCCGCTGAACTGCGGCGGAAGATCCAAGAGGAAGGGATCACCCATATGGTGGTCAACCGTCTGGAGTTTGAGCGTCTCAAAACCTATCCCTACGCCCGATTCAACGCGCAAGGCCAGCGAAACTGGGACCGCCTCCTAGAACGGCTGGTGTCCCTTTACCGCGACCGGGCGTGCGAGGTGTACGCCCTATGATTCCGGAAAGCAAGCTGTATCTCTACTGTTTTTTAACGGCGCTGATCCTCTCGGGAGCGCTCACCCCGCTGATGCGCAGGCTCGCGCTCCGTTTCCAGATCCTGGACCGCCCCTTGACCGATGTGAAAACACACAAAAAACCCGTACCTTACCTGGGGGGGGTGGCGATCGCCGCCGGGCTGGTGCTCTCGCTCATCGCGGCCCGTTTCCTGACGAGTTTTCCAACGGGCACGCTGCACGCCCTCCGGGGGATCCTTCTGGGGTCGATCATCGTCTTTCTGCTCGGACTGGCCGACGACATCCAGCGCTACGGGCTGGGGATTCGCGCGAAATTCATCATCCAGCTGGCCGCCGCGCTCTGCCTGATCCTTTTCGACATTCGCATCAAATTTATTTCGCCGCGCTGGTTCGGCGATCTGCTGACCATCCTCTGGGTGGTGGGCATCATCAACGCGCTGAACATCATCGATATCATGGACGGTTTGGCCGCCGGCATCGCGGTGATCGCCAGCCTGGGATTTCTCTTTATCTCCCTGCCCTCGGAAGAAATCTATGTCAATTTCACCTCCGCCGCGCTGGCCGGCGCTTTGCTGGGTTTTCTGCCTTACAATCTTTCGAAACGCTGGAAAATATTCATGGGGGACACCGGGAGCCTGCTGGCCGGGTTCGTCCTGGCCGCCCTGTCCCTGGGAACATCCTATACGCGCGTCAACGATCTGGCCGTTTTTTGTCCGTTGTTGATCCTCGGGCTCCCGATCTACGACACGCTCCTGGTCAGCTATTTGAGATACTCCCGAGGCATGTCGCCCTTTCGCGGCAGCCGCGATCATTTTGCTTTGCGTCTGGAAACCTTCGGCTTTTTCCGAGAAGAAATTTTGGTGATGTGCTACGCCGCCGGCCTCCTGCTGACATTCATCGCCTATCAAGTCACTATCGTCTCCATGCAGAACGCCGTCCTCCTCTATGGGGTGGCCGCCGGAGTGGCGCTGGTCCTGGGAACCTGGCTGGCGCGAATCCAGATCGAATAAATCAAGGCGGACTATGGCCGTCTCTCAGTTCTCAGTTTTCGATTTTCTGCGATCTGGTCTGGAGCTTTCGGGCATTGAGAGATTGAAAGTACGAGAACCGAAATCCGAGAACTGAAAACTGAAAGTGACGCATATTAGGACTCTCATTCTGGGCGGGGGGATGTCGGGCCTTTCTTGCGCCTACCACCTGAAAAGCGACTATCAGCTCTGGGAAAAATCGGACGAACCGGGCGGCCTCTCGCGCTCCGTTAAAAAAGACGGTTTTGTATTTGATCACACCGGGCACCTGCTCCATTTGCGCGATCCGTACACGCTGACGTTGATTCCCAAACTGCTGGGGGACAACCTGGTCAAGAATGTACGGAATGCCTGGATCTATTCCAGCGGCGCCTTCACACGCTATCCGTTTCAGGCCAACACCTACGGCCTTCCCAAACGCGTGGTGGAAGCTTGCCTTAAAGGCCTGATCGACGCGCAACTGGCCTCACCCCCAACCCCTCTCCCGGTGGGAGAGGGGGGACCGCCGAAGGCGGGGGGTGAGGCTTCTCCGGAGACGCTAAGAAAATGGGTTCTCCGGACCTTCGGCGCGGGGTTCGGCGAATACTTCTTTTTTCCCTACAACGAGAAATTATGGACCGTTTCGCCGGACGCGCTCACGGCGGAGTGGATGGCGCCGTTTGTTCCCAAACCCTCGGTCGCCGAAATCGTGGAAGGCGCTTTCACCGACCGCACTCAGCAGTACGGCTACAACGCGACGTTCCTTTATCCGCGGGAGGGGGGTATCCAATCGCTGGCATTTGCTTTCGCTAAATCAATAAAAAACATACGTCTCAAACAGGAAGTCAAAACGATCGATCTGGAACGCAGGGAGGCGACATCGGCTTCCGGAGAAACCCTATCCTTCGATACGCTGGTCACCAGCCTCCCGCTTGCGCGTTTCCTTGCGCTGGCCAAGCCTTTGCCTTCTGACATCGCGGCCGCGGCCAAGACCCTGCGCTGGACCTCGGTCTACAACCTGAACCTCGGCATTCAGCGCCCTCGCCTGACCGATAAGCATTGGATCTACTTCCCGGAAAAGAAATACCCATTTTATCGTGTGGGGTTCCCGATGAATTTTTCAGACAAGATGACGCCTCCCGGCTGCAGCTCGATGTACATCGAAATCGCCTATAGGCCTGGACAGCCGCCGGACGATAAAAAAACGCTCCAGGCCTGTCTTCGAGGGCTCTATGACTGTGGACTTTTGGACCGCAATGACAAAATCATTTCTCAGGGGGTCCTGCAGATCCCCACCGCGTATGTGATCTTCGACAAAAATAGAACACCCTCCACAAACACGATCCTCTCCTACTTGAAATCCCAAAACGTGCATTCGATCGGCCGCTTCGGCGGCTGGAAATATTCCTACATGGAAGAAGCCATCCTGGAAGGCAAAGCCACCGCGGAGGCGATCGATTCTCTCTGAGGTTACCCCGGCAGCCATCCCTTTTCGTCATTCCCGCGAAAGCCCGCCCAGTCGTGTGGAGGGCGGGAATCCAGTTCCTGTTCGGAACCCGGCTGGGGCTGCGGGCTCGCTGAGTTACCGCCTGCGGCGGTTGCTCATGCGGTCAGCCTCACATTGGGCTTCTCCAAAAACGCATTCACTTGACGCTCTGTTTCTTTAACTGACCAACCCTCGCTGCGGCCCGCTTGGCGGTCTTGACGGGTGTTTGCTTATCTCCGAGGCGTTTGAGAATGCGGGCCTGGCTTGGCGAAATTATTACACGTGTAATAAAAACCCTAAAGGTGCCTGGCCCAACGGGAAAACATAGGGCACTTGTTGGGACAGGGTAAAATCTCCTCTTAAATCCACGTCGTTTCTCCTTCCATTTTAGTCCAGAAAATAAATCTGAATAACCCTGTTCCTGGCGGGTCTAACTGGTAACAGCCGACCCAATCAGGACTTGACAGCTTGTCGGCTATAACACACAATTGAGGAGGTCGCGTTGGAGCCTATTCCTAGACGGATTTATTACTACGAAACCAATGGCGGACGTTGCCCCTTTCTCGAATGGCGCGATTCTTTAAAAGATCAGGATGTTATAGACGCCTTGCGTGTTCGGTTGGCCCGCGTCCGATTAGGGCTTCTCGGCAGATGCGACGCTGTCGGGGAGGGAGTTATTGAACTTAAGTTTGACATCGGACCTGGGTACCGTGTGTATCTCGCTGAATGGGGAAAAACGATTGTGGTGCTTCTCCAGGGTGGGGACAAGGGAAGCCAGAAGCGTAAGGATATCGAACAGGCCAAGGCGTACTGGAGAGATTTCAGGAGGTCAAATTCGTGAAGCGCGCGCGAAGCTACAAAGGGGAACTCAAGGAATCCTTGAAGGATCCCGTCCAAGCAGCCGGTTATTTAAAAGCGGCCTATGCGGACCCTGATAAGCGGGTCTTTCTGCTGGCCCTCAAAGATGTCATTGAAGCCAGGTCGAGCATGTCCGAAATCGCTCGATTGACGAAACTGGACAGGAGACATCTGTATGTCATGTTGTCCGGGCACGGCAATCCCGAGTGGTATAGCCTCACGCAGCTATTGGATGCCCTGGGCATTCGCCTTTCTTTTGAACCCAAACCCTCCCGGATTACGAAGGAAGCCGCTTAACCACTCGCTCCCCCAGGGTATGGGGGTGA